>Ga0256405_10010861_pt1 | contig 11835 bp, 12 predicted proteins | sample RumenRJG_02DNA_FD_189096 | JGI IMG/M metagenome (GOLD analysis project Ga0256405, IMG submission 189096) | Bovine rumen microbial communities from Lethbridge, Alberta, Canada - RJG_02 | ecosystem: Host-associated > Mammals > Digestive system > Stomach > Rumen | place: Canada: Alberta...
ATGAACCCGGCAAAAACAATGTCAAGTTTATCGTAGCGGGTAAAAACTCTGCGAAACCGCTTCAAGCGGCGGAAAAAGCGTTCGATCTCGTTGCGACGCTTATATAACTCCTTGTCGTATTCCCACGGATCGATCCTGTTCTTCTTCGGAGGAACAACAGGGGTATAGTTGAGCAGCACGGCTGTTTCCCGCATACGGTCCCCCTCGTAAGCACGATCCATCAAAAGAGTCTGCGCTTCTTTCCCTTGGGGAGTGAACTGCAGAAGCTTCATTCCTTCCGGTGAGTCATGCCTTTCTCCTCCTGACAGGGAGAAGCTGACAGCCGATCGGTCAGAAGCGGTAACCATATGAATCTTCGTGGTAAGTCCTCCGCGAGATCTTCCGATTGCCTGCTTTCCTCTTTTTTTAAAGCGCCGGTTCCGTCGGGATGCACCTTCACAGAAGTACTGTCCAGACAAACAATTTCAACATTTATCTGGATGATCCCTTCTGTTTGCAGGGCTGTAAAGATGCGTTCCAACACACCGTTTTTACTCCATCTGTTCATGCGCGTATAGATTGTATGCCAGTTTCCGTAGGATTTCGGCAATGCTCTCCACTTGCAGCCGTTTTCCGCAACATACAATATCGCGTTGATCACTTGGAGATTGGTGACACTGACATTTCCTCTTTGGACAGGAAAGTATTTTTCAATCCTTTGGTATTGTTGAAGCGTGATTTCCATGGCTTCATTATACCACAGTCCGGGCGATTTGTCAAGAATTTGTGTGAACAGACTCTAGATGGATCATTAAGAATCTCTTTCATTGTATATGGAAACTTGGCTTTGATTACAAGTATGTCGTTGCGAATAGAGGAGATCAAAGAAATCAACCGTTCTCTCTCTTGCCGCAGAGATTCGATGGCGTCAATATGAAAATCTGAAATGTTATCTTCTATAACCATCGCGCTTATGATTTGGATAGTTCTAAGGTCCCCGTTTTCGTATGCTGTCACTGCCTTATGAAATAACTCCTTTTTCTCCTCGGTAAAGTCGGGGTGAAGATCAGGATGCAGGGCTTTTACAATAGAACGATATAGCTTTTTGATTTCAGCGGTGTCTTCCTGAGAGAGCGATTTAGCGTTATTCCTATCGATTGCTTCGTTCATTTTTCTGATTTGCTCATCGAGGTGTGCTTGGTACTCTGCGAACTCTTCGTCAAGGTAACAATCTATAGCGATCAAATCAATCCGCTCCTGACGATTGACTCTGGACTGAATAAGCACAGCCTTTCGTTTCAAGCGAAGGTAGAGACAATAGGCTTTATAAACTTTATACTCCAATGATCCCAACTGAAGCATATAAGCTGCCTCTATGTTTTTACATTCAATCAGGAGAAGAGAGTCGCGTTCAAGAACAAGCATGGACAATTCGGTACGAAGTTTTTCAACTTCTAACTTTAGTTGCTCAAATTCTGGAAATAAAATGATGTCATTATTCAATGGAATCTCACACCTCCCGAGCGGAATGTATGTCTTTAAGTCAGACTTGCAATTTCGTAAATCTCCTGTTTCATTTCATAGAAACCACCAATGGGAAGTCCACCGCCCATGTTTGTTTTCATGTCCCAATCCCAGTTATTGAGGCTGCAAAGGAAGTAGAAGGTATCTTTTGCTTGTTGAGTTGGAAGGGTATCGCTGTAAGTACGAATGGCTGAATAGTAAATGGGATTGCGCATCAGCTCTCCTGCACGACAATTCCATACAGAGTTAGGTTCAGCATTTCGAGTATCGTAGTATGTTAATCTATCAATACCAAATTCTTGGATTTCATGCTTTAGGGAATTTCTGATTTCCATCAAGGTAACTCCGAGATAGTTTCTTCCCGTCCATGCTTCAACATCATAGCGAGCCGGATCTGACGTACTTAAACCTATTCCCCATTTCTTATCAGTGGGGGAAGCCTCTGCAAGGATTCTATTCTCGGTATCAAGGAGTTGCTGAAGGAGGTCAGGGTTTTGAAGAAACTTTGCTCGGAGACCACGACGCATGACATGGCGACATGTGGCCTCCCAGACATCCTGCTTGAACTCAGGAATATTCTGACGCCCGAGATTTTTTACAGTTTGAGGATCTGTGGTATCCAAAATCTGCTGTGCAATATCAAAACGCTTGAACATAGCGACTTTTTGATACATCATATACTGTTCAGAGTTATGATAGTGCTTCCCTGCATAGTCAAATTCTGCAGGGTACCAGTTGCTGAAGCAGCCGTTTTCATCATATTCGTGGTAGAAGAAGACAAACATATCCTGAGTCATAATTGTGACCTTCTGAAAATAAGATAGGATGGTGGTGAATCCTGATTGCAGAGATTCACCACCTCAGACGCTGATTACTTGTTAAACTCTATGTCGCTGATTTTCAGAGCATCCCCATTTGCTATTACAGTACGGATGGTGTCCTGAGAGAACCCTTTGGTTGCAACGGCATCCACATCAAGTCGAATTGAGAGATTAACTCCATCAACATCGTTTATGTGAGAGAGGATTTCTTCAACAATTTGCTGGACACTCTTGTTGATGCGGAGGTAGTCCAGTTTTGCAGACATGGAGAAATGAGTCGAGATCTGGTCCTGTGTTTTGGTATTTTCGCTATCTGGCAGATTCACTGATCCACCGTTTGGATAAGATGATGACGTTCCACTGGAAGAGGACGATTCTGTACCATTTGTGGAAGGTGTGTTTCCACTCGAGGAAGGTGTAACCTTGACTTTTTCTTCTTCAGCACGACGAGCTTCTTCCTCTGCAGCGATATGTTTCTTTGCTGCTTCCACTTTAACAAGGAATCCGCTTTTATCAATCCATCCAGGTGCGGCTTTATATTTCAGGTCAACGAATCGATCATTTTCCACTCCTGCCGCATATCCAAAATACTCACCTGAAGATAATCCTTCGCGGATCGATTCTTCAAGGACTTTCCAACCGGAAATACGAGGCAGATAGCAGTATGTACAGAGCTGCTCCCAAAGAGTTCTAATGGAAAGGTAATCGCTTTCCTTCCACAGAATCTGGTCAAGTACCATCTTCAAGAGACGAGGAGCCCATTTTTGAATGAGCATTTCCGAGGTGGTCAGATTTCGGATGGCTTTACTGACAACGGAATCCTGCCCCCCGCCCAACTTTTCAATTTGCCAGTGTGTTGTTCGGAGATCGGTCATATCTACATATTGGGATCAGGTGAATCTGCTTGTTCCGGCACCGGTTCCCCGGAGGATTCCTCTGTGGGGATAGTGGGGAGAAGCTCCGTCTTTACATCCTCCGCTTCGATCATGTTGTCCAGACTGGCAGACAGAAGCAGCTCTTCTACGCTCAGAAGTTCAACTCCCGTTTTGAGGAGCGTCTCACGTGTCGCATAACAATGGCCGTCTTCGGAGAGCTTGTTAAGCGTGTACATCAGGCCGCTCCGCAGGCGTTCGTACTTCTCGTGTCCGAAGCCCATCTTTTCTGCGATGGTGTCCGCTGTCTTGAAACCGATGCCCCAGATGTCATCTGCAAGCCGGTACGGGTTTTCCTGAACCACGGAGATACTGTCGTTGCCGTAGGTTTTGAAAATCTTGGTCGCATGGCTGGTGCTTACGTCATGGCTTTGAAGGAAGAGCATGATGTTTTTAATTTCCTTCTGATCCTGCCAGCTTTTCTTGATTTTTTCCGCCCGGATTTTTCCGATTCCAGGTACCTTGATGAGGGAATCCGGGTCTTTCTCGATCACGGTCAGTGTATCCGCTCCGAACTCCTTCACGATCCGGGAAGCAAACTTCGGACCGACGCCCTTAATCAGGCCGGAACCGAGGTATTTTTCGATCCCGTAGACGGTGGCGGGCAGCGTTTCCTCGTAAGATTCCATTGAGAACTGCCGCCCATACTTCGCGTCGATTTTCCAGCTGCCGGTCATGGTCATAACACTTCCGACATGAACCTCCGGCATGGAGCCGACGACGGTAACAAGATCGTCAAATCCCTTTGCCTTGCATTTCAGGACGGTATAGCCGTTTTCCGCATTCTGATAGGTGATTCGTTCTACAACACACCGTAGATGTTCCATCCCCATCGGCTCCTCCCTCTGAAATTCTTCCATTATATTATGTCCTTCCCGTGTAACCATGTCAAGTAGGGCAGAGTGAAGGTGAGGGAAGGGCAGCAGAGGTTCCCGGAGTTTTCATGTGGTGTCGTGATTTGTGTAGGATCCAAACAAAGGCATCCCGGGTCTTTAATCACGCAAATTTTGAAAATAAAATCATAATCTTTGACAAGACAGACACCTTCACGTCAGAATCCTTTACATCTAAGTGCCGGAGATGTGCTATACTGTTTCTGCCGGCCAAAAAGGAATATGATTATGAAAACGCGTCTCTTGACACTGCTGGCTGTTCCGGCAGTTGTACTGTCCCTCGTACTCGGTTTCTGTTCCGGAACGGTTACAGACGAATCCTCCGGTTCGAGTTCCGATTCCTCCTCCGTATCTCCCGCAGTTCCTTCCGAAACAGAAGCGGAGACGGAGCCTCTTGAAACCTACGATCTCGGCGGTTTCACCTTTATGATGTATTCTCCGTCACCGGAAAGCATGACATGGGCCAACCCTGTCCTTAATGTGACGGAGCAGACCGGAGAGGTGCTGAATGACGCAATTTATCAGCGCAACCGCGATCTTGAGGAAAGAGCCAATATCCTGATCGCAGAAGAATACGGCGGATGGGATATCGGCGCGCAGACACTCAGAACGATCACCGCATCCGGAGACAACTCCTATCACATTGTCAGTATGATCGATCGTTTTGCTCTGCAGGCGCTTTCCGAGCACACGATCCTTTCTTATGTGGATCTGCCTCACATCGACCTGACAAAGAGCTGCTGGGGAGGCAATATGCTGAAGGACAGCAGTATCGGAGGTGTGAGCTATTTTGCCTTCGGCGATTTCAGCCTCTACGCAGTTGACAATATTACCGCGCTTCTATTTAATCAGAGACTTGCGGACACTTATCAGCTTGAAGATCTTTATGATCTCGTAGAAAGCGGGAATTGGACGCTTGACCGCTTTGAGAAGTTGTGCTCCGAGGTTACGAACGATTTGGACGGCGACGGACTCATGACGGAAAGCGATCAATGGGGATACCTTTCCATGCCGAAACAGGTCCTGCCGAGTATCTGGATTGCGGGCGGCGCCTCTTCCATTACAAAGGATGAGAATGACCTTCCTGTTCTGAACATGAACGACGAGCACTTTACAGAGCTGATAGAACGGGCATTCGCACTCACCTGGGACAGCGGCGCGTGGTATCCGAACACGATTGACAACGACAACAGCACCGAGCTTGAGAAGATGTTCACGGATAACCATGCGCTCTTCCATGACTCCACCTTTAACAAAATCGTACGTCTGCGGGAGATGGATTCCGACTTCGGAATCATCCCGTATCCCAAGGCTTCGGACGAACAGAAGGAGTACCGGACCAGAGTTTCCGGTGCGCTGATTGCCACAGTACCCGTCAATACTGCGGAAGCGGATCATACCGGTCTGATTCTGGAACTGCTCGCGGAGGATTCGGAGAGAATCGTCATCCCCGCATATTACAACGTTGCCATGAAGGGGAAATATACCCGTGACAGCCAGTCCGGGAGAATGCTTGACCTGATTTATTCCACCCGGGCGTATGATCTGGGGGATACCTTCTGGTGCGATCAGATACGGGACGGGTTCATAAAATCCATGATGACGAACAACGACAGAAATCTCGCTTCGAATGTAAAGCGCAGCGAAAAGATGATCAAAAAGAACATTCAGAACATCGTGGAAAAGATCACGGAAAGCAATCCATAAATAAAAAAGCACGCCGGTTGACCGCTGACGTGCTTTTTACCCCAATGAACGCTTTATTGCTCAAACTCTCTGTTCCGCCAGAGCTTCCGATATTCACCGGGCGACATTCCCTCGTACTCTGTGAAGAGCTGATTCAGACGCTGCCGACTCCCGACACCGACATTGATTGCCACGTCGATCATGGACAAATCCGTGGTTTTCAAGAGCTGTTTCGCCTTTCGCACCCGGAGAAGATTGGCATAAGAGATCAGCGTCATTCCGGTTTCCGCCTTGAAAAGCCGCTGTAAGTGCGCAGGAGAAACGGCGATGCTTTTCGCAAGCTCCGGAATATTGACACCCTCTTCCGTATCGTAGGAGCGTTCAATGTGCTTTTTCGCCCGGCGGACATATTGGCCGGAGGAAGACGCGCGTTCAGATCGCAGGATGTACTGATCTGTGATCCGGCTGAACAGGAGCAGGGAAGCAAGCGCAACACCGGTAGTACAGAGCGGTTCCGAATCTGTGCTCCTCGTGTCCGTTTCCCGGAGCAGCTCATGAAGAGCGGTCAGAGCGGCGAAAACCGAACCGTCATCCCAGAGAAGGACGACGGCGGGAGATTTGTTTCTCAGGGTCGTGAATCCGGATTCTTCTGCCAGCAAACCGAGACGAACCGGACAGGGATCCGGGCGGAAACCGATCTCCACATTCAGAATATGACACAGATGGTCGCGGTCAATGAAAAGATTGTGCCGGATCCCGCGCTTGATGCCGATATACTGTCTTTCTTTGAGAAGACTGAATGTGTCTTTTCCGGAAGCGGGATCGATGTAGGACACACGGCATTGACCCTCCTTCACATACATCAGCTCATATTCTTCATGGCTGTGTTCATTCATGCGGTAGTATTGGTAATGCTCATCATAGTATTTTGTCACATAGGGCACGAGAGCGCTCTTGTCATGCTGTATTTGGGCATGATCCTTCTTCATGAATCCGCACCGCCTGAAATGATTGTATGAGCTTATTATAACACAGATTCCCGCATCCTGCAAGCGCGGATTTGCTTTGACTTGACAAACCGTCCGCGAAGCAGTATGATAAGAAAGAATCACCGGATAGACAAGGGAGAATTGAAATGAAAACTGCAATTTACGGCAAAGTCCCGCTCGGGGACATGCTCGCCGTCTATCTCACCGACGGGGACGGACACATCGCCCTGACTCTCGTCCCGGCAGGGATGGAGGAGAGTGCCGTATATAACATGGACGGATGCGCGCCGCTCGTCCCGCTCTATCTGCGCGGAGACCGTCTGCCCGGAGGCTTTGCGAACGGCCTGTCCATGACGGGGAACGGGACCGAGGACGGAATGCGGCTCGAGAGCCAGAACGTGATGGAGGAGGGCGGAGAGACGATTGTCACGACGATCCTTGCCGATCCGCGCGGCTGCCGGGCGATCCATCGGCTGATCCACCGTGCCGGACAGCGGGCCATCGAATCGAAGGTGCGCTTTGAAAACGGCTCCGGGAAGGCGGTCGTGCTCGAAAACCTGTCGAGCTTTGCCATCGCATGCCTGACTCCCTTCGGCGGCGGGCGGGAGACGGACCGGATGAAGATCCACCGCGCGAGGTCCTTCTGGAGCGCGGAGGGGCGGATCCGGACCGAGACGGTAGAGGCGATGCATCTCGAGCCGTCGTGGGCAGGCGTCGGCGTGCGGATGGAGAAATTCGGTCAGAACGGATCCATGCCCGTGCGCGGCTGGTTCCCTTTCGCGGCGGCGGAGGACGAGGCAGCGGGCGTGACATGGGCAGTTCAGCTTGCCTGTCCGTACTCATGGCAGATCGAGATCCGGCGTCAGCGCGCGTCCCTATCCCTCGTCGGAGGCGGCGCGGACTACGATTCCGGGCATTGGCAGAAGACCGTCCTACCTGGGGAGGCCTGCGATGTGCCGTCCGCGTATCTGACGGTCGGCAAGGGAGGGCTTGATCCGGTTTCTCAGCGGCTGCTCGATCTGCATACGGAATCGGAAAACCTGGCGGGAGAGGGCCTGCCGCTCGTCTTCAACGAATACTGCACCACATGGGGCAACCCGAACGAGGACAACATCCGGCGTATCGTGGAGATCATGAAGCCCCGCCGCCCGGATTACTTCGTCATCGACGCGGGCTGGTACGGGAACGGGAACTGGTCCTTCATCGGCGACTGGACGGTCAACGAAGCGATGTTCCCGCATGGGTTCGCAAATACCGTGAAGACCATCGCGGATTCCGGGATGAAGCCCGGAATCTGGTTCGAGGCGGAGAATTGCTCACCCGGGACGGACGCGGCGGCACACACGGAGTGGCTCCTGAAACGGCACGGGACGCCGATCTGCACGGGCGGGCGGATGTTCCTCAACATGGCCTCCCCGAGCGTGCGGGACCATCTTCGGCAGTCCGTGATCGGGCTTCTCCGGGATTACGGCTTCCGGTATATCAAGATCGACTACAACGATTCGGTCGGGCTGGGCTGCGACGATCCGGACGGGCTCGGCGAAGGACTGCGCAAAACCGTCGCGGGGACGCAGGACTTCTGGCGCGAGCTGCACCGGGAGATTCCGGGACTCATGATCGAGAATTGCTCCTCCGGCGGGCACCGCCTCGAGCCGTCGATGATGAATCTCGCGGACATGGCGTCCTTCTCCGACGCGCACGAATGCGTCCATATCCCGATCATCGCCGCGCGCCTGCATCGCCTCATCCGTCCGTCGAAGAGCCAGATCTGGGCGGTCCTGCGCAAAACGGACTCCCTGCGGCGGATCAACTATTCGCTTGTGAATACCCTGCTCGGTGTTATGTGCCTCTCCGGGGACGTGTACGATCTCTCTCCCGAGCAATGGGCGGTTATCGACCGGGCGGTCGCGTTCTACCGGTGTGCCTCCCCCGTCATCCGCCGCGGCACGTCATCTTTCTTCGGTCCTGAACCCGAGAGCTGGGAACATCCCGAGGGATGGCAGGCAGTGGTCCGGGAGGGGGATGATGGGCGGATCCTTGTCACGGTCCATACCTTCGGCGGAGAGATCCCCGGGAAGATCGCGCTCCCCATGCCGCGCAAATCCCTCCGTATTCTTGACACCCTCACAAGCGAGGAGAACCGTATATCCTTGACACCGGACGGGCGGACGCTCGAGGTGGAGCTGAAAGCGAACTTCGAGGCGGTTGCGGTCTTGCTGGGAGAATAGGACGGAAACCATGGGCTGACGCAGGATCTGTATTCACACCATCATATCAGAAAAACAAAAGTGCCTCCGAACTGCATTTTGGTTCGGAGGCTATTTTACCATCATAGAAAGCATGAATTTGTTCAAGCAGAGCAAAAATGGATTTTCATGAGTTTATAGCCTTCTTCTTTTATCCAGATCGCTTGCAAAACTTAATAGATCGTTGCCCAATTCGTTATCCTGCGCCCAAGAATCCACGATCACTCTCGGGTAATACGGAACGTAATCCGGATCCCTGATCATCGATTCGAGTTCCTTCGCAATTATTTCTAGCTGCTTTTTCAGAGCCGGATCCCCGGCTTTTTCAAGTTTGTCCGAAACGCTTATCAAGAGATCTTTTGCTCTTTTCTGCATTCTTTCATTTTCCATAGTTGTCCTCGCTAACTGCGATTTGCCTTGTGTTCTTGTATTCTCAGCTCACATTTTTATGCCCAAATCGACATCGCTAGTCAGCAAACATCCGCTCATTAATTCCGCAAACACAAAGCCGCAGGATTGGTTGACTGGATGCAGAGTCACCTTGTTCATATTTCTTCAGCGTTAATCCTGTCCCACAAAGGAATGGCCACGTCTATAGCCTCTTTCCGGGTATGGTTCGTACAGCCTTGGGACAGATCATCTTCCCGGCTGTCTATCCACCATGCCGCATCGATACGACTTGCGAGAACAATACTTACGCCTCCGAGAAATCGCGTGGATTGTTCAGGGTTATCGCTGGTTCGCACTACTTCGCCTGCTTGGATGATAAACTGAACGCGCAGGGTCTCTGCCCATGAAACCTGCCGATAAGAGCCTACCAAAGGAGGGAGACCGACAGCTTCCGATTGGGCAGCCAGCTCTGCTTTTGTACCTCTCCAGTATTCCGGTGAAAGCTGCTGCGGAGAGGGAAACCATAAGTTCTTATAATCCATACTTGTCCTTCAAGATCCGTTGGGCTTCAAAGACCTTCTCTTTTCCCACTTTACCAACTCCGGGGAACCAGCATAGTTTTTCATCGTCAAGCTCAAGCAAGTCTCCGGCTGTCTTGATTTCTTTGACCCTTAGCCGTACTTCCCACTGGGACAAGAGGCTTCCTACATCTTTCACTCGGTAAAAAAAGGTCTCTCGGGTGACGGTGTTCTTTTCTGAATTACGTCGGGCAGGATGTGCGGAGTATGCAGCGTAGGAAACAAGGTCATATGGGAGCCACCCCTTATTGACAAACGCAAGGTGTTTGCGTATCCTGACGAGATTTCTTTGGATGATCTGTCGGATACGGGATCCTGAAACCGAGTACTCTACACCTAATTTGGCGAGCGTTTTTCCCTCGGCATAGTATTTCCACATGATTTCACTGTCCCGGGGACGTGTCCCGTTAATCAATTCCTTTGCTAAGTTCACGTCATCGAAATCGATTTTGTGCTTGAGGTCGGGGTATTCCTTCAGTTCCGGCTTTATGAGGGCGCAGAAGAAGTTATCAGGAAACATTTGAAAATCCTCTGGAGGGTAGATGTTATCTGTTCCGCGCCGTCCGTACTCTGCTCAGGATTGTGTGCTGCTTGATAATGTCTGGGTTTTCGCTTGCAATATAGGGTTCAAGAACTTCGCTAGCTCTATCGACAGCGAGCCGCTTGAGCAGGCATTCGGCGTACATTGACGCCAGTTCTTCAGATCGGGAAGCTTTTTCGTATAATTGATCGCACTCTTCATATATGCCTTGCCCGTCGAGGGCAGTCAGGATATAGCCTTGCCAGGTATCCTGCATCTTCTGATCCCAAATAAAGAGGTTGCTCATGTCCCGGCAGAAATCCTTCAATTCTTCATATCGTTCAGCCCTTTTTAACCGCAACGGCATGGTCATAAGGAGCGTGGTCAGTTCATTCTTTACGGAGGACTCTTTAAGTGTAGATGGAACAAACACAGAAAGATCTTCAAGGCGTTTTCTTCCCTGAATTACAATCGCCCCTTTGGTTTGCTTCCAGAGTTTCAGGAAGTTGGAGATAATGTTTTCGTCGTTGTCGTGTCCGGTTCCCCATTTTCCGTTCATCGAGAACACGAGGAAAGCAATGGGGCTGCGATGACTGCTCCATTTAATAGCTGCAATCTGTTCTTTTCGGGACAATATAATCATCAGGAACCTCTAACGGGAAAGGGATCTGTTGCCGTTAGTGTATCATAAACCTTTCCATTCTGCAAGAGAAAAATATAAATATTTGAAAGGATTTGTCATTGAATGAGGAGTATATAGTACCTGCTCGGTACTGCTGGCCATTATTCCGAAAACAGCATATTGAGACGGATTTTGAATGTTGCTAAAGAATAAAGCCACAGTTCTTATAGCAATCCACACATTTAGGGGCACAATCCGGCAGCAGAGAACCAGCCAAGGCAGTCCGAAGTGGTGACGGCGTGGAAGGCAGAAGCGATGGCGTTCGGCAGTTCTTCGGCTGTACGAATTTCAAAACTGCGAAGGATGGCTTTGATCTTTGACCACAGCATTTCAATCGGATTCATATCAGGGCTGTAAGGAGGGAGATACAGGTAATGGATCCCGGCCTCCTCAAAGGTCTCTTTGACTTCTTTGACGTGGTGGGAACGGAGGTTATCCATGATGACAATGTCGTCTTTCCCGAGTGTCGGAATCAGATTGTTCTTCAGGTAATCCACAAACTTCTCCCCTGTAGTCCCTCCGCTGTAAGTCGTATAGTTCGTGTTTCCGCTCAGGCAAATGGACGACAGGATCGTCGTGCTTTTCGGCGTGTTCA
>Ga0256405_10010862_pt1 | contig 11832 bp, 11 predicted proteins | sample RumenRJG_02DNA_FD_189096 | JGI IMG/M metagenome (GOLD analysis project Ga0256405, IMG submission 189096) | Bovine rumen microbial communities from Lethbridge, Alberta, Canada - RJG_02 | ecosystem: Host-associated > Mammals > Digestive system > Stomach > Rumen | place: Canada: Alberta...
TCACGAAATTCTTCAATTTTTACACCTGTTAATCTTGAAAAATTTTTGTTTTGTTTAGATAATTTATTGAAACTCAGCATATTAATATTTTCTTTTTTTGCTGAGTTTCACATTTTTCTCTCCTTTTTTCTAGCCTTTCTTTACTTTCGCAATATATCTAATGTATTATCATGAGTTAATCTCCTAATGATTTTGCTCGTGAGCTCGAATTGCTATCCAATAGCTTTGCACACAAATGGCGTACTTTAACTCTCCTGTAAATTTTGTTACACGAAAAATAATTCCCATATGTCGGAGAGTAATGTCATCAAAAACACCGATATTTAAAACAGGCTTTAACAATTCATACTCCGTAATTTTCAGCCCCGTTTCTTCGTAAATTTCCCGAACCAATGTGTCTTCAAAACTTTCTAAAAATTCCGGCGTACCACCTGGTAAATCGAACAATCCGGTATACTCTCCCCTAGCCTTTTTAATAACAACCAATTTATTTTGTATAAATATAATTCCATACACACCAAGATGCGTTTTGTTTTGCATAATATTATCTCCACTGCATTTTTATATTGAATTTGTTGCATAATTTTTCAATTTTGCCATTATATTCATCAAGCCAATTTTTCTCTTCCGAAGTTAGTAGCGTCTTATCAATAAATTTATCATCAAAAGAAATTAACGAAATTGTTTCAAAGCAAAAAAAATCATCATTAATATTTTTCGACAACATCATATTTTCAAGGCGTACTCCGAAATGATTTTCTTCATAATATCCTGGTTCATTTGACATCAATATATTTGATTTTATTGGATAATTATAACGTCTAGAAAAGCCGTATTTCCCCTCATGAACATTTAGCAGATAACCTATACCATGCCCCGTACCATGTTGATAATCAAGATTGTTTTTCCATAAAAATTGCCGAGCAAAAGTATCAAGCTGAGCACAAGTAGTGCCACGTGGAAAAATAGCCGAAGCTAATGCAATATGCCCCTTCAATACAAGCGTATATATTTTGCGTTCATATTCTGTTGGCATCGAACGAGAAATCGTACGAGTAATATCAGTCGTTCCATTTTTATATTGTCCCCCAGAATCCAACAATAATATGTTTTTTATCAAAGTGTTAGATACTTTAGTTGGCTCATAATGAACGATAGCAGCATGCGAATCTGCAGCAGCAATAGTCGCAAAACTATTTCCAATATAATTTGGATTTTCTTGTCTAAATTCATCTAATTTCGCAACGACATCAAGCTCCGTAATTTCATCAGTACAAGAATAGAACCAGTTTAAAAATTTTATGATAGCAATTGAATCATATTCCGTTGCAATTTTTATATCCTCAATTTCAGTTTGAGTTTTTATCGATTGATCAATTGGACATTCTACGTTCAACAAATTTTTATCATCAATAAATGCTGGAACTTCATTTAAATTACATCCTATTTTTTCCAAAGTCGACAAAAAATCATTAAGGTAATTAATTGATTTTACTTGAATATTCAATATATTACAATAAGTGTTTTGAGAATATAAAATGACATTCCCAGACTTTGTTATTAATAAATACGCTAATATCGATTTGGTAAAATCATTATTTAAATCACGAATACCCAACAACCATGATACTAAACATGGATCGCAAAACAAATATGCATCTAAATCAGTAGATTTTAACCATTCAATACATTGATCCATTTTAGAATTATTTAAATCATATAATTTTACATTTTTAGCTTCATGTTTTAAGCCAAAATATTCATAAGAATCAAATAGTTCTATTTTATAATCGCTTAGCATTTTGCGAAAATAATTTAATTCACCAAGCGAAAAACAATTTCGATCCACAGCAATTATATTGTCAATTTTTATGTTATTCTTAATCCACTCAATTATGCTATTTAACCGAAAATCTTCTATATCAAATTTTGTTTTATCTACAGAAATGTTCGCAGCAAGAGTATATCTACCATCAACAAACACGGCTCCTTTATCAGTACTGCTTTCAGAAAAAATAACAACTCCAGCAGACGCTTGTAATCCAGCAATTCTATATAATAGATTTAGCTGATAATCAACAATGCCTGAATAACAACTTCCTTGCTTACATAAAAAATATTTCACTTATCGACCTTTTTTTGAAAACAAACAGATACGTATACAAAAAGGAAAATGAATCCGACACAATAAACTTCACTAATAGAATGCCCTAATATCGTCAATTCCAAATTTGAACAAGACGTACTTTCTCGCAATCTTATCAACTCATAAAAGCGTTCCACTGATACATTGTTAGGTAATAAAATTTTCATTTTACAAATACCAAAATCCGACATAATTCCTTTTTGAATTAATATATGATATGCAGAAATTAAAATGCCCCAAAACAAAAATATACAAGAAAAACCTACAAGTTTTTGCGACCAATTACTATTGCTCCTAAATGAAAACGCCAGAGCCATTGCAAACAAAACAATAATCGCACACATACGATATGCTTCATGAAAAATGCTTATAGGATAATGATACACACGTTCACTAGCACACGATAACGCAATCAAAGTACCAACAAGCAAAACCACAATCAAAAAACCAATATGAGGTTTAGATAACTTTTCAAACATAACATTATACAAATAAAACTGTCGTTATTATAATTGTAATTTATTAAAAATCCATTGTTATTTGTTTTTCTTTAATTCAATTAAAACAATCTCAGATTTAGTTCCAATACGATATGGAATTCCCCAAAAACCTTCACCAAATGAAATATAATAATTACTCTCTCCCAATTTTCCCAATATGCCAGTTGGTTTATACATATAATTGGCTAATACATTCATCGGAAACACTTGTCCGCCATGTGTATGACCGCAAATATACAACAAAATATTTGACGGTAAATTTTTTTGATAATTCAACTCAACTGGATTATGATCGACCACTATCACATTGTTTTGATTCGCATTAATTAGTTCATCTAATTTTTTTCGATTATGTATAGAATAATCAAGACGCCCAATTATAGTTAAACCATTTGATTTAACATCTTCATCACATAATAATTTTATTCCACTCGCCTCTAATAATTTCTTGCAACGATTTATACCAGCATATACTTCGTGGTTTCCTACAATCGCATATGTTTTATATTTATTTGTAATCCTTTTAAATATATTTATAAAAGTTTTATTATAACGATAAAAAACATCCAGATCTAATGTATCACCACCAAGCAAAATTAAATCAGGCTTAATTTTATCTACACAAGAAGAAATTTGTTTTAAATTTTGTACTGTATTTATTGCTCCAGCATGTATGTCTGACATAAAAACAATTCTTGCATTAACATTAGATGGTAAAATTATTTTGGTCAACTCGATTGTAGTCACATTATGATATCCATATCCTAACAAACTCAGAACGAAAAATATTGCAACACTTAAACTAACACGAAAATTTAACCTATTAAAACATTTATTCAATATCCATAAACACGCTACACAAATTGAAAAATATATAACAAATCCATAATAAACATATCCCCAAATACAAGCATTTCTTAATCTTAATATTGAATTTATATTCCAAGCGAACTTCATAGCAAACACCCCCAGTGGAACTGTTAGCATTACAACAGCCGAAATATAGCTTATAATCTTTTTTCTAAATACAATGTACAATCCGTAAGAGCTAATGAGGCATATAACGACATGAAATAATGCAAACAAAAGGGCTGCCATCTTTTACCCTTTTACTGATCCAGCAGTTAAACCAGAAATAATTTTACGTTGGAATATGATTACTAAAATGACCAATGGCAACGTAACAAGCACGCTAGCGGCCATAATTAATCCATACGGAACTTCATGCTGTGTTGCCCCACTGAACAACGCCAAAGCAACAGGGACAGTGCGAGCCTGATTAGTTAATGTGAACGTCAAGGCAAACAAAAATTCATTCCAAGCAGCAATAAAAGCCAATAAACCAGTTGTAACAACCGCAGGCATCAAAATAGGAAAAAATACTTTTGTTAAAATTGTAAACTGATTAGCTCCATCCATAATAGCAGCTTCTTCTATATCCTTCGGAATACTACTCATAAAATTAGTCATAACCCAAAGCGTAAATGGAACTGTAATTATCATATAAGAAAGAATTAGAGCAGATTTTTCGTTATAAATATCGAATATACGAATTAGCTCGAACATACCTGATAACACAGCAACATAAGGAATTGTCGTCACACTCAAAGCAATCATCAAAATACGCCGACGACCTGGAAATTTTTTTCTAGCAAGAGGATACGCCGCACAAAGACAAACAAACAAAGTCAACAATGTCGTTAATGTAGCAACGACAAATGAGTTTAAAAACGCACAGCCAAAAGTTATATCTTGCAAAACTTGTTTGTAATTATCAAATGTAATATTTAATGGTAATAGCTCCGTTGAAAATATATGTGCCCCATCTCTTAATGATGAAACAACAGCCCAATAAAATGGGAAAAGACAACATATTGTCACTAAGGTACACAAGCTGTAAAATAAAAAATTTTTTATATATTTTTTGTATTTCCAAACATTCTGCTTAAACATATTATTTCAAACCCTGTAATTTTTTTCTATGAAACGACACATAAATGATTGACAAAAACGCAATAAAAAACAACAATGCAGTCGCTGCCGCAGAACCATAACCTACATCAGCATAATCAATCAATTGCTTTCTAGCGAAAACTGACATAGTTGCAGTCGCACTGCTTCCACTACTCAATATATAGACTAAATCGAATATTCTTATTGCATCCAATGTTCTAAATATCATAGCAACAATAATCGTCGGTTTCATTAACGGAAGAATGATTTTGAAAAACGTTCTACGCATCGGAATACTATCGACTTCAGCTGCTTCAAAACAATCTTGTGGCAACGATTGCAACCCGGCGAGCAACAACAATGCCATATACGGCGTAGCCTTCCATACGTCAACCAAAATGATTGATATAATACTCAAACTATTCGATGCAATCCATGGAATTGGACTATCAATAATTGAAGCTCTCATCAAAAGATCATTGATAATACCGTAAACATCGTTCAACATCCATGCCCACATTCTTGCAGAAACAATTGTAGGAATAGTCCAAGGAATTAAAACGACCACTCGCATAAATCCCTTCCCCTTAAAATGAGAACGCAAAATCATTGCTATAATTAATCCCAAAATAGTTTCTAATGGAACAGAGACAAAAGCAATAATAAATGTATTATAAACGGCCTTCCACCAATCATGATCTCGACACAAATCGATATAATTAGAAATACCAATAAAATCAGCATCATGCAAATTTTCTAACGTAGCGTCTGTAAACCCTAAAAAAATCGTACGAATGAGAGGCCAGCCAGCACACAGCATCAGCACAAACAAACAAGGCAACAAAAATGGCCAATTACGTAACTTATTGATATCTCCATCCATTTTTCTTTTTGGACGCAATCGATTAAAATCTATCATATTGAAATTCAACCTTATTACAACGCATTTTTACATATTTCAAATTAATTAGCAAACAAGTCGCTAAAGAATTTTCTTATTTTTTTCATAAAACCAATTTTCTTCTTAGTCGGCTTATTTTGTAACCTCAAAATATGATCTAATTTATGCTTTAATCTTCCCAAATATTTTTTAGTATCTTTTTGAGAAAAATTCTGCCCTACACTTTCTGATAAAATATTATTTATTGAATTAAATATCTCTGTGCTGGCTCGTTGATAGCCTTTTTTAAAACTACCAGATGGACGCGAAGCTGCCCCTTCTAATGCAAGACATAATTTAGGGAAATACGGATTATACTGAACGACGAAATCATCTTCATATAAGCTTTTGTAAACTGGTGCATATCCGAATTTTGCACGAAGTTTATGCAATCTCTTACTTGTTAAATACTTAGCTAAATCTGCAGCAAAACGCCCATGCTTAGAATATTTAGACACCGTGAAAAACCATCCGCCCATAACACCTGACTGCTTCCCACCATTGGCACTTGGAGGCAACGGCATAACTGCAATTTTTCCCGCTACTTCACTAGATTCATTATTCGCCAAAGCCCAAACATACGGCCAATTAGGCATAAACACAGCATTACCACACTGGAACATTCCTCTACAATCTTCTTCGGAATAATTCAGCACACTTCGGCTAGAAATATTTTTCATACAATCGATAAGGAAACTAACTGCCTCAACATTCTTATCTGAATTTATAACAATTTTTCCATCTTTAACGATTCCTCCACCAAACGAATCAGTCAATCCAACGAAATTACAAGTTAACATCTCAAATGCTTTTGCTTGAAATACCATACCAAAAAACTTAACCTTTTTGGCCGGATCTTTTCGCTCTTCATTCTGAATATAAAGTGCAGTTTTATATAATTCTTGCCACGTCTTAGGCTCTGGCTTATTGTATTTTTTCAACAAATCAGAACGGTAAAACATAACTTCAACGTCAGTATAAATTGGAAGTGCGACAAGGTGTCCATTATTATACATATTATTTTTTACTGAATCAAAAATATCATCAACACCAACTTCATTCTCTGATATATATTGATCCAAACTTGCAAGATGATCAGCGAACGCTCCAACAAACACGATATCCATCTGAAGAATATCAACATCGAAAGAGCCAGCACTAAACCATTGCTGATAAAGTGCGTAACATTCGTTACTAGCATGAGGCAAGGTAATAATCTCCACTTTGTGTTGATTATCTGTTATCTTAATCCACTCATCGATATACTCTCTGAGCAATTCAAGCTCCATCCCTTTCGCTCTGCATGTAATACGCAACGTTACAGCATCGCTTTGAGATGACAACCCAAACGTCAACAAACAAACAAAAATCTTACCTAACCTTTTCATAAAACTCACCTATTTTTTTACCATAGTTTTCGGCAACTCAACTTTGATATGTAGTTCTTTTAATTGTTTTTCCGAAACATTAGACGGTGCATTCATCATCAAATCTTGAGCTTGCTGATTTAACGGAAACGCTATCACTTCACGTATATTTGCTTCTTCAGTAAGCAACATAATCATACGATCGATTCCAGGAGCACAACCACCATGAGGAGGAGCACCATAACTGAACGCCTCAAACATTCCTCTAAACTTTTCTTTTACTTCCTCAGCCTTATAACCAGCAATTTCAAATGCTTTTAACATCAAGTCTGGACGATGATTTCTAATTGCACCACTAGATAATTCGATACCATTACAAACGATATCATATTGATACGCTTTTATTTTTAACGGATCTTCGTGCAACAATGCATCCATTTCACCTTGTGGCATCGAGAACGGATTGTGGCAAAAATCTACAGTTCCAGTATCCTCATTCAATTCATACATCGGGAAATCGACAACCCAACACATTTCAAACGTATCACTCAACAAATTCAAATCATTACCGAGTTTTTGACGCACCAAGTGAGCTAACTTATTAGCAACATTCACTTTATCGCAAATAAAGAATACTACACCATCACCGTCAAGATGGGTTACGCTCTTCACTTCATTTAATTGATCTGGTGTTAAGAATTTCGCGATAGGACCTTTAATAGTATCACCCACAAATGAAATATAACCTAATCCGGCCATTTCATTATCCTTCGCCCAATCATTAAGTTTATCAAAATAGCTGCGAGGTTGTTTTTCTGCACCAGCTACTGCAATAGCACGAACAACAGAACCAGATTTTACAGCATTTACGAAAACAGCAAACGTAGAGTTTACGAAAATGTCACTAACATCCTCAATAATCAAAGGGTTTCTTAAGTCTGGCTTATCACAGCCATAATGTAACATTGCATCTTCGTAAGGTATTCTCTTAAATGGATACGATGATACTTGCTTTTTAGAGTACTCAGAAAATATTTCATAAATTACAGGTTCGATTGTCGCAAACACATCTTCTTGAGTCGCAAATGACATTTCGAAATCAAGCTGATAAAATTCCCCAGGAGAACGATCTGCCCTACTATCCTCATCTCTAAAGCAAGGAGCGATTTGGAAATACTTATCAAATCCGGCGACCATCAACAGCTGTTTAAACTGTTGTGGAGCTTGTGGCAACGCATAAAACTGCCCCGGATGCAATCTACTTGGCACCAAGAAATCTCGAGCACCTTCAGGCGAACTTGAAGTCAATATTGGAGTTGATATCTCCAAAAATCCGCGAGCTTTCATTTTTTCTCTAATGCTTGAAATAACATTAGAACGCAACACTATATTGCTATGCAATCTCTCTCTTCTCAAATCCAAAAAACGATATTTTAATCTATTTTCTTCAGACAAATCTGACACACTACTAATCGCAAACGGCAAATTTTCGACATAAGAAAGAACTGTTGCATTTTGAACACGAATTTCAATTTCACCAGTACAATTATCTTTATTTACAGTCTCATCAGAACGAGCGATAACTTCACCTTCGATAGTAACAATGCACTCATTTCTCAACTTATCGATATCAGCAAACGCACCTTCATTCGAATCGACAACACATTGAGTAATCCCGTAATGATCTCTCAAATCAATAAACAACAAATTACCATGGTCTCTTTTTTTGTGCACCCAACCTGATAACTTTACAATTTTCCCAATATCGGATTTTCTCAATTCTCCGCAATTATGTGTCCTATATTTACTCATAGCTAGCCTAACAAAAATCTAAATATTTTCCTAATTATCTTAAATATATGATATTTTTTCAATAGGCATTTTGAATAGCAATGTCAATAGAACCAAATATTTTAATATTGATATATTTTAAAAATAGGCATATAAACGTTGTAACTATGTTGAGATGTTTTATGAAACAATATTTTTTTCTATTACCTACTATTGTGTTTGGACATTCACAAATTAACGCTACCGAATATGAATATACTACTTCAGTTCAAAAAGAAAGCGTTGACGCTGAGTATCAAGAACATTTTTATTGGGAAAAAGACGATAAAGCTTCAACAATCAAAAATCTTCGAAAATCGCAGCAACACAAAAAATACTTGCTACGTTATTTATACGCCTTAAAAAATTCATTACCTCAAAATTTATGTCATCGAGCGGATCAGATAAACACATATCACAATTGCATTTGGACATTGTGGTTACAAGGAAAAGACAAAGCACCAGGCATCGTAAAGACATGTTGGCAAAGCATGGAAAAATATAAAAACGGCAGGCAACTAATAATTTTAGAAGAAGCAGATATTGAAAAATTCATCCATTTACCGCAACACATCTGGGACAAGTATCATAAAAAAATAATTCCTCCAGCATTGTTTGCCGATATTGTAAGATATTGTTTATTATACAAATATGGAGGCATTTGGATAGATTCAACAGTATGGATGACAGGAATAATCCCAACTAAAATTGCTGATTTGGACTTTTTTATGTTTAGCATAGATAAATATTCAACAAGAACAAACGTACACTTAACTGCGAATTGGTTTATAGTTTCAAAACCAAACAACCCTATTTTGAAAGATTTAATATTGTTAAACTTCGAATATTGGAAACACGAAAATAAGATGATTGACTATTTTATGAACTATATATTTTTTAAAATATCGATAGATAACAATCAGAAATCAAAAGAGATTTTCAATAAAATGCCATACTATCCAGAAATCATTCCATTTTATTCAATATTAAGAAAGCAGTACAACCCAACGCTACTTAGTGAAGCAAAATCGCTTGATTGGTTTCCATTACACAAACTAATCCATAGCCTAAAACGCAATTATAAAGGCTCGTTATTTGAGTATTTATCTGAGGCAAACACACAGTAATCATAATGTTGTTTCCCGCACCAATCACCACAACCATTTTGTGTTTTTTCATTCATTGTTTATACAAAAACTATTCTCGTTCACCATTATAAAAAATCAGTGAACGAGAAAAACAAAACTAATCTGAGAACATTTCAGGATCATCTTCAGAATCTTCTGGGAAACCTTCCATGTTTAAAAATTTTTGCATTTCAGATACATTATTAATTCTTTTATTTAAAGCCTCCAATTCTGCGTTGATATCATAATCATGATGACAAAAATTCGTCTCTATTTTCAATATTTCCAAAATAGACTTAGCTATATTCAATATGTCTAAATCATTTAAATTTTGATCAGCCTGTTTTATGCATAAATCATACAAACGTTTAGCTTTATTTTTAATATCACTTGTTACATCCCTTTTGTCAACATCTTTACCATCAATACAATCAAGCAATACTTGATTACAAGAACTGTTACGCAATTGTTCGATATAATTAGTAGCAGGTTTACTTGACACAAAACTCCCATCTATTTCACAACTCATTCCGATTAAATTCAAATTCAAAAAACAACACAAAAATGCAATTATTTTATTCATCTTTCATCTCCTTAAATATATTAAAAACATCATACACCAAACAGCTACCATCAAGCACATTTTTATCATACTCAACTTCATCATGAGCAAGACGCACCAATTTGTTGTTTTTCATAAGATAATATGCTTCGCTATACGGATTTAACATCAAATCATCACCAACTTTAAAAACACCCAATATGTTTGCTAACTCACGAGCATTACCAATGTGTTTTGATAAAAAATTAGAAAAAGTTTCAGTTATCATTTTTTCATTTTTTAATGCATTCAAAACACTTGGCAATTCTGCCATCTGATTACCTAAAACATCATCCAAATAATGGTTGAGCTCATGAGCTAATCTGATCGGAAGCTCAAACTCATGATTTTTTGTCATTTCCTCACTAAAAAAGAAACAAATCGATAAAATATTTTCCTTGGTCAAAAAAATTTCTCTCGAGGCTTTAACATAGCAATTATTATCACCATAAGCTACGGATAAAATAGTCTCATGGAGACATCTATTGGCCGACTTTATACCGTTAAAAATCCACTCAACCTGTTTTTTGGAAAGTTGTGCCTTTTGAAATTTACAATCATCACTATCAACAGATAGCACCCCTCCCTTATCAACAGCTTCTTTAATTTTTTCAATCAGATACTTAACAAAACTCTCTCGATTCTTTCTTTTGTGCAATTCTTTTTGCACGTATGTGCATTTATCCATAAAACAAAAAGCACATTGCCAAAATTCATCACTATCAAATTCAAAAGATATCATTAAATCTAAAACATTTGAAAGCTCATATCGTTTTTCATTTAAAGCCCAAACAACAGAAACTTCTTTTTTCCGTAACTCTTTAAAAGCCACAGAATCAATAGTTATCAATTTGTTATCTTTATATTTTTCACATAATTGTTCGTAAGACAATTCAGACAATTCTTTAACTCGACTTGCTACAGCGGATGATTCCAGCTTAAAATCGTAAACACTAAACATGCAACGACAAAAATCACAAGAAAAAATACTTTGCACTGCCAGCACACATAATAACCAGATACTTCTCACAAAGACACCTCACACAAAAACCTATTGTGGATACTACATCTATTATTTAATCAAATCAACATGCAAAAAACATAAATACCAAATAATTTTACCTTTTTATTTTATAGTAAAGTTGGTCCACTAATTTTGCAAAAGCCCCGTTCCCAAGCACATTAAACCCTGTAACAAACGGATCGAAAATTACGTAAATCGCAATTATTAAAGACGACATTTCAGGCGTAAATCCTAAATATTTTTCAAGAATTGGTGTCATGATGATGATACCTCCCGCAGGCACTGCTGCCACAGAAAATTTTGCTATAACAAAAAATACTGTAAATATAAAATATGCCCCTAAC
>Ga0256405_10010863_pt1 | contig 11830 bp, 8 predicted proteins | sample RumenRJG_02DNA_FD_189096 | JGI IMG/M metagenome (GOLD analysis project Ga0256405, IMG submission 189096) | Bovine rumen microbial communities from Lethbridge, Alberta, Canada - RJG_02 | ecosystem: Host-associated > Mammals > Digestive system > Stomach > Rumen | place: Canada: Alberta | collected...
CGTATGGAACTAGTTACAATTGCCAAACGTAATAATCCCTTTAGGAAACTATGGGGCAAGATTTATAGAAGCAAATATTTGATCTTCATGATTTTGCCTGCGGTCGTTTTCTACTCCTTATTTTCCTATGTCCCGATGTATGGCATTTTAATGGCTTTCAAGGACTTCAAACCTAAACTCGGTATTCTCGATTCTCCATGGAATGGTGTTGACAACTTCATCAGAGTGTTTGAAGAGCCGAAGTTCTGGTTAGCTTTTAGGAATACATTAATTATCGGTTCTGTGAAGATTGTTATCTCTTTCTTAGGAGCTGTTTTAATCGCTTTATTATTAAACGAATTAAGAATGATAAAGACCAAGAAAGTCATTCAAACTATCGTGACCTTCCCACACTTCTTATCCTGGGTTGTCGTCTCCGGTTTCGTCTTCTCTTTATTCGCTTATAATGGCGCGGTGAACTCCTTAGTGGAATTCTTAGGAGGAGGGCGAACGAACTTCTTAGCGGATAAAGGGTTCTTCTTCGGGATGGTATTCGCTAGCGATATCTGGAAGGAGGCCGGCTGGGGAAGCATCATCTACCTCGCGACGATGGCGGGTATTCCGCAAGACCAATATGAGGCCGCGGATATCGATGGTGCAACACGTATGCAAAAGATTTGGCATATTACCCTTCCCGGTATTAAACCAGTCGCTATCTTGTTATTAATTATGTCTGTTGGTGGTGTTCTCTCCGCAGGTTTTGACCAAATTCTTAATTTGGGTAACCCCTTAATTAGAGAAGACGTCAACATCATTGATACATATATTTATTACCACGCGATTGTCGGTAGTGATTCCGCAGGTGTCGGCACGGCAATCGGTCTATTTAAGTCGGTGATTAGCTTTGCTTTAGTCATCACTGTGGATAGAATCGCCAAAGCGTGTGGAGAAAGGGGTATTATCTAATGAAAAAGAATCAATTAGAGAGACTTCCTTTAAGGCCACGTCGTTCCAATCGGGATAGAAGGATTCAAGGCTTAGATATCATTATCTTAGTCATCTTATTAATTTATTCCTTCTTGATTATCTTCCCCTTTTGGAATGCCTTTGTCATTTCTATTTCTAGTGAAAGCGCTTATCTCCGTTCCAATATGTTATTATGGCCGACCGAATTAGATTTAAGTTCTTATAAGCATGTCTTTACCGATAATCAATTATGGTCAGGTTTTGGTATCACGATGATTTTATTAATCGGTGGTACTTTATATCAATTATTCTTCACCGTGATTACCGGTTATGCCTTATCTAGACATAAATGGACCGGTAAGAATTTTGTCATGAATATGATTTTAGTTACCATGTTCTTTGGTGGCGGTATGATTCCTTATTATTATTTAATAAGAGATTTAGGAATGATGAATACCATCTGGGTCATGATCATCCCTGGCGCGATTGATACATTCAATATGCTATTAATGCGTAACTATTTCGCTTCTTTACCAGCAGAGATGGAAGAAAGCGCAAAGATCGATGGTGCGAACGATATCATCATCTTCGTAAAGATTTTCTTACCATTATCTCTTCCCATGTTAGCGACAGTCGGTTTATTCTTCGCGGTCGGTAACTGGAACTCCTGGTATAACGCGATGTTATTCATTCCTGATAATAGGAATATTTGGCCATTACAAATGGTCCTACGTTCAATGATTACAAAAGTATCTTCTAATATTGAAAATCCCGATGCAAAAGAAGGATTCTCACAAGGTTTAACGATGGCGTCGATTTTCTTCACCATCGTTCCGATGATGTGCTTTTACCCCTTCTTACAAAGATTCTTTGTAAAAGGTATTGTTGTTGGTGCGATTAAAGGATAAGGAGGATTTATTATCTTATGAAACACACAAAATCAATTTTAGGGATGGGTCTTATGACCTTGCTCTCCATTACATCCCTCGCGGGTTGTAACCGTAATCAAAGTGGAAAAGACAAATACGATAAAGACGGACGTCTTATCTTAAATCTTAAGAATGTCTACTTTGATACCTGGGAGGGTAGTGATACCTATACGGAAATGATCAACGAGAAATTCGGCGTTCATGTGAAAGCTAGTAACTACGACTACGCGGAATGGGATGGCATGGTCAACACTGCGATTAACGGCAATAACTTAACCGATGTCATTCACTTCAACTTAAAAGCCTATAACTTCGGTTCCACTTATGAGAAGTGGGTCGATGACATGATGATTAAAGCTTTACCAGATGATATGTCAAGATGGCCAAATCTCAATAATATGATCAATAACATCACCAATGTCGATGCTTTAAAGATCAATGGCAAATTATATGGTATTCCCATCGCAAACGATATTTCTAATCCCCAAAAAGACTTCTCTAACTTCACCTATGTCTATCGTCGTGACTGGGCCAAACAAATCGATGAGAAGATGGCGAGCACACCTGGCTATGAACCAATTTATAAAGAAGGCGATGTTTATACTTGGGAAGAATTCAATCGTCTAGTCAATGCCTTTAAGGTCAACCTTGAAGAATTAAGCGGTTCTAAACAAGCTTCTACTTTAGTGGATGAATCATGGGGCTTCCCTTCTATCACTAACTTCTATAAAGATGCACCTCACTGCTTTACCAAAGATGAAAATGGTAAAGCTATCAACGCTTTCACTAGTGATAAATACATCGCTGGATTAGAGAAATCCAAAGAATTTGTCTCCAATAAGATTTATTCACAAGACCAATTCAACTTTACTGCGAATAAGGCTAAAGACTTATATCTCGGTGGTTTAGCGGGAATTTTATATGATAACTATTCCTTATCTAACTACATCACCTTGAGAAAGACCTTTAAGAAAAATAATAAGAATGTCAACTTAAATGATGGCACAGCGATTATGAAGATTAAAGATCCTAATGGTAACTTTGCTTTAGAAGGTATTGAGAACTGGTTCTCCATGACGATGTTTAACTATGATATCTCCACAACTAAGCAAGAAAAAATCTTAGATATCATGGAATATCTCTTAACTGAAGAAGGCACTAGATTAGCTATCTATGGTAAAGAAGGATATGACTATTATATCGATGATAATGGTGATGTCGTCTTAACCGAAGCCGGTTGGGAAAGAGGCGCGGATGGCGAATATGGTCCGAAGATTAATGGGGCTAAATACCTCCGCTATATGGTGACCTTAGGTAACGACACAAAATCCTATGACCCCTATACCGAAATGGAAGCCTTTAATATTCTCAATGACTGGTCCAATGAGATGAAACAAGCCAAACAAGATGGCAAATTAAGAATCATCAAAGAGCCCGCAGATATCGAATGGATGTCCACAAAAACGAAGAACGATAAAACCGAATCCATCCTCGCAGATGCGAATACCTTCGCTTTGAAATATTGCTTCGGCAAATTATCTTCTATCGATGCTTATAAAGCGGAATTCAATAAAGATGTCGCCTGGGGCAGAATCTTAAACGAAATCAACGAAAAGTTAGGAAAATAATCTATGATTAAGACAAGTAAAATACTCGCGATTGTTTCCTTATCATCTTGTCTTATCTCTCTTATCGGTTGCCAAAAGAAAACCAAAAAGTATGTGGATAAAGACAATATTGTCTTTCGTCATGATGATATTGTTTTGACTAACTTTGAAGGTTTAGGTGTGGAATGGGGTACTTATGAAGACCCCGATAAATTATCCGCTGGATCTTGGGAACGTTCCCTTAAGATCATGGACCGATTAAATCCACAAGTCGTCAGATGCATGTTGAACTACGACTGGTTCATCACCAATTTTGATGATAAGAACGATAAAGATAAAACTAACGATACTTGGGAATATAATTTCTCCAATAAATTAATGAATAACACCATCCAAGTCCTCAGATATTGTGATGACCATGATATCGAAGTGGCTTTTGGATGTTGGAATGTCCCTGGTGATGTCCGTGGTGATACCTATGATATGTTCACCGAAGTCACCAGCGATATTAGATGGGCCAAGATGACCGCGGATATCTTAGAATATCTCGTAAGAAATCAAGGTATTAGATGTATCAAATATTTTGTGAACTCTAACGAACCGAATTATACCGGTGTGGAAGGAAAGAGCAAAAACTATAATAATAGTTTCTCTATTTGGGCTAAAGGTGTTTCTAACGTGAGAAGCGCTTTAGATAATAGAGGCTTTAAGGACATCAAAATCGTCGGTGGTGACACAACCGGTTTTGAAGGCACGAATGAATATTTCACCAACATCTCGAAAGATTCCTCCCTTAGAGAAAAAGTTGGTGATTATGGTTTCCATGTCTATTGTCCAAACATGATTATCGATACCGGCAATTTAGCGGTGCGTATTAAAGAAATTTATAGCAAAGTTAAAAAGGCCGATAAGAAATTAGGCGCGGAGAGAATGCCCCATATTTGGGAAGCTGGTTTATATGATGGTAAGAATCAAGAGACCGACTCCAACGCTTTTATCGCTAATTTCTCCTACGGCTTAAGAATGGCGGACTACACAGTTCAATCCGCGACTGCAGGTGTTTCCGCAGTCACATATTGGGACTTTGATGATGGCATGCACTTCATCTATAACACCGATGGAACGATGACATCTAAAGGCTGGGGTATGTTCTCCTCTTTAGGCAGTGATAGTGCTGCTAAACAGAAACTTAGACCTTGGTATCATTCCTCAACCTTATTAACTAATTTAATGAGAAGAGGCAGTCAAATCTTTGATTATGGCGCGAATGACCCCGATATTTGTTCGACATTTAGAAGTATGGGTGTTATCGGACCTAATCAAGAATATGCAGGTATCGTGGGCATCAATAGAGATCCAATGCCCGTCACTAAGACTTTCCGCATGGCGGAAAACTTCAATGATTCTGGTAAAGTCTATCTCTATATCTATAACGAAAATGAATTGAAATTAGGGGATGACGGCTTTGTCAAAGAAAATGCCGTCTTAGAAATGAGCCTCAAAGACCAGATGGAAATCAATATCCCTGGTAGTACGATGGTCATTTTATCCAGTAAGGAGCTTTAATATTATGAAGAACAAAATAGTATTAGGCTTATTACTTCTCTCCTTATTAATTCCTGGATGTAACACGAATAAACCATCATCCAGTGAATCCGAAGTATTTGATTCACAAACGATTGTTCATCCTCGTAAAAGCGGGGAAATCGGCAGTTTTGCTTTAATCGCTCCCGATAATGGTTTCTCCACGAATGAAGGATTTACCTTTGAGTGGGAAGAAGCCACAAACTGTGATTATTATCAATTAGAAGTGGCGAGCACTTTAAATTATATCACCGATGATGAAGATGAAGTTTATGTCAGAGAAAGCAACATCTCCGCGACGACATTCGATTTGGAATATAACCTCCCTAAGAAAGATATTCTCTATTATTGGAAAGTAACTGCGATTAATAAAGACCATCGTCAAGTTTGTAACGAGATGGGTAATTTCTTCTTTGAATCGATTAAAGTCGATGAAATACCTATTGAAATTGAAGATGAACAAGACTGGGTTTTACATAAAGAAGGTAGTTACGCGGATATCTCTATCGATAGAAGTAACTTCTTCGGCAATGGTAAGAACTCCTTAGCGATTGTCTTTGATAAAGAGCATACTAGCCAAGGCGTTCCTAAGAGTGATGGCTGGATTGTTGTTACTAAATCTGAAGACCGTGAATTATATGGCACAGATGCATTCTATTTCAATTTCTATTATTCTGGTCATGATGCGACAGTCTTAGTTCGTGTCCTCGACTACGATGGTGAATATTGGCATAAACAAGTGCAAATCTCCAATAATTCCAAGCAAACTGTCTTAATTAAATACGATGAATTTGAACTAAGAACGGCCGGTACGAACATCTTTAATCGTGTCTTTGACTGGCAGCATATCAGATATTTTGAAATCGTTTTCGAAAGAACATTTGGTGATGGTATTTGTCTATTTTCCAACATCAAAGGCGTCAAATACGAAGACTATAAAGATATGTTCATCCAAAAGATGGATTTCCATCTCACCGATCCTGCGGATTGGACTTATGAGAACTTCAACTTTGAAAAGACTATTTCCGAAGATGGTAGTCAAATCACTTTAGGCTATCCCGCAAGAACAGCGGAAAATCCTAATGGTTTCTCTGGTTATGGTTTCCAAAATATCAATGTTTATAAATATTTAGTCAATGGTGACGCTTTAAGGATGCAGATTAAATATACTGGCACCTCATCCAATGCGATGTTCTATTTTAGAATCTTAGAAGAAGATAACGATAGGTGGCAGTTTAAGATTCCCTTCTCTTATTTCATCAAAGATGACTTTAAAGAATTAATCATTCCTCTAAAAGCTTTCCAAAGAACCGATTATATGACGGGTGATGGTGCGAAGCAATTCTATTTCATCCAGAAATTTAATGTCGGTTTAGCGGATAACTATTCCTCTGGTACATTAACCATTAAAGATTTAGAAGTCATTAGAATTGATGACATCGTCGAATCTCGTAAGCGTGTTGTTCCCGCGAATGGTTGTATCGAAGACTTCAATAATTACGATATCTACACACAAATCTATTATTACTGGGAACAAAGCACAGTGAATAAAGATGAAGCGATGAAATTAGACACCATTCATAAGACCGGTGGCAATTCCAATCCTTATTGTGCGGAATTCGATTACAAAGCCGATATGGAACAAGCGGTCTATCAACTCTATATGGATTCTTCTGCAGTCGTTGGTAAGAACGCTTTATCCTTATGGTTAAAAGATGCTTCTGTGAAAGCGGATGACCCAGTTATCAGCTATCTCAAAGATGAAGATGTCACCGCAGAGATGACCATTCAATTAACGATGGATACCGGTGAATGGTATCGTTACACAATCGAGAAAGTGAAGAAAGAATGGTATAACTATACGATTAAATTCTCCGACTTCACCTTATTCAATGAGATGGATTTATTCGATGATCCTAATCCGCTCGATAGCAGTCATATTATCCATATGGCCTTTGGCTTTAGATATCTCTATTTCGATAGACAAGGCAATCACCATCCAACTTATGCGATCGCTAACCCTGTTTATATCGATGAAATCTATTTCACTAACGCGAGTAGCACTAGCGTGGTAGAAATTCCTGGCACTTTAAAACCGGACACTGATAACGAAGACTTAGTGACCATTGAAACGATGGAAGATTATGCTTCTACCGAAGAAATCTTTGGATGGTGGAGCTATGGCTATGAAAAAGAATATAATTCTATGGAATTAGCTAATGACGTCTCCTCTATCGGTGGACAAAAATCCATTAAGATGCACTACAAAGGTGCGGATAGTGTTTCTTATTATCGTGCGACTATCTTCGCTGGTAATGTGACCGCTAGAGGCTTCACCTTAGATATTAAGGGTGATGGTAAAGCGGTGGTCTATTTGAATATGAACTGGAGAAGTGGCTCCACCCTTTATAAGATGCGTTATGAAATCAAGAATATTCCGACTTCTTGGACTCATTACGAGATTGGTTTCTCCATGTTTAAAGATATCAATGGCTCTAGTAAGTCCATCATGTTAGATACAGCAAGAGGCATCGAATCCGTCTCCTTTGGTATCGTCAATAGCGATAATAGCGCGAGCGACATCTACGTCGATAACTTAAGACTCATGAAAGAAATCGATTACGATGATGTCAATGTCCGAGCGATTAATTAGGAGGTCATGTTATGAGATTAACAAAATATCCCAAAAATCCGATTTTAAAACCTAACCCCCAAAACCAATGGGAAGAATTATGCGTTTTAAATCCCGCGGCTATCTATAACGAAGAAGATCAAACCTTCTACATGATTTATCGTGCGGCAGGAAATGATAAAACTCACCTCATTCATTTAGGTTTGGCCACTAGTAAAGATGGAATTAATTTCGTTAGAGAAAGCGATTCTCCTTTATTAAGTGGTGATCCAAATGGTTTAGACGCTGGTGGATGTGAAGATCCAAGAGTGGTGAAGATGGGCGATTATTTCTATCTCACCTATGCTTCTCGTCCTTTCCCTCCTGGACAATATTGGCGAGAAGACAAACAATATTTTGGTTTTAAACCAGAATATGGACCGAAGGTTCTCGTCTGGAACAATACTTTAACGCATTTAGCGATTTCGAAAGATTTAAGAAAATGGAAGAAATTAGGGCCGATTACCGACGCTCACTTTGATGACCGCGATGTCATCATCTTCCCGGAAAAAATTAACGATAAATTCTATATGCTCTCTCGCGGCATGGAAAGATGCGGAGAGGGATATGAGAATGAAAACCCAGCGATTTGGTTATCATCTAGTGATGATTTATTACACTGGGATAATTACAAATTATTAATGAAAGGGGAAACCGATTGGGAAGATAAGAAGATCGGCGCGGGAACCCCACCCATTAAGACTAAAGATGGTTGGTTAGTTCTCTACCATGGTGTCGCTAAAAAAGATGATGCCTATCGTGTCGGTGCCATTCTTCTCGATTTAAAAGATCCTTTCAAGATTATTGCTAGAACCAAAGATTTCATCATGGAACCGGAAGAAGAATATGAAACTAATGGTTATTATAACGGCTGTGTTTTCCCCACTGCAGTTGTGCCAAAAGATGGAACTCTCTTCATCTATTATGGTTCTGGTGATAAAGTCGTCTGCTTAGCGACATGTAACGAAGAAGAACTTCTAAAATATTTAAAGGAGGAGTGCCATGAATAAGAAAACTCATCTCTTAATATCCTTAGGATTAGCCCTCTCTTGCGCTTCGGCTTTATTGATTAATACTCATATTTTAAATACGAAAGCTATTGAAAGTGGAAATTATTACGTTGATTTCTTCAACAATTATTTAAGACAGGATTTCACCCTCTCTAATGGTACGACTGGTAAAGGTAACAATATTATTTATAAAACTGTTCAGGTCAATGCAAATAGTTTAGTGAATAAACCAGAAGATCCCACGAGAAAGAATTATGATTTCCTCGGTTGGTATTTAGAAGAAGCATGCGAAAATGCTTGGGATTTTAACGCTGATAAAGTGACCAAAAATACCAGATTATTCGCCAAATGGGCTTATTCGACAGAACAAGAAGATGGAGAACCTATTTATACACCTCCATCCACAGTCTTAGAAGAAAGTGCATCAAGTAGTTACATCATTGATTCGGTGATGTATTTCCCAATCACTAATAACGAAGTCAAACTCCCAAGAGCCGCTTTAGCGAAATTAGCGGGAAATAGTGATAATGTCCTTCCCTTTATGGAATATCGTGTGAAATCTAGCAAGACTATCTCTGCCACTTATAGCGATAACAAAATCATTATTAATTGCAGTGGTGAAACTAGAGAAATCGCTGTTAAAGATGACACAATTAGCTACACATTAAGCAATTCTTCTTATGAAGATAAAGCCAAGAAATATGAAGCTAAAGCTTTAGAAGAAGAGAATTATCACGTCATGTTAGCGGGTTCCTCCTCTATCGAATTCTGGACCTCTTCCAAAGAAGATTTAGATCCAATCATCAGTTATAACCACGGTATCGGTGGCACCACAATTGAAGAGTGGGATGAATGCCTCAATCAAAGATTAGTGTTCCCTGCTAAACCGAAGATGGTGGTTTATTATGTCGGTATTAATAACGTTATTAATTCTAAAGAATCTTCCACAGTGATTTGGAATAAGTTAGAAGCTTTCTTAAATCACACTCATGAAGCTTTACCGAATACGCAGGTGCAATATATCATGATGAACCGCATTCCTGGTTTTACTTCTTATTTCAGCGTGATTGATAACGTCAATAGCAAAGTCACAGAATTCCAAAGAAATAATTCTTGGTTAACTTTAATTAATCCCGGTACCGCTTTACTAAAGAAAAACGGTATTCCTAATGTGGCTTACTTTAGAACTGATGGTTTACACTTATCACTCTACGGTTATGTCGTTTGGGGTGGCATTGTTAAAAAATCAATCGTGGAAGGATTAGAAAGACTTTAATTATGTATTACCGTGTTGATGTTAGAGAGGAATATAAACGGGCTAAATCTCTTTACTTAAGATGCTCTTTATTATTCTCTCTAATATTTACCGCGGTGATAATTGGAGTGGTTCTCTTAGTGGTTTTCTCTAAGGAGCAATTCCTTATCAACTTCATATTCGCTTCCTTAATCAGTGTTTTATTCATCTGGGGAGCAATCTACTTCTTCACAAATATTTATACAGAAATCAACGCAAAATACCGCTATTTCAAGGGATATGAAGCAGGACTTAAGAGCAAAGAAGAAGTAGTGTTTATCAAAAAAGAAGAGGAATTAACATATGTGAATGGCCTATATGTCTATCCTCTCTTAGTGAGATTTATCTCCGGTATCACTGAGACGGAGAAAATCATCTACATCTATCAATATGATGCTAAATTCGTAGAAGGTGATAAATTAACGATTACCACCTATCAACGAATTCTCATCGAAGCGGAGAAACATCAATGAACGCTTTGAAAAAGAACAAGATTAAAACGGTGATGAAATACACCTGGCCATTCTATCTCATCTCCGCGATATTGATTGTCTTAGGATTATATTTTATCTTCCGCTTAATCCATAAAGTGCCTGATTATAAGACATTAACTCTATTTATTTCGGGAGAAGTGAAAGACGAAAAGAAATTAAGAGATGATTTATTAGAGAGGTTTAGTGATAAAGATTTAAGAACTGTCTCTTGCATCTCCGCAAATCCTAATGATGGTAGTTATTATACGAAACTATCAGTCGCGGGTTATAATTCCGCGGATATATTAATTATTCCGACATCGACCTTAGATAATCTCAATGTTTCCGCCTTCGCTTTAGAAATAAATGAAGAGATGGTGAATAACTATTATCAAGGAATGAGTTTCTATCAAGAAAAAGATATCAACTATGGTATCAAAATCGATAAGGAAAAAGTTAGAGATTATATGTCTTTAGTGAATGAAGATTGTTATCTCTTCTTAAATGGTAAAAGTGTCAACACTGGTAAATATTCTAAAAAAGCCATAGTGGAACACGATAACGCCTTACAAATTGTGAAAGAATGGGGAATGTAATGTTTAAAAGAAAAGAAAAACACATTACCGACATGGATGCTAAAAGAAGTCTTCCCACGAATCGGAAAGAAGTGTTTTTCGATTTATTAAAGCATCGCAAGATGACTTTATTTGCTTTATCTTCTTTTACCTTTATGTTCTTTATTCCTTTAGCGGTCGATTTATTCTATTTCAACTTTTTAGAATCGGTGGCGATGGCTAACAATAAGAACGAATATCTCTTCTCTTTAATCTTCTATTCGATGATTATCATGCTTCCATGTATGCTCATCGGATTCTTAGGATTTGCCGGCGCGTTTAATGTCGCAAAGAAATTAGTGTGGCAAGAAGGTATTTCTATACCTTTAGATTTCTTTCAAGGCATCAAAGAGAACTGGTTAAGAGCCTTAATCAACGGTTTAGTATTCGGCATCGTTTTATTTGCTTTCGTCGTGGGAGGGAGCTATTTTCTAATCTTTTCTAACGTCGAACCAGTCTGGTCCGGTATCGGTATCGGTGCGGCCATCTTATTCTTATTACTATTAGGCATGGTAACCATCTTGAATTTCACCCAAGATGCCTATTATAAAAATGGATTCCATTTTACTTTTAGAAATTCCTTCTTCTTATTAGCGTTGCTCAATTGGAAGATTTTAGTGGTCTATTTATTAAGCACAGGTGTAGTTATCGCCTTATGTTGCCTTAATATGGTGACCTTAGCGATTGGATTATTCTTATTCGC
>Ga0256405_10010864_pt1 | contig 11830 bp, 13 predicted proteins | sample RumenRJG_02DNA_FD_189096 | JGI IMG/M metagenome (GOLD analysis project Ga0256405, IMG submission 189096) | Bovine rumen microbial communities from Lethbridge, Alberta, Canada - RJG_02 | ecosystem: Host-associated > Mammals > Digestive system > Stomach > Rumen | place: Canada: Alberta...
AAGCCTACGAACTCTGTGGTGAACGTAGTACAGGAACGGTGTTCAAAGGACTAAGCTACAGTATTGTCAGCTACAACCTGAAGGAATGGATAAAAGCCGCAGGCATCGACAAGCACATCACTTTCCATTGTCTCCGTCGAACTTTTGCATCCCTTGAAGTAAGCATGGGTACCCCCATCTATACTGTTTCGAAGATGCTTGGTCATAAAAATGTGTCCACGACACAGATATATGCAGACCTAAACGATGCCAACAAACGTAAGGCTTCTGAACTCATTTCTCTGAAATAGTAGAGCATACGAAATCATTAACTATCAAGTCCTATCACCCTTTGTCTCAGGTAATTATTGGACGAAGGATAGGACTTTTTTTTGTGAATGAAAAGTATATTTTTAGCACAAATCATTACTCGTTATCACTAAAAAGCAGTACCTTTGCAGTCAACTTTTTAGGATAACGAATTATGAATATCGACGAGTATTTTCACAAAACACTGTTTGCAAGCACTATTATAATAGGGCCAGCTTTAGCAATGACGTTACCATTGGTGTACTGGGTTCAGTACAGAGACATGCTGTTTTTCCCAAGTTTCCTTTACTATGTGACGGGAACAGGCTGTATTTCCGCAATGTTGTACTTCGCCCTATACGTTATGCCAGACAGCTTGAAAAGGCTAAATGGAAAGAAAAAGCCAGCCAAACAGATACTTCTTCTCCCACCACCAGCCAAGTCCGTAGAAGAAAACAAGACTTCAGAAGAACATCATACAGCGGAGCCTACTATATATAATAAGGTGGAAGAAGTTCCACCAGTTCTTTCCCCTTCTGTTCCTGATACGATTAGTAAAGCCAACCAAAAAGAGACTATGATGTATAAGAAGTTCTACTATACTTACGTGGAGAAATACGTTAGAAAGTATCTATCCGATGAGAACGCCCAGATAGTATTGGAGGATATTTACCTGGCTATTGATAATCGGGCATTGGATCTGATTGTGGATGGACATAAGACTCGTCTTCCCTTTGAGGTTAAGGCTACATCGAAGTTCAATTCTCTTAATACGGAAGACATATACCACATTGGCTTTGTTGTGAAGTTCTTCCTCAAAAAGTCTAATGTCTTTGGAGCGACTTTCATAAAAGAAGTATTCCCCTACCAGTTGAGAGACGTAGAATTCAGTACCGTTACAACAAAGTTGACTTCAAGCGAGTCGAAAAATCCATCTATTCCAATCCCTAAAGTTTGTTGGGGTGACAACCGCAGTATATCGAAGAAATTCAACGGCCAAATCACGGAAGAACTAATCCAGAAAATATAACCATTTATCACTGGGAATAAGCCACAACAAAGGTTTATTCCCAGTTTATTATAGTTTATATCGGTATTTCGATATACCATTGATAAACCCTGTTCCTTTGCAGCAATGTTCCACTAAAGGGACAGGGTATAATCATGCTTGAAGAAAACATTCAGTATTTGATCGAAAAGGTCGATCTACTTACTAAACTCGTCTATGAGTTGAAAAACATGACTACTCCCAATGAGCAGTCATCAGTATCTAACCAACATGTCCTCACTGACATTCAGGGAGCTATACGTATCACTGGTAAGGCGAAACCTACTATCTACGCCAATGCACGTAAAGGCATCATCCCTTCGTATAAGAGAGGTAACAAACTCTACTTCTACGAGGATGAACTCTACAAATGGATTGAAGGTGGCAAGCAAGACTGCTATGGCATCAATTCTGAAGAGATGCTCAATGAGATTCGCCAGCAAATTCGCCACCTGCCCAGTAGTAACCGCTAATCGTTGACGTATGATTAACAAGCTATGTTTACCCTTTGAGAGCTTGAAAGTGGAGATTCAAGACATCATCAAGAACTTTGCCGACGTCTATCAGTGTGATGCTGACATTATCGTGTCTACCATCTACGCTATTGTGAGTATTGCCGTCAACAAGTCTATCAAACTGTTTGACGGCAAATACACAAACTATCCCTCTATGTGGATATGTCATGTAGCACCCAGCGGCAGCAATAAGAGTGCCCCTGTGAAGATGCTATACAAGCCTATCAATGAACTGAACGAAGAAGCAGTGATGGCATATTATGAAGAACTACGAAATACTGATAGGGACGATGGAACCAACAAACCGAAACCCATCTGTAAGAAGCTGTCACTCACTGACACCACCCCTGAAGCTATCTACAAAGCACTATCCTTTATGCCACAGATGATATACCGTGATGAGATCAAAGGAATGATAGACGACTTTGACCGCTATAACCGTAGTGGCATCATCAGTAACATGCTCTCCATCTGGGATAGTACAAGTTTCTGCATCGACCGTAAAACGGAAGACCCAGTTTTCATCAGAGAGCCATTCCTGGATATTCTTGGCGGCATCCAACCTGGGCTGTTAAAGTCGACATTCGGCAATCCTCAGTTGATGGTCAGTGGCTTTAACCAGCGTATTCTATTTGTTTATCCCGATAAGGTTCCAGTCACGTACTATTCAGACAAACAACTCTCTGAAAGCATTATGCCTTACTGGACTGATTTCATAAGGGAACTGTTGAAGGTAGAGCCAACGGAACTAACCCTTTCCCCTGAGGCTAAAGATTTCTATTGCACTTACTACAACATGTTGCAAGACAAAAAGTCCTCAGCCGATGACTACATGCAGTATGTCTATAGTAAGTTGCAGATTATCATCCTCCGTTGGACTATCGTCACCCATCTGTTATGGGAGAAAACTTTTGATTACTATCAGAAAGATATTATCTCTGGTGATGAAATGCTTCACTCGGTTCAGTGTATGCTCTATTTTGAAAGTGCTGCTGAGAAGGTCTATCAAGAAATAAGTGGAGGGATGTATCAGGGATATACAAAAGAGCAGAGTTTGAAGATACTGTATAACTCCTATGGTAGTGAGGTGAATCTACAGAAATTGGCTGACGCACTTGGTTGTTCACGCCAATATGTGAGCAAGGTAGTCAATAAGAAAGACCTAAGTTGACAGGTTGCGCTAAAATTTAAAGTTATGCACTGGTTATCAACAACATACACATCAAAAAGCCGCAACCTCGCAACCTTTGCATCGAATATGGCAGACAAAAGCCCTCCGCAGGAGTTCTCAGCCACTCTTCCTTAGAAGGGTGGTAGCCCACTAGCACCCTAAAGAGTGCACATGGGCTTAGGGACGCATTCCCTAAGAACCTTTCAACAAGGGCTTCGCCCCTTGACCCCATTTTTGAAAACCAAGTAACAAGTAATAAAACACAATGGCAAAGACATCTATACACTTCGAACCCGTAAAGCCAGGGAGCGAGATACACAACTGGCGCATGAAGGATCTTGATTATGTCATCAAGGAACTTACGCCCAACGATGAACACTGGGTTGACCCTCGATATGAGGGAAAAACTTTGGCTGATATTCGTAAGGAAATAGAGGAACGCTATCAGGCCCATGTCGGTCAGAAGATGCAGGCAAAAGCAGTTCCTCTACGTGAGGCTGTCATCGTCATTAAACCTGATACCACAATGGCCGACATTCAACTCTTGGCAAAGCAATTTGAAAAAGAATTTGGCATCAAGTGCATTCAGATTCATATTCATCGAGATGAGGGCTTCAACAAAACCAATCCCGACCCGTCCAATCTGAATCTCCACGCTCATTTCGTGGCAGACTGGACTCACGACAACGGCACGTCACTACGCCTTAACCGCCAAGATACATCACGGATGCAGACCATCGGAGCCGAATGTCTCAAGATGGAACGAGGCAGCAGTTCCAACGTGAAGCATCTTAATTCTATACAATACAAAGAGAAGAAGGCTCTTGAAAACATCTCTTCCCTTAGGTCACTCGTCCGCAAGTCATTCCTCTCAAAGAATGCCAAGAATGCGCTCTGCGACAAAATCGACCAACTCGTTGAGGAACTAAAGGCTGACCCACAGAACGTTCAACTCCAGCAACAAGTAGAGCAACTGACAGCCAAGGTCACTCAACTCCAGGCAGACATCGAGCGTAGGAAGCAACAACACGAGCAGGACCAGAAAGTCATATCTGCTTTAAGGGATGAAAATGCGCTGTTACGCCACCACAAGGAGCAGAGTGCCGTCATCAACGAGAACCTGTGGAAGGAGAATTGGGAATTAAGGCGCAAGGCATATCCAGAGCGTTATGTCCTACCCTCCTTCATTGACGTGGACTCCGCCCGTATCTATAAGGACAAGCAGGGAGTTTGTCATATCACGATGAAGTTTTCAAGTGGCTCAAAGGAATATGATGCAACCATGAGCAACGAAGACTTTGCGGCATTCAAGCGTGCTGATTTGACGAAAGAAGAGATTATCGCCAAATATCATAAGCCCCGTATTGAAGGATATATCCGCAGGGAATTCTCAGTCCCTAATAGATGCGACAAAGCTCTTTCCCTTATAGAGAAAACAATCTTCAGCTATATGAAACTCTATTCGTGTTCTGCTTATGTTCCTTCATCTAATGGTGACAACAACCCACGCAGGCGAAGAAACTATGATGATATTGACGACATGAATGACGAGGAACGGAAAGGAAGGTCATATTGAGGTTAATTCACCGTAGATGATTGATACCGATATAGATACTATTGCCATTTTTCGTTTTTATTCGTTCCTTCTAATTATATATTCTTCATTGTATTGCTGCTGTTTCGGTACTTTGTTGGTGTCATGCCGAGGTGCTTAGTGCAGTAGCGGGTGAAATATGACAGGGAAGAGAAGTTCATTTCGTCGCTGATTTGGTTGAGTGTCAGGCGGTCATCCTCCAGGAAACTGATGATGATGGGCAGGGTATGGCGGTCGATAAGGTGGGTGACGCTGTAGCCCGTCAGCCGCTTGACGGTATCGGAGAGGTATTTCGGCGATACATTCAGTTGGTCTGCGTAGTAGGCCATACTTCTGTGAGTCCGGCACTCCCCGGCTTCAAGCATACGCATAAACCGCTTTACCACGTATGATGTGCGCTCCGAGTTGTCTGTGCTTTCGTAGATACGGGCGTGGAAGGCAAAGAGGTCGTACATCATCGTACGCAACAGACCGCTCATCAGTTCCATGTAGAACGGGTGGCGGCCTTTTTCTTCCATCCGCTCGCGGATATGCTGCATGTCTTGATGCAGGTGACAGGCTTCTTCCTCCTCCAGATGCATCACTGGCTCATGGAATAATTGTATGGAGCCGCCGATACCGTAGTTATTGGCTGGGAGTTGGTTACGCAGGAATGACAACGGAGCCGAGACCATTTCCACCTTCAAATCCTCGCAGCCTTCCGTCGCCTCTATAAAATGCGTATGCGAGATAACGGCGCAATCATTCTTGCGCAGCACATAGCGCTTGCCGTTGAAGGTAAACATACCTTCTCCAGCCATACAGAGCAGATGCACGGTACAGTCGCCATGGAACTGTTTCCCCATGATGTCGGCGAAACGCTCCGAATAACCGATTTTGAGGTCAAATACGCTTTGCATGGTGCAAAGATAGACTAAAAATCTGATACTAACGAACGATTTACGGAAAAAGTGTAAATAGTGACGGTAAAAGTGAAACGAATATATGCAGAAATCATCGTAATTTTGCACCCGGAAACATTAAACAGCAATAAATATGGAATACAGGACATTAGGAAATTCGGATTTGAAAGTGTCACGCATCTGCATGGGGTGTATGGGCTTCGGCGACCCTACGCAGGGACAGCACACATGGACGCTGGACTACGACCAGGCACGTGAGATTATCAGGCGGGGACTTGAACTGGGTGTTAATTTCTACGACACTGCCATCGTCTATCAGAATGGTACCAGTGAGCAGTTCGTGGGAAAGGCCCTGCGTGAACTCTGCCGCCGCGAGGATGTCGTGGTGGCCACAAAGTTCTTGCCCCGTACTGCCGACGAGATTCGGCAAGGCATCACGGGACAGCAGCATGTGGAGCAGATGCTTAACAAAAGCCTTGAAAACCTTGGCATGGACTACGTTGACTTGTATATCTGCCACATGTGGGATTACAACACCCCCATTGAGGAAATCCTTGAAGGCATGAATCAGGCTGTGGTGTCTGGCAAGGCACGGGCCATCGGTATCTCCAACTGCTTTGCTTGGCAACTGGCCAAAGCCAATGCCACAGCCGAACGCAACGGCTGGGCTAAGTTCGTTTCTGTACAGGGGCACTATAACCTGCTGTTCCGAGAGGAGGAGCGCGAGATGGCGCCGCTCTGCGAAGAGGACAACATCGCCTTGACACCCTACAGCGCACTGGCTGGTGGTCGGCTCTCAAAGCGTCCGGGCGAGACCTCGAAGCGCCTGGAGGAAGACAATGTGGCCAGAATGAAATACGATGCCGCTGCCGCACAGGACAGCGTGATTATCAACCGCGTGGCTGAACTGGCTGACAGATACGGGGTGACGATGACACAGGTCGCCCTTGCCTGGCTCTTGCAGAAAGTCACGGCATCCGTGGTAGGTGCCACCAAACTGCACCATATCGAGGGGGCCGTAGCCGCCCTCGACCTCCACCTGACAGACGATGACATGAACTATCTCGAAGAAATGTACACGCCACACAAATTGGTGGGTGTCATGGCACAGAACAAGAAGAATACAACGGAAAAGCCATCATGGCAGGCAACCAAATAAATAAAGAAAAGTATGAAACAACTATTATTATTCGCCATGCTGATGGGCGGTATGCTCACGGCTTGTGCACAAAAGGAAAGTGACGAAAACGTGAATCAAACTCAAAACGAACAAACTACTATGGATAAGATGAACATTACCATCGACGGAGTGACGCATACCGCCACATTCGCCGACACGCCAGCCGCAAAGGCTCTGGCTGAGAAACTGAAGGACGGTGACTTCAATCTGACGCTCAACACCAACGGCGACTTTGAAATCTGGGGCGACCTGTGCCCGCTACCCGCTACCAACGAGCAATACAGCGCACAGCCCGGCGACATTGTGCTCTACCGCGAGCAGTACATCTGCCTCCTTTATGGCCCTTACACCTACAGTTACACCCGTTTGGGCCGCATTGAAGGCAATCTCTCGGAAAGCGAACTCCGCACGTTCCTCAAGGCTGGCCAGTGGAATGTGAAGGTCAAGTTGTCGCTCGTGAAGGATGCTACTGGCATCAGTCAGGTCAAGACATCTACGAAACAGGATGTCCTCTATTCTATGAACGGCCAGCGAGTGGCTAATCCCTCGCATGGCATCTATATTGAAAATGGCAAAAAGGTTGTAAAATAAAAAAGGCAGAATAATGAATACGAAACTGAATCTGACTCAGGAGTGGGACAAGACGTTTCCCAAGAGTGACAAGGTAGACCACAAGAAGGTCACATTCCACAATCGTTACGGCATTGAGCTTGCTGCCGATATGTACACGCCGAAAGACGCCGTTGGTAAGTTGGCTGCTATTGCAGTGAGCGGTCCGTTTGGAGCCGTGAAGGAGCAGTCGAGCGGCCTTTACGCCCAGCACATGGCAGAGAGAGGCTTCCTTACTATTGCCTTCGATCCCTCGTTTACAGGTGAAAGTGGTGGTGAGCCTCGCCGCATGGCCTCGCCCGACATCAATACTGAGGACTTCCTCGCTGCCGTCGATTTCCTCTCCGTGCAGGACAATGTGGATGCAGAGAGCATCGGCATCATTGGTATCTGCGGTTTCGGAGGCATGGCTGTAAACGCCGCTGCCATCGACCCTCGTATCAAGGCCACTGCTGCCATGACCATGTACGACATGAGTAAAGTGAATGTGGAGGGCTATTTCGCCAGTGAGGACACGCCTGCAGGACGTATGGTGAAACGCCGTGCCATTGCAGCCCAGCGGACGGAAGATTACCGCACAGGAACCTACAAACGTGCCGGTGGCGTGATTGACCCACTGCCCGAGGATGCACCGTGGTTTGTCAAGGACTATCACGACTATTACAAAACACCGCGTGGCTACCATGAGCGTAGCGGCAACAGCACGGATGGCTGGAATGTCATCGGCTGCCAGTCGTTCCTCAACCAGCCGCTATTGGCTTGGGCGCATGAGATAGAAAGTCCCGTACTGCTCGTCCACGGCGAAAAGGCCCATTCGCGCTATTTCTCCGAGTATGCCTTTGAGCGGATGACGGGTGAACCTGTTAAGGACGAAAGCAAGGCTATGGGTAATAAGGAACTGATGATTATTCCCGACGCTGTCCACACCGACCTCTACGACGACATGAACGGAAGGATTCCTTACGACAAGCTGGAGGCATTTTTCAAGGAGAACATGAAATGAAAACGATCAACCGCTGGATGCTGGCAGTCACGATGCTGCTGGCATCCACTTATTTAAATGCACAAACAAATATGGTACTGACAAATAAGCAACAGGCACTCGTGGCGATAGCCGCACACGAGGCCAAAGGAAATATTGAGGGGCTGAAACAGGCCTTGAATGAAGGACTTGATAACGGACTGACTATCAGCGAGGCAAAGGAAGCCTTGTCACAACTCTATGCCTACACAGGCTTTCCCCGAAGTCTGAATGCACTCGGCGCACTCCAGCAAGTCATCAAGGAGCGCACGGAGGCTGGCTTGACGACGGAAGCAGGCCATGAGGCAGACCCGTTGCCAGCCGACTACGACGCATTAAAGCAAGGAACGGAAGTTCAGACGCAACTCATAGGCCAGCCGTTCACATATACGTTTGCCCCTCAGACCGACTACTATCTGAAAGCCCATCTCTTCGGTGACATTTTCGCCCGCAACAACCTCACGTTTGCTGAGCGCGAGATTGTCACCGTGTCAGACATCTCTGCCCTGCCAGGCTGTGAGCCACAGTTGCGGTCACACATCAGCGGAGCCTTAAACATGGGCGTGAAGAACTATGAACTGGCCTGTATTCCCGCAGTATTGGCAGCAAAGGTTGGAGCAGAGGAGGCCGTCCGCTGCATGAAAGCTGTCAATGAAGTGTGTGGCACAAATCTCTCGTTGTCGTTTGACATGCCTGCAACTGCATGGCCGAAGGGAGAGCCAAATAGCGCGTACGCCCAATACTTCACAGGCAACAGTTTCCTTGCTCCAATGGAAGGCGGTATTGCCAATGTCACTTTCGAGCCTTGCTGCCGTAACAACTGGCACATCCATCACGGGGCAGTACAGGTGCTTATCTGTGTCTCTGGTCGTGGCTGGTATCAGGAATGGGGCAAGGAGGCTGTTCCCATGACTCCTGGCACCATCATCGCCATTCCTGCCGAGGTGAAACATTGGCACGGCGCAGCCCGCGACACTTGGTTCCAGCATCTCACCTATCATAAAGATGTGCAGGAAGGTGCAAGCAATGAATGGCTGGAGCCAGTCACCGATGAGATTTACGATGCGTTGAAGTATTAGTGAAGATGCTTCTATGCACACTTTAAAATGAGAACTATTTATAAGTGTGCTCTAATAATGTTTTTTTGTAGGGGCATACATGAAGTAAGCCCCTACAATTAATAGATAATCCCTATAATTAATAGGTCTCTTATGCCATCTCCAGTTCCTCTTGAAGAATAGAGATATGCAGGCAATCTTCTATCTTTGACATCGTTTCAAGAGAAAGATTCTCCTGTCCCTTCAACACCTTTGAAACATATTGCTGGCTGCATCCCATTTGTTCAGCCAACTGTTTCTGAGTAAGGCCCAGTTCGCCCATCTTCTCAAGCATCATCACATCAATACGCTGGGAGTGGCGCAGCCACGACTTGTTCTGCTGTCTCCACTCTGCCCTCTCCCTCCACTTTGACGGTGTCGGTGACTGATGCTCCTTCAACCTTGCAATAACATCTTTCATAAATATCAACTAATATCCCAACATTGCAGCTGGTGTTATTCCCAAGGTAGCACAGAGCATGCGGGCAATTTTCAATGTGGGTTCTGCTCTGCCGGAAACATAGTCACTTATGCGTGAAGGACTGACCCCAATCTCTGTAGCCAACTGCTTCTGGCTCATATTCTTCTCGTCCAACGAAAGCTGTATCAACTGTGCTACGGTAGGCTTGCCAATGGGATAGTGTTCCTTCTCATAATCAATGACAACATCCGACATCATAGTTAACTCCACTGCATTTCGATTGTTAGCAGGGGTATTGTCATCTACCATTGGCAGCAGTTCCTCAATTCGTGCCAAAGCGAACTCGTATTGTTCTTTCGTAATCTTTGCCATATTCGTACCTCCCTTATTATATCGTTGAAACATCTATCTTATCGTATTCACTATGAGTACCCACAAATCGGATGAAGATATGTCCGATTGTAAACTTTACGACAACCACAAGTCGATATTTGTTGCCCCTGATGTCAAAGACATAGTGTTGGTTTCCAACGTAGTCTGTTGTGTGGAAATCTGCCTTTATATCCGACAGGTTCTTCCACTCTGCCTTTTCTGCGATGTCATACCATCGTTCAAGTGCAGCCTGAGCGTCTCCATGTCCTTCCGAACTATAGAACTCAACCAGTCGTCTATGTGATACTATTCTCATATTCGCTGCAAAATTACACAATTATTTTGAATTTCAAAAGAAAATCGATAAATATTTCTATTTTTTAGAACTTTTCTCCTGTTTTTCTTTGTTATCTCGTAATTTATAGCTATCTTTGCAGCACAATAGAACATAACAGATGATGATACTCTTGTGAGCAAGGGCGAGTCTGTGGATTTGTACGGTTTAAACCGTAACGTGCAGACTATCTGTATGATGCAGAGTCTGCGTGGGAAAGTGAAGCCACTACAATGTCCCCCGGGGACAGAAAAAGTGTCCCTCGAAACAAAAGTCGGTGGTTATTTCTAAAACGATTAATGACTATGGCAAAGAAAAAATCAGCAAGCGTCCAAAGAGGACAAGTTAAGCTTCGCGAAAAGAAGCTTAAAGATGGAAGTTCAAGCCTGTACCTTGACATCAATGTTGGTGGCAATGCCGTCATTGACCGAATCAACAAGGTCAATGGAACTGAGACCATTGTGCTTGGCAGTCAGCAATACACGCAAAAAGATGGCAAGGGAAAGGCTAATGTCTTTGCCAATGCCATCAAGCATGATTTCAAGAGCAAGAATCCTACGACTCGTTGGAGTGACATTATTCGGTTAAAATAAGGGAAAGAAAGTAAAATATGAAACCACTATCCACACGCACGGCTGGCTTTACGGATTCCATCATCCGTAGAATGACCCGTATCTCAAATCAGTACGGTGCCATCAATCTCTCACAAGGTTTCCCGGACTTCGACCCTCCAAAGGAGATTACGAATCGTCTGGCAGAAATAGCACCACATGGGCCACATCAGTATGCTATAACTTGGGGAGCACAGAATTTCCGTGAGGCTTTGGCTAAGAAACAAAATCATTTCACAGGATTGGACATCGATGCCAACAAGAACATCGTTGTGACTTGTGGCTCTACTGAGGCTATGATGGCAGCAATGATGACTATCGTAAATCCAGGTGACAAGGTGGCCATCTTCTCGCCATTCTACGAAAACTATACGGCTGACACGATTCTTACAGGTGCAGAGCCAATATATATTCCACTTGTACCACCCACATTTGAGTTTGATGCCAATCTGCTTGAAGATGCTTTCAGAAACGGTGCAAAGGCTTTGGTGCTCTGTAATCCGTCGAATCCTTGTGGCAAGGTGTTCACTCGTGAAGAACTCCAGACGATAGCAGACATTATCATCAAGTATGACGGCTATGTGATTACAGATGAAGTATATGAGCACATCGTCTATGCCCCTCACCAGCATGTCTATATCTCCACGCTGCCTAGCATGTGGGAGCG
>Ga0256405_10010865_pt1 | contig 11829 bp, 9 predicted proteins | sample RumenRJG_02DNA_FD_189096 | JGI IMG/M metagenome (GOLD analysis project Ga0256405, IMG submission 189096) | Bovine rumen microbial communities from Lethbridge, Alberta, Canada - RJG_02 | ecosystem: Host-associated > Mammals > Digestive system > Stomach > Rumen | place: Canada: Alberta | collected...
AGCTGCAGATATGGGATGTGAAACAGTAAAAAGAGAAGAAGTATATGCATCAAACGAAGTGTCTATGTCTGAGGTATATAAGAATATGGCAGAAAACTTCAACGGAGATATAGTAGTATATGCAAATGTTACAAATCCACTTTTAAAAGATAGTACAATAGAAAAAGCGATAAAAACATTTTTAATGAAAGTAGAGGATTATGATTCCTTAAATACGGCACACTTGATAAAGGAGTTTTTATTTAAGGACAATATGCCTATAAATTATGAATTGAAACAACAGCCTAGGAGTCAGGATCTTCCGGATATTTATGCGCTCAATTTTGCTATTAATATTATTGAAAGAGAGAAAATGATAAAGTGTATGAATGTTGTTGGTGTAAGTCCGTTAATTTACGGAATAGATGAGGTGGAGGCGACGGACATAGATAATCCGATTGATTTTGAGTTTGCTGAATATGTGTATAAAAAGAATAATAATATTATGTAAATTGAGGTAATTAGTCGTGAATATAAATATAGATGTACAGAGTTTATGTGTTCCTCAAAACAAGGTTAGAGGAATTCCTTGTTATATGAAGAACTTAATAAGTGCTTTTCTAAAACATAGCAAAAATGACTATACGTTTTCATTTTTTGACTATGGAAAAGAGAGAGGAAATAGAAAATATTTTTATACAAACATGGGTTTTGAAATAAGAGAAACGTCTATTTTTGAGAATAATAATGTGGATTATAGACTGATGACAAAAGCTATAGGTGATAAAGATGTTTCTTTTTTTGGTGGAACAAAATATGCAGATTATTTCCCATATACAAAATGGGATTTGCTTCATTTGCCTTGTCACTTGCGAATTCCGCCAAATTTGAATGAGAATACTGTAGTAACGGTTCATGATATTCTCCCAATATTTAATGAAAAAACTTTAACATATGAAGTAGATGCAAATCAAATTTTTAATAATAGCATGGAGTTTTTGAGAGATAATAATATAAGAGTTATTGCAATTTCTGAGTACACAAAAGAAAAGCTTATAGAGTATTATAATGTGGATGAAAAAAAAATAGAAGTTGTATATAATGGCTTTGATAATGAATCCTTTTACAATGAAACAAATAAAGAAATGTTAGAGACTTACAATCTTAGTGGGAGATACTTATTATATTTAGGTGCTATACAAAGAAGAAAAGACATGTATTCTGTTTTAAAAGCATATGAGATTGTGAAGGAGAAAAAACAGAATAACGATTTAAAGATGGTATTTGCAGGGGATAAATGCAAACAAACAGATGATTTTTATAAACTTGTTCGAGATAGCAAATATAGTGAAGATATAGTGTTGACAGGTTATGTCACAGACGAAGAGAGACGATGGTTGATGAGCAGTGCAGAAGTTTTTGTATTCCCGTCATTAGCGGAAGGGTTTGGATTGCCAATTATAGAAGCAATGGCATGTGAGACTCCCGTGATAACAACAAATCAGACGAGTATGCCAGAAGTTGGTGGTGATGCTGCATTATATGTTCCACCTCGTAGACCCGACTTAATAGCTGATTATATTATTTCTTTATTAGAAAACGAATCTTTACGTCTAGGATGCATAAAAAAAGGTATAAAACAAAAAGAGAAGTTTTCTTGGGAAAGATGTTCTAGGGAAACTGAAGATATATATAAAAAAATGAAATAATTTTTGGAAGATAAGGTAGAATTTAATGAAAAAAAATATGTTTGCATACGCAAAATATTATGACAGATAATGTAAGGGGAATTCCTCAATTCACAATTAATCTATTAAAACATTAATACGCAGGGATAAGAACGATTATTGGCTTTCTTATTTTGACTACAAAAAAGAAAGAAATAATAGAAGATACTTAAATGAATACCTAAAAGAATGTATGTCAAAGTCTAATGTAATAGAATGCAATGAGATTAGTTATATAAATATACTAGATGGTTTGGCTAATAAAGATGATCATTATTACGATAGCAAGAGCTATGAAGAGTATATAGGACAAGAATTTGATGTATTTTATTTTCCATCATCTGCGTATGTTCCGCATAATATTAAAAAGGGGAATATAGTGACAACAGTTCACGATATATTGCCGCTAAAGAGAGAATTTGCGAATCAATTTCCAGAAAGAACAATATCATGTTTTGAATACTCTATGAGTTTTTTTGAAGAAAACAAAAATGTGATATTGGCGACTGTTTCTTTGGCGACAAAAAGTGATATTATTGAGAGGTATTCAATAGAGGAAAGTCGAATAAAAGTTGTCCCTAATGGATATGATAAAACATTTTTTTCCCCAGAAAGATGAGAGGGTGTTGATTAAGCATGGTATAGAGAAACCATATTTGCTTTATTTAGGTGCTTTAGATCAAAGGAAGGGACTAGATGTAATAATTAATGTGATAGATCTAATGAATAATAAAGACTATCAAATTGTTCTTGCAGGTAAAATTCAGAGTAATTTTGAAAAGACTTTATTTGATAAAGTGCATTCAAATCCTAATGTGATAATTACAGGCTTTGTGTCAGATTATGATCGCAGGGTTTTAATGTCAATGGCAGAGTTTTTTTGTTCTCATCTTATTATGAAGGTTTTGGATTGCCTGTATTAGAAGCTATGGCATGTGGTACACCAGTAATTACTACAGATGTTTCAAGTTTGCCGGAGGTGGGGGGAGATGCTGTTGAATATATAGAACCTGGGAATGCTGAGGATTTAAGGAATAAAATATCTGAATTATTAAGCGACAGCAAAAAGAGAGATGATATGTCAAAAAAAGGTTTAGAGATATGCAAACTTTTTTCGTGGGATAATACAGCAAAAAAATGGAAGATCTATTTGGCGTCAAAATAGAATAAATTTAACAATGTCGAAGAGAAAAGGTCGTATTTTATAAATAGATTAACTAGAATACTGGTAGAAAAGGATTATAAGATGGAAGAGTATTGTCAAAAATTGTGCAATTAATACAGAAGTCTCTTGAATCATATTCCGATTAATTAAATTATTGTCCCTCTTGATGACTATAACATTTTCTTTGAGTATATTAATCAAAGGGAAGGTAAAGAGGACAAAATATATGAAGTCGGAATGACAACCAAAATGTTTTTGCCATTTTATGATACTGATTTAATTCAATCTTATATAGCGCATACGCATCGATACTGGGAAGAAAGATTGTTGTTTCATTCGAACCAGTAAAAGAAACATTTGAAGTATTAAAGAAAAATATTGAATTAAATGGGCTAATGAGCAAAAGTTTGTGGTGATGGGACGACTGAAATGGTATCGATAGATAGCTTAGAACTAACTGATGTTTTATAGTTAATGCGTCAGTATAGGTATAGATGGGTTCAAATCTCTATTTGTGATTATTTATTTGTTCCTTTTTAGAAAAAGGATTGCGAAAGAAAGGGTTTTATGAGAATTATTCAATTGAGTATAAATCTTGTATATGGCGATGGAATAGGTAATACAATTATTCTAATGGATAGAGTGATTTCAAGGTATTATGAGACCATTATAGCGACAAAGCAATTAAGCGACAATTATGTTGAACATCCGAGAATATATATATTTAGCAACATAAATGAATTAGACATTCAGTCAGATGATATAGTCATATATCATTTTGGTGGAAAGGATAGTTTGGGAGATGAAATAATTGATATCAAATGTAAGAGAATTGTTCTATATCAAAATGTTACCTATCCATTTTTTTATAATGGAATTGATTCCGTTGTGGAAAAACATTGTGCAGAGGGACAAAGATATATAAGAAATACGGTTGGATGCTTTATGAAAGCAATTGCTCCTTCTAGATTTAGTTGTAACGAATTAGTTAGTATGGGATGGAAAGAGAGTGACGTGTATGACTTGCCATTACCTGTTTTTATAAGTAATAAACAACAATGTATTGTTAATAAAACTGAAGGGAAACGAAGATTTTTATTTGTTGGAAGAATAGTCCCTAATAAAAAAATAGAAGATGTAATACGTATATTTAATTATTATAGAAAAAACTACTATAATAATTCATATTTAACAATAGTAGGTTCGCATAATAACGATGCATATCATTCAGCACTCATAAAATATATAAGTTCCAATGACATTACCAATATAGAGTTTTTGAATCATGTAAGCGATGAGATATTAGAGCAAGTGTATTTGGAAAGTGATATATATCTATGTATGAGTGAGCATGAAGGGTTCTGTATGCCGCTTATTGAAGCAATGAGCTATAGGATTCCTGTTGTAGCGTATGCGGCAACAGCGGTACCTGACACTATGGGTAGTGCAGGAATCCTTGTTGAGAGGAAGGAATCTAGATATGTCTGTGACAAGATAAATAGACTATTTGAAGACAACCAGTATTATGAAGAAATAATTCGGCTGCAGAGTCAACATGTTAATCACTATATTAGGAATGATTATGAAGAAGAATTGATTAATATAATAGAAGCAGTAAATAACATTTCTGAATATGAATATGATTATTCTCGGTTTGAATTCTATAAAATGTTAATAGATGAAATAGATATACGAAATGAAGAACTATTAATTAGCCAGATAAATAGAATGGTTGATACAAAAAACGGTATAGTAATATATGGAATGGGCAAAGCAGGGAAAAAAATGTATAATATTCTAAAGCGCAATCACATTGAACCCAAGGCAATATGTGATAAGGGAAGAGCTGGAGAAGAATTGTGCGGTAGAATAATACTATCGCCATCCAAGTGTGTCTCTAAATATTCAAAATCCTTGTATATTATCACAGTTCAGGATATGACGATTGCCACAAAAATATTTGATGATTTGGTAAGACTTGGTGTAAATAAAGGTGGAATAGTCTTTTGTTCTATGCAGAATAAGAGAATATTCATCTAAGAAAGATTGTATGATGAGGGAGAAATATATTGAATACATATCATGATATATATAAAAAGATAGTAGCAGATTTGGATGACAAAGAGTGGCGTCCAAAGAACACTTCTATAATCCCAGAAAACTCTCGAATAATTCTTTGGGGAGGAGGAGTGACAGGAAAAGATGCACATAGAGCGCTAAGCGTGAGAGATGATATAGAAATTATAGCTTGGGTTGATAGTAATTACGCTGAAATGGATGATAGATTCTCCTCGCCAGAAATTATTTTTTCGAATAAATCATATGATTTTATAGTGCTTGCCATGATGGGCAGAAATGTAGAAGAAGTAAGGAAATCGTTAATAGAAAGAGGAGTTGATGAGAGGATTATTATAGATTCTATTTCTTTTTATACATATATTAATCTGCCAAAGATATATTGTGATAATTATGAGAATATGAATATAATGACATGGAAGCAGATACATAATGTTGAGACTGACTATAATATCGATAATCCATATAGTACAACCACAATGATTTGTACGCAGGAATTTATGGATATGCCATTTTGTCGTTATTGGTCAGGTAAATTATATAAAGGAGAATTCCCTGTCTATAATCGAAAGTGGTGGGAGGCTTGTTATATTAGTCAAGCATTGTATGAGAGGGGACTTCTGAAGGAAGGAAAGAAGGGTGTTGGATTCGGAGTTGGAGAAGAAAGATTAGTAGATTTATTTGCGTCATTTGGCTGTAATGTTCTCGCCACAGATTTATCAGCAGAAAAGTCTGAAGCTGCAGGTTGGATAGATACTAACCAGAACTCTGCAGGCAACCTTGAAAAGCTGCGTAAAGGGAAGATATGTAATAAAGAGAAGTTCTATGAAAAGGTGACCTATCGCGATGTTGATATGAATAATATTCCTGATGACATAGAAGGATATGATTTTTGTTGGTCTGCGTGTGCGCTTGAACACATAGGAAGTATGCGTAAGGGTATGGATTTTGTTGTAGAAAGTATGAAGACACTAAAACCGGGAGGAGTTGCTGTTCATACAACAGAATATAATTTGTATTCTAATGACAAAACGGTAGATGGTCCAGGGCTGTGCCTTTTTAGGAAAAAAGATATTGAAGAACTTATACAGGAACTGGAAGATTTAGGATACATAGTAGAACCATTTGATTGTAATTTGGGGCATACTGTTTATGACGGTTTTGTTGATTTGCCACCTTATTGTTATAAGGATCTGCATCTTAGATTTTTGTTGGAAAAATATCCCACAACTTCAGTAGGAATTATTGTTTATAAAGGGTAATTATGGAGAAGATACTATCATTTTCAATTGCTGCATATAATGTCGAAAAAACAATAGAGGAGACACTTAATTCTTTAGTATGTGATGAAGTGACAATGGACTGTATAGAAGCACTTATTGTGGATGATGGTTCTACAGACAATACATATAACAAGGTGCGCTATTATCTTGAGAAGTATCCGGATACATTTAAATATGTTAAGAAAGAGAACGGTGGTCATGGTTCTACGTTAACATATTCCATTCAACAAGCGCGTGGTAAATATTTGAGAATGCTGGATGGAGATGATTTGGTTTATACAGAAGAACTATCTTCATATGTATCTTTTTTAAAAGAAACTGATGCTGATGTAATTGTTTCTCCCTTTGTGGAGTTTTATGATAGTGGAGAGGAAAAGTGTGTCAACAGACAAAGAATACCAAAGGGTGTGAGGCTTGCAATAGAAGACAGTGTGGAACTACAGTCACACGAGTTTGCATATAGAGCAGAATTGTTGCGAGATAAAGAGATTGCTCTAGAGGAACATTGCTACTATACTGATACGGAGTATTGTTTCTATGTGACATTATATGCTACGAGTATACAAAAGTACGGAAGCCCAATATATAGATATCGAAAAGGAGTAGAAGGACAAACAGTTTCTGACGAGGGGAGAAGAAAACATCCTGATGATCCGCAGAGAATACTTTTCAAAATACTTGGTGAATACAATAAAAGAAGTGGAAAAGAGATCGGAATTAAAAAAAAGGATTTAGTATATAACTTATGTCATCAAGTTATGAATTTGCAAGTTGGAAATATTTTTATGGTCTGCGATAATAGTGAGAAAGACAAATGCTATAAATATGGATTATTACATGATAAATTGTTGAGTCTTAATAGAGATTACATAAAGAGTTATTGTGAAAGATATTATAATTCTGATTGTGCAATATACTATATGGTATATCGTATGCCTAAAAGAAAACAATATGTATTATGGGGATGCGGGAAATGTGGTCAAATAATATTGAAGCTTATAAAGGAATTATGTTGTACGAATATTATAGTAACAGATAGTAATATGACTAGGTGGGGAGAGAGATTTTGTGGCGAGATGATAGTGTCTCCTACAGAGGCTATTAGTTCAGATAATATGGATACGATTTTTATTGTCGCAATGAAGGACGGAATCGAAGTTAAGAACCAATTGATAGATTGGGGAGTGGATGAAGAAAGGATTGTTTCTTTGACATAGCCAGAGCAAAAAATCACTGTTTTTTGAAAAAACAGTGATTTTTTGCTCTTCATATGGTAAAATATTTAACAAAACAGTGAAAAATTGAAACTGGGGTGAATAGATGAAGCCTTATAAAGCAAAAGAATTACCAATTGAATATGCTATTAACAAAGAACTTCTAACATTAGTGGCAGAGGCCAATCAAAAGTATGGGGAGTATAAAGCAGCATTGGACACACTTGAAATGGATACAACATACTTCCTTGATTCTGTGCTGCTTACAGAGAGTTATAAATCCACCCAAATTGAAGGCACTCAGATATCACAAGATGAGATGTATTACTTAAAGTATATGAGAATGTCAGATGACAGTAGAGAAATCCAGAACTTGAAGGACGCTATTAAGTACGCTGAAGAACACAATATAGATGGATTAACATATGACCTTGTGAACGAGATGCATAGAATACTCTTAGATAGTGTGCGTGGGGCAGAGAAAATGCCTGGAGAAATTAGAAAAACTCAGAATTGGATTGGACCTCGCGGATGTGGAATTGAGAATGCATCGTTTGTTCCTCCTGTTCCAGAAGAAGTGTACCCTCTGTTATTAAATCTATATGAATATATGAATGACCCTTTCGTTGATCCAGTATTAATTAATATAGCCCTGGCTCACGCTCAATTTGAGACAATTCATGCATATAAAGATGGTAACGGTAGACTTGGAAGAGCACTTATTCCAGTTCAGATGTCATATCTTGATGAGTCAAAGCCGATATTATTTTTGTCAGAGATTTTAGAATTATATAAGCCGTCTTATCAGCGACATCTTATGGAGTATAGACGAGGAAATGTTGTTGGGTTTATTTGCTTCTTTTTACAATGTGTAATAGATCAATGCTCAAGCTACATTAACAAAATTGATCTCGTACGAAGAATATATAAAGAAGACGCCAAAATGATAGAGAACATAAAAGGTAGCTCAATATATAAGATTATGCCGGTAATAAAGAAACAAATTGTATTTACTAAGAAAGAACTTCAGGATGCTTCGGGCGTATCTGTCAATGTTGTTTCTAATCTGGTCAACCAGTTAGTGGAATTAGGAGTGCTGGTCCCAGACTCAACAATTATGAAAAAAGGTTATAAGTATAAGCGAATATATGATGTATTTGTTAATTAATAAAGAAAGATAAAACAATATGAATACAGAACAGAGAATCAGAGAAATTAGAAAAGGAACATTAAAGTGGTATTTGTTTAAAGAGGGTACGTCCATATTATTTGTGGGAAATAAGACAGACCCTCTTTTTGAGATGCTTCAAGGAATGGATTCGAAGGTAGATTGTATTAGTGCAGAAGATGTATATGATAGCAACAAATCCTACGATTACATTATTGCAATTGAGTCTCTTGAAGTCCTTAAGGATGTTCCTGGTGCAATTACACATTTGTCAAAATGCTTACTTGGAGATGGTCACATGATTCTTGGCTTCAATAACCGCCTTGGCGTTCGTTATTTCTTTGGAGACAGAGATCCATATACTAAGCAAAACTTTGATGGAATAGAGAATTACAGAAGAGCCTATAGCAAGAAGGAAGATAAGTTTTTAGGGAAATGCTATGATAAGGCGTCGATAATAGATGTGTTAGAAAGTGTCGGTTTTAATCATCAAAACTATTCTCTGTTTCCTGATTTTTCTAATACACAGTTGATTCTTAGAGATGATTATAAGTCAAAGGAAGATTATTCAATTCGAGTTCTTCCAACCTATAATTATGCCAATACAGTTTTTCTTGAAGAAGAATACATATATAATTCATTGCAGAACAATAATATGCTTCATTCTATGGCGAATTGTTTGCTGTTTGATTGTACATTTTCAGATGAGGAGCTGGACACACTACAGGTAACAAGTAGTATGGGAAGAGATAAAGAGGATGCGTTCTTTACAATCATTCATAAGGGGGATAATCACGATGGCAATATGATAGTTAATAAGGTTCCTGCCTACCCTGAAGGTTATAAGAAGGTTGATAATATGCTGTCTATTGCAGAAGATTTGAAAGCGCATGGATTATCAGTTGTGGATATGAAGAAGGATGAAAATGGTAATCTTATTATGCCATACATTTCTGCACCAACTGCCCAGTCATATCTTCGACAGGTCGCATTTGAAAGTGAAGGGAAGTTCTTAGAGAAACTCGATGAATTTGTCTCTCTAATTCGCAAGTCTTCTGAAGAGGTGTCCACAGATGAGAATGATGAAGCGCCTATTTATCAACGGGCGTATCATGATTTGATGCCCCTTAATTGTTTTTATGTGGATGGTGAATTTGTTTTCTTTGACCAAGAATTCTATGATGAGAATTATTCAATAAATGCTGTGATATGCAGGGCCATTGATTGTACAAGTGAAATGATAACGGCAGCAAAGTTATCTATTTCTCATGATGATTTACTTAGGCGCTATGGTTTGTATGAGAAGAGAGATAAGTGGCGTCGCATGCACTGGGAATTTATTTCCAAACTTCGCAATGAAAAGGAGCTTGCCACATACTTTACTAAGAAAAGGTATGATGGCAATCAAGTATACTCTAATCGTCTTCGTATGAACTTTTCGTCAGAAGAATATTTGCGACGTTTTGTTAACATTTTCCAGGGTATAGATAATAAGAAGGTTGTAATATTTGGGACGGGTAGATTTGCTGATCAGTTTATGAACAAATATGGCAAGGATTTTAATGTTGATGCTGTAATTGACAATAATAGTTCTAATCAGGGGAAAGCTTTCTTCGGGATTAAAGTAACAGGACCTGAGATTTTAGAACAATATGAAAATCGAACATATCGCGTTATTATTTGCATTAAGAACTTCTTGTCTGTTGTTAACCAATTAGAGGATATGGGCGTTACGGAATATGGAATATTTGATCCGAGTCAGATGTATGAGAGGCCAAGGAGGAAGAATGTTTGTGGGAAGACCGGAGGTGCAGATAATGATTTGATTGATGAGGCACCTAAGAAATACCATACAGGTTATATTGCAGGTGTGTTCGATTTGTTCCATGTAGGACATCTTGAGAAGTTCAAGTTGGCTAAGGAGCAGTGTGATTACCTTATAGTTGGACTTGTAACGGATGAAGGTGTTGTAAAGTATAAGAAGACATCGCCGTTTATTCCATTTGCAGACCGTAAGGCTATGTTAGAAGCATGTCGTTATGTTGATGAAGTAGTAGAGATTCCTCTTGATTTTGGAGGAACCAAGGATGCTTGGAAGATGTATGGCTTCGATGTTCAGTTCTCTGGTAGTGACTATGTAGATGATCCGGGTTGGCTCGCGGAAAAAGAATTTCTAGAGCAGCATGGAGTCGATATGGTCTTCTTTCCCTATACTGAGTCTACGAGTTCTTCCAAGTTGAAGAAGCTGATAGATGAGAAGTTGATTTAGCAAAGTTATAGAATAATGTTGATGCAAGGACATTTTATAGTATAGAATATAATTAACGTGTTAAACATAAAGGAGAGAATGATATGCGAGTAGTATCAACAGCAACAGGTGTTATTGTTCCTGAGAACCCCCGAGGTGGTATGAAGGATTTAAAAAATGCCGGATTTGAAAATGTATATTTTGATTTTGGACTTGTGTGCCCGGCGGGAGCTATGCGAACCCTCGGCAATCCTAATTTCAAGTCAAGTTATACTACAATGGCAATCGAAGACCCGACTCGTCTTATTGAATGCGCTTCTCCTATAATTGACAGAGCGAAGGAACAGGGAATTGATATTACACTTGCCAAAGCACCAACCCTTCTTCTTGATACAAGACGAACCGATCTTAATGAACTTGTTATAGCCTTAGCTAAGGAGAGCATTAAGATATGTGGTAAATGTGGAATCAAATATATTATTATTGATTCCCTATTTGCAGGTATAGAACCCGAGAATATGTGGAAAGCTAATCAGGATTTTTACCTATCCCTTGCGACTCTTGCAAGAGAGAATAAGGTGACGATTCTTCTTGAGAATCAATGTGTTGATGTGGGTGGACATTTGGTTAGAGGACTATTTACAGATGAGGACAAGACGGTAGAATTAATTGACACCCTTAATAGTAAAGTGGGCGATAATGTATTCGCATTTGCATACAATGTTGGCAAGGCTAACTTATGCAGCCTAAGGCATTATGAGATGCTAACTAAGCTGGGCTCTTACACCAAGGTTATACTAATATCTGATAATGATGGTATGAACGAAGCATCTCTTCTACCTTATACATCTACCAGCCAGAAAGGTCTCACAACAGACTGGCTTAATCTCGTACGTGGAGTACGTGCCTGCGGATTTGATGGGGACATTGTTCTAGAATATGCTGATACAGCATGTGTCACATCAGCTA
>Ga0256405_10010867_pt1 | contig 11827 bp, 8 predicted proteins | sample RumenRJG_02DNA_FD_189096 | JGI IMG/M metagenome (GOLD analysis project Ga0256405, IMG submission 189096) | Bovine rumen microbial communities from Lethbridge, Alberta, Canada - RJG_02 | ecosystem: Host-associated > Mammals > Digestive system > Stomach > Rumen | place: Canada: Alberta | collected...
ATTCTCGGGGAAGATTTCGAATGCCCTGAAACCGGCTTCGAAGCGGGAACGAGAGTGGTAGCCGAAATTCCTTTCGACAAGGTTGACCTCACTGACGAGCAGAGCGACGGAACGCTTTACGGAGAAGTTCACGCACTGCTTTATAAAGGTAATCATTACCACTTGACAGTCAGAACCGAAGATGGCGATGACATATTCGTGGACACTAACGATGTCTGGGATAAGGGAGACCTTGTGGGAGTAAACTTCCCGGCGCAGGACTTGATCATCAGGAAGAAAGATGAAAACGTATAAACGTTCGGCTTGGGCGATGCCCTATTTCATATTCTTGGTGGTTTTCGTTGCCTTGCCTCTTCTGATGGTCCTGATCTACGCCTTTCAGGATCAGTCCAGCGGTAAGTTCACGTTCGACAATTTCGCCAAGTTCTTCCAGAGGGGCGAAGACCTCAGGACGTTCCTCTATTCTATAGAAGTGGCATTGATAAACACTATTCTCTGCTTGCTTCTGGGCTACCCTGCGGCATGGATAATGGCGAATTCGAAGCTGAACAAATCCAGCATAACGATTATGCTGTTCATCCTGCCGATGTGGATTAATATGCTGATCAGAACCCTTGCCACCGTGGCATTGTTCGATTTCGCAAAGGTGCCGCTCGCACAGGGCGCATTGATCTTCGGCATGGTGTATAACTTCCTGCCGTTCATGATCTACCCGATTTACAACCAGCTGAACAAGATGGATAAGGCTTATTCTGAAGCAGCGACAGACCTTGGGGCAAGCCCAACGCAGGTTTTCACTAAGGTTACTGTCCCGCTCTCGATGCCTGGAGTATGGAGCGGCGTGCTGATGGTCTTCATGCCGACGATTTCCACATTCGCCATCGCCGAGCTGCTGACGCTGAACAAGGTCAAGCTGTTCGGAACTACCATTCAGGAAAACATCAACAACGGCATGTGGAACTACGGCTCCGGCCTGGCCCTCATAATGCTGGTGATAATAGGAATTAGCGTGCTTCTCTCCAACGATGACAGCAAACGCGACGATGAGAAAGGAGGCATGATATGAGAAAGTTTTTCGCTCAGGCATATTTATGGATCCTGCTCATCTTGCTCTATGCCCCTATCCTCATCATAGTGATATTCTCTTTCACGGAGTCCAAAGTGCTCGGCAACTGGACAGGCTTCTCTTTCGGGCTCTATGAGAACATCCTTTCCGGCAAGGTCGGAATGAGCTTCCTGAAAGCATTGGAAAATACCGTCAGCATCGGAATCCTTGCCGCCATAATCTCTACTTTCATGGGGAGCATCTCGGCGATAGGAATCTATAATATGCGGGGCAAGAAGCGCAAAGCGATCATGTTCCTGAACGACATTCCCATGCTGAACCCTGACATAATAACCGGCGTGTCATTGTTCCTGCTTTTCGTGGCTTTCAGCATCCCTCAGGGTTACCTGACAGTCCTTCTGGCACACGTTTCCTTCTGCACGCCGTACGTGATCCTGTGCGTCCTGCCGAAACTTCGCCAGATGGATCCGAACCTCTACGAGGCAGCCTTGGACTTGGGAGCTACCCCTCGGCAGGCACTGAATAAAGTCATATTCCCTCAGATAAGGCCAGCTATGATTTCGGGATTCATTCTTGCGTTCACTCTGTCAATCGATGACTTCGCAGTGACCCTCTTCACGAAGGGTAACAAAGGCTTCGAGAACCTTTCGACGTACATTTATGCAGATGCGCACAAAGGCGGGCTGACTCCTGAGCTGCGGCCTATAATGTCGATTATTTTCGTTTTCGTGCTGCTGCTGCTTATCATTATCAATCTCCGTTCATCCAGGAATCATAAAAAACAAGAAATAAGAATATGAAAAAGATTGTTGCCTTGATGGTGGGTCTCACCACGCTTGCATTCTCCCTGTTCGCGCAGGACAGGGAACACACTCTCAAAGTCTATAATTGGGCTGACTACATTGACGAGGATCTCATACCTGAGTTCGAGAAATGGTACCAGGAGCAGACGGGAGAGAGCGTCAAGATTATCTACCAACTTTTCGACGTGAACGAAATCATGCTCTCGAAGATAGAGCGCGGGCATGAGGACTACGATGTCGTCTGCCCTTCGGACTACATAATAGAGAAGATGCTGAAAAACGATTTGCTTCTTCCGATAGACAGGGATTTCGGCAGCACGCCTAACTACATCGACCAAAATGTCTCTCCTTTCATAAAGAGCATGTTCGAGAATGTGGATGGAGGCGGCAAGGATGCCAACGATTACGCCGTAGGCTACATGTGGGGTACTAACGGTCTCATGTATAACCCAAAATACATCTCGAAAGAGGAGGCTTCCACTTGGGGTGCGATCGCCGACCCAAGGTATAAAGGCAAGGTTTTCATGAAGGATGCTTTCCGGGATGTCTACATTCCTATCCTCATCTACCTGAAGAAAGATGACATCAAGTCCGGCAAAGTGACCATCGAGCAGCTTTCCCACGACACTTCAGATGAGTCGATAGCCCTCGTGGAAAACTATCTTAAGAGCATCAAAGACAACATCGCCGGCTGGGAGGCTGATTTCGGCAAAGAGCAGATGACCAAGGAAAAAGGCTGGCTGAACTTCACATGGAGCGGTGATGCTCAATGGGCGAAAGAAGAAGCTGCAAAAGTAGGCGTGAGCCTTGACTATGAAGTGCCTCAGGAAGGCAGCATCGTCTGGTTCGACGGCTGGGTCATTCCGAAATACGCCAAGAACGTCAAGGCTGCAAGATATTTCATCAACTACATGTGCAAGCCAGAGAACGCCATAAGGAACATGGACGCAATTGGTTACGTGAGCGTTATCGGAGGGCCGGAGATTCTTGCCGCAGTCCAGGATTCCACCGAATTCGAGCCTGAGGACGCTAGCTATTTCTTTGGTCCCGCAGACACTGCGGTCTGCCTGAACCCGATCATGTACCCTGCCAGAGACGTGGTTGAGCGCTGCGGCATGCTGCACGACACCGGAGACCGCACCGAGGCTTTGCTGGCGATGTGGTCAAGGGTAAAAGGAGACAATGCGAATTATCTTACCTATGTCATAATTGCAGCTTTTATTGTAATTTTACTTGCGGTTTACCTTATCTCCAAGAATAGCAAGAAAAGGAGACGCCAGAATAGAAGGCAGCCGCACAAGAAATGAACGAAAGAATAGACATAAAGCTGATCAGGTCCCTTTCGCAGAAAAAATACAGGGATGAGACCGGCTTGTTTGTCGCTGAAGGAGAAAAGATGGTTCAGGAGGCGCTGAATTCACCATTTAACGTGGTCAACGTCATCCGCAAAGAAGAAGCCGGGGAGAAGATCATGTCTAGGATTAGCATGATGTCCTCCCCTGCTCCAAGTCTTGCTGTCATTCAAAAGCCTTCGGACTCAGAAATTCCCGATGTCAAAATTCATGAATATGTCGCTGGCCACGGCCTTTATCTGGCACTGGACTCTATCAGAGACCCTGGTAACCTAGGAACGATCATTCGCACCGCCGATTGGTTCGGGATAGATGCGGTATTTGCTTCCCCAGACACGGTCGACATATTTAATCCCAAAGTAGTGCAGTCCACGATGGGCGCCATATTCAGGGTACGCTTCCATTATTGCTCCATTCCAGCGCTCTGCAAAGCTGTGAAATACGCAGGAGGCAATGTCTATGGCACATTCTTGGACGGTCAGGAAATATATTCGCAAAAGTTGAATATCGGAGCTGTCTTCCCTGCTCTAGTCATTATTGGCAATGAGTCGAACGGCATTAGCTCTGAAGTGGAGGCCGAGGTCACAGACAGGCTCTACATCCCTTCATATCCGCACGACGAACGTGGCTCGGAATCTCTCAATGCGGCTGTGGCAACCGCTATCACATTGTCGGAATTCAGAAGAAGAATATGAACGAAGAATCCTTGATGCGGAACAGGATCCGGAAAATCCTGATGATTTGCAGCGACTACGATGCCTTCATCCTGAAGGAGGACGGATGCATCGAAACGGAAGTGGCTAATGAATATAAAGAATTGAACCTGAGCAATCAGCCGAGGTTCGTCTGGGCCAATTCTTCAAATGAGGCAAGAGATATCATCGAGAGCGACGAAGAGGTGGACATTGTCATCTGCATGTACAACGAAAAGGATGATGGACTGTTCCCTCTTGCGAAGGACTTGAAGAATACCAGCAGGAACATTCCTTTCGTCCTGCTGATTTACTATTCCAAGGCAGTCGTCGAACGACTTTCCACGGCAGACCTCAGGTGCATAGACTTCCTGTTCAGCTGGCATGGGAATGCAGACCTGATCCTCGCTATCGTGAAACTGATCGAAGACAGCGCTAATGCCGAAAATGATGTCTTCGGCGTCGGTGTCCAAGTAATCCTGCTCGTGGAGGACTCTGTGAGATATTACTCCAACTATCTGCCAGAATTGTACAAGCTCGTGCTGACCCAGAGCCAAGAATTCCTGAAAGAGACCCTGAACGATGCCCAAAAGAAATACAGGAAACGTTCCAGGCCGAAAATATTCCTTGCCACCTGCTATGACGAGGCGATAAATTACTTCGAGAAATACAAGACCCACCTGCTCGGAGTCATTTCAGACGTCGGGATGATAGTGCATAAGGGCGACAACCCGAAAGACGAAAAAATTGACGCCGGACTGGAACTTGTAGCGAAGATAAAGGAATATGATCCATTGATGCCTGTGCTGCTTCAATCCTCCCAGGCCAGCGTCGCCGACATGGCAAAGCAGCTGGGCGTCAGCTTCATGAAAAAATATTCCAGGACCCTTCTGATCCGCCTTTCAGATTTCATGAAAGATGAGTTCGGCTTCGGAGACTTCATATTCAAGGATGCAGATGGGAAGGGATACGGCAGAGCAGCGAACCTGACTGAGCTAGAGAAAATCATCTACGAGATTCCTAACGAGATACTGGTCAGCAACACTTCCAGGAATATGTTCTCGAAGTGGCTCTACGCCAGAGGGCTTTTCGACCTAGCGCGGACATTCAGAGCCGAGCATCATACCGACGCCGGAGAATTCAGGACATTCCTGCTCGGACAAATAAGAAATTATCATAAGAGAATCGGCCGAGGAATCATAGCTGATTTCCGTCGAGACTCCTACGAGGACTATTACAGCTTCGCCCGTCTTGGCAATGGCTCTATGGGAGGCAAGGCCAGAGGACTGGCTTTCCTGAACCATCTGGTGCAGAAATACGACTTGGCAGATAAATACCCTAGCCTGAAGATCTCAATTCCGCGCACGATAGTCATCACGACGGATTTCTTCGAACAGTTCATACTCGAAAACGGCCTGCAATATGTCATTGACTCCGAGATGTCAGACGAAGACGTACTCTCGGAGTTCGTCTCATCCAGGCTGCCAGAGAATCTCGTAGAGGACTTGAAAGTCTTCATCTCCACAGCAGAATTTCCTCTCGCAGTTCGTTCCAGCTCAAAATTGGAGGACAGCAGTTACCAGCCATTCGCAGGGGTTTATTCAACATACATGTGCCCTCTCGTCGAGAATCCTGACAGGATGCTGAGGGAACTCGGGAAAGCCATAAAGAGTGTATATGCCTCTACCTATTTCAATGGCAGCCGGACCTACATCCAGGCAAGCGGGAACCTGTTAGGCGAAGAAAAAATGGCCGTGATAGTACAGGACATATGTGGCTCAAGACATGGGAACGACTTCTTCCCTATGCTCTCTGGCGTGGCCAGGTCGCTCAATGCCTACCCTATCGGCTCGGAAAAGGCCGAAGACGGGGTGTTGAACGTCGCTTTCGGCCTTGGAAAAACCGTCGTTGACGGTGGCAGGACTCTCAGGGTGGACCCGAAGCAGACCAGGAAAATCCTACAGCTTTCTAATGCGAAACTGGCAATGAGAGATACCCAGAACGAGATGTATGTCTTGGACAACAGGTCAGAGACATTCAAGACATCGAAGGATGACGGCTTCAACCTTAGGAATATTCCTATCTCTGAAGGGTTGAATGAATATGATCACCCGGAGCTTGTGGCATCTACATACGTTGCGCAGGACGACATGATGACATCGGGAGTATCTGCCGAAGGCGCTAGAATTGTCTCATTCGACGGCATATTCCAGTACGACCGCTTCCCTCTTGCAAAAGCAATGACAGAGATTATGGGAATATGCCGTAAAGAATTGATGTGCGAGGTTGAAATAGAGTTTGCCCTTGACCCTATAATGGACAGCAAAGGTTCAGAAGCCGTGCTTAAACTGCTTCAGGTTCGTCCTATCGCATCCTCAAGCGAAGCTGGCAGCGCTACAATCGAAGAAGCCCAGAAGCAAATCTCCACGAAACTCATAACCAGCGTCGATGCTCTAGGCAACGGTTATTTCCTGGATGCAAAACATCTCGTCATCATATTTCCTGAGTCTTTCGACAAGATGAAAACCCTTGAAATGGCCGCAGAGATATCGCAGATTAATTCAAAGCTCTCGTCTGAAGGCAAGCCATATATTCTAGTAGGGCCTGGAAGATGGGGTTCATCTATTCCTACGCTAGGAGTGCCTGTGGCCTGGACGGATATTTCGGGTGCGAAGATGGTGGTCGAATATGGCATTGATGGGTTCAGGATAGAGCCAAGCCAAGGAACGCATTTTTTCCAGAACATAACCTCTCTTGGCATCGGTTACTTATCTGTAGACCAATATGCAGGCAAAGGAACTATAGACTTCAGGAAAATTGCTGGAATGAAATGCGTCTATGAAGGGAAATTCGCAAGAGTGCTTGAAGCGGACGGACTCATCGGGTTCATCGATAGAAATGAAGGGAAAGCAGTGATAGGAATATAAAATGAGCAAGATAATTATTTATCAGATGCTCCCTAGGCTGTGGGGAGCAGTGAACAGACAGCCTGGAAAATTCTCGGACATTGACAATCAGACACTTGAATACCTCGTAGGCCTTGGCGTCAGCCATGTGTGGTTCACGGGAGTCATAAGGCATGCGACAACATATTCCTGCAAAGATTGTCCCGAATCCGATGCCACGATAGTCAAGGGTGACGCAGGTTCGCCTTTCGCCATAACCGATTATTACGACGTCAACCCTTATCTGGCGAAAGATGTGAGTCGGAGGATGCAGGAGTTCTCATCGCTCATAAGACGCACTCATGCTCATGGACTAAAGGTCATCATAGATTTCGCGCCGAATCACGTTTCCCGGGATTACGGTCGAGTCGGTCTTGTGAATGGAAAGGCAGTGCCTTTGGGCGGCGAAGACGATTTGTCCGTACATTGGAAACCGTCCAACGATTTCTATTACTATCCCGGACAGGCTCTTTCACTCCCGATTCCTTCCGATTATAAAGAATATCCGGCCAAGGCATCGGGGAACGTCTTCTCTCCCGCCCCAGGCATTACCGATTGGTACGACACGGTGAAGCTGAATTACTGCGACTTTCACACGGAAACCTGGGATAAGATGCTGGACATCGTGCGTTATTGGTGTTCACTAGGCGTGGACGGCTTCCGCTGCGATATGGTGGAACTAGTGCCGTGGCAGTTCATGCAGTGGCTCATTCAAAAAGTTAGGGATGAATATCCCGATGTCATATTCATTGGAGAAGCATATAAGAAAGAACTTTACAGGCACTACATTCAGACCACAGGGTTTGACTTTCTCTATGACAAATCGGGCCTCTACGATTCCCTAAGGGCTCTTATTGAAGGTCACGGCACTGCGAAGAGCATCACCTGGAATTGGCAGAGCCTTGGGACTCTGCAGCCTCACATGCTGAATTTCCTGGAGAACCACGACGAGCAACGTTTCGCATCGGACTTTTTCGCTAGAGACGCTCGTCGGACGTTCGCCCCGCTGGGAGCAAGTCTGCTTTTCAATAACGCTCCTTACATGGTTTATTTCGGAGAAGAAATAGGAGAAAGGGGCATGGACAAGGAAGGGTTCAGCGGCCTGGACGGCCGTACCTCAATCTTCGACTGGTGGAGCATAAACTCGATTGGAAGGCTCAGGAAATATATTGCCAAAGGCATCCCTATGCAGGAGGAGGAAATGTCATTGCTTAGCAAATGGAGTCAGTTCCTCAATCTGGCAAGCTCGGAACAGGCTTTCTCCGACGGCAAGACCTTCGATCTCTGCTATTGCAATGATGAGCCGGCAGGCTTCATTCCAGACCGTCATTTTGCCTTCCTTCGCGCTTTCAGAGGGCAAGCGTTCCTGGTGGTCTGCAATTTTTCCTCGTCCGCTTCGTCAATCAGCATCAAAATTCCACCCGAAGCCGTTTCCTATCTGGAACTCAGGAAAAAAACACCCGAGACCATTAAAGTCATGGTCCCGGGCGACGACTGCGTCATCATTAAGATCTGATTACCAGTTCAGAATCTTTTTGAAATCGTATTCCTCAGGGTTTGATACCCATTCCTTAGCTGCTTCGTAGTCGGCTGGGGTGATGTAGTGGCACAGATGCTCGAAGTAGTTCCTTGCGAGTCCGCCTTCGATATCCACCCTACGAGGAGGAATTTTTCCTTCGGCGTTCTGGATGTCCTTCAGGAACAGTGGCTTTGGATTGCCGTCCTCGTCGATGTAAACCATGCAGCCAGTCTTGCCTTCTTTGAACAGCTCGTAAACGCCCATTGCCAGCTCGGTGCAGTAAGAGAGGTCGTAGGCGATAGGGTCCTGGCAGCGAACGTCGTAACCGATCTCCACCGGACGGGTCTTGACTTTCCAGCCAAGCTTAGAGAATTCTTTCTCAAGTATATCGTTGAACAGCACTGCCTTGGAAATCTTGCCAAGCTCCGGATGTCCGTGTTCATCGTATGTCATGTGCACTCCAGTGCCTTTCAGGTCGTCTGAATCAAGGTCGTGGAAAACGCCCTCAGCCACTACGACGGTTCCGTAATGAATGCCGAGAAGCTTCCTCTTGATGATTGCCGAAAGGGTCAGCTTGATGATTTTGTCAACCGTGATCTTTGTCTTGTTGAACATTTCAGGAATGATGGTCATCGGGCAATGCGTTGCCTCACCGATTCCGAGAGCGAGATGGCCTGCCGAGCGACCCATCGCAGAAATCAGGAGCCAGTTGCCTGATGTGCGAGCATCCTCATAAATTGTGCGCGCAAGATGAGCGCCCTCGTCCTTTGCCGAATTGAATCCGAAAGTAGGAGCGTTGTTCGGCAGAGGCAGATCATCGTCGATGGTCTTAGGCACGTGAATATTGTGAATAGGATATTGCTTTGCCTCAAGGAATTTTGCAATCCTGTTAGCCGTAGAAGCAGTATCGTCGCCTCCGACAGTGACAAGCAGCTTCACGTTGTTCTCCTGGAAAAGCTTGAGGTTGAAATTTTTCTCGAAATCCTCATTGGTCGGCTTGAAACGGCTCATCTGCAGGTAGGAACCACCTCTGTTGAAATACGCATCTGCCTTGAAGAAATCGATGTCTTCAGTGCGCGGATGATCGTTGAAAAGTCCGGTGTAGCCTTCGTGCAGGCCAATTACCCTGTAACCGTTAGAAAGGAATGTTTTCGCGACAGAGAAAACAACCGTGTTCATGCCCGGTGCAGGGCCGCCGCCGCAGAGAATGATGATAGAATCTTTCATAATAATTTTGAATTATTTAATTGATGTTAATTTCGTTTGGGCATCTGCAAATTTAATTCTTTTCCTCCAATATAACCCCAAAAAATTGATTAAATTTGTGAATTCCATATTATGGCATGGCGATGAATCACGAAGAGGCAAAAACACGGATAGAGGAGCTTAGAAAGACCCTCTGGGAGAATAGCAGGAGGTATTACGTGGACAATGCTCCAACCATGAGCGACTACGAATATGACCAGCTGATGCATGAGCTGGAGACCTTGGAAAAGGAGTTTCCTGACATGCTCACCCCGGACTCCCCTACACAGAAAGTCGGCAGCGACCTGGAAACAGGCGGTGCCGGAGATAATGCCGAACCCAGGATCCAGAAGGAATTCGCCCAGTACCCTCATCATTATCCCATGCTGTCGCTTGGAAACACATACAGCATCAGCGAGATAGAAGACTTCGTCAGGCGCGCAGAGAAAGAGCTGAAAGGGGTGAGGTTCACATATTCATGCGAGCTGAAGTTCGATGGGACGGCAATCTGCCTTGAATATAGGAACGGCAGGCTATTCAGGGCCTTGACTCGCGGGGACGGGATAATCGGGGATGATGTCACCGAGAACGTGAAACAGATATCCAATGTTCCCGTCACTCTGAAAGGTACCGGCTATCCTGATGATTTCGAGATTCGCGGCGAGATATTAATGCCTTATGAATCGTTCGATAAGCTGAACAAGGAGCGTGAGGATAATGAGGATCCACCGTTCGCCAATCCTAGAAATGCAGCCTCCGGCTCACTTAAGCTGCTTGACCCTAAAGAAGTTGGCAGGCGCGGGCTCTGGTGCACGCTTTATCATATTCCTAGCCAAAGCGTCTCCTTCCCTACCCATGACGATGCCTTGAAAGCGGCTGCTTCATGGGGGCTTCCTGTCTCGGACAAAAGAAAAATCGTTTCCTCCATTGAGGAAATAGAGGAATACATTCACTACTGGGACAAGGAAAGAAAATTCTTGCCCTATGCGACGGATGGCATAGTCATAAAAATAAATGAGCTAGCCTATCAGACAGCTCTTGGCGCAACGGCAAAATCCCCTCGCTGGGCCGTCGCTTTCAAGTTTCAGGCAGAGGAAGCTACTACGAAGCTGGTTTCTATCGACTATCAGGTCGGCAGGACGGGAGCCATCACTCCCGTAGCCAATATGGAACCTGTCCAGCTGGCAGGAACTGTCGTGAAGCGAGCCACGCTGAACAATAATGATTTCGTGAGGGACATGGACATTCGCATCGGAGACTACGTGAAAGTCATCAAGGGCGGTGAGATAATCCCGAAAATCATTGCTGTGGATCTAGAAAGGAGGCCTAAAGATGCCAAGAGACCGGAATTCCCTACTGTTTGCCCAGACTGCGGTACTACGCTGGTGCGCGAAGAAGACGAGGCAAAATGGTTCTGTCCGAATACAGACGGCTGCCCTACCCAGATAAAAGGCAAGCTGGTGCATTTCCTGAGCAGGAAGGCCATGAATGTGCTGGCTGGAGAGGCAACGATCGACCAGCTATACAAATTGGGATTCGTGCGCACGCCCGCAGACTTCTATTCGCTCACTAAAGGCCAGTTGCTAATGTTGGACGGCTGGAAAGAAAGGTCTGCTCAAAGATTCCTGGACAGCCTGAATGCTTCCAGGCAGGTGACTTTCGACCATGTGCTATTTGCGTTAGGAATACGATTTGTTGGGGAGACGACTGCCAAGGAGCTGGCTGTTCATTTCGGTAACATTGACGCTTTAGCCGTGGCTTCTAAGGAGATGCTGCTGGAAGTACAGGATATTGGCGAGACGATAGCCGAGAGCGTCTATGAATATTTCAGGGACTCCAGGCACCTTAGAGACATAGAGAGGCTGAAGGCCGCAGGGCTGCGATTCTCAATGGAAGCGAAGAAGACATCTTCCAATGCGTTGGAAGGCAAGACAATAGTAATTTCAGGAAATTTCAGCATCTCTAGAGATGAGATGAAGAGGCTCATCGAAGACAACGGAGGCAAGAATAGTTCTTCCGTCAGCGGGAAAACCAGTTACCTGCTAGCAGGTAGCAAGCCTGGACCGGAGAAGATGAAGAAGGCGGCTGATCTGGGAATAAAGGTAATCTCGGAAGAAGAATTAATGAATATGTTGCCTGGGACTTCCGAAACCAAAAGTTTAAGCAGCGAAGAGGAACCCACTTTATTTTAGGAATATATGAACT
>Ga0256405_10010868_pt1 | contig 11827 bp, 12 predicted proteins | sample RumenRJG_02DNA_FD_189096 | JGI IMG/M metagenome (GOLD analysis project Ga0256405, IMG submission 189096) | Bovine rumen microbial communities from Lethbridge, Alberta, Canada - RJG_02 | ecosystem: Host-associated > Mammals > Digestive system > Stomach > Rumen | place: Canada: Alberta...
AGATCCAATCCTGAAGAGATGCAGATCGCTCCAGATCGATCCGAGTCACCTCGGGATTTACAAGTCATCGAAAAGGACTCCCGCAAGGGGAGGAAAGAAGATGAGCGAATACGGCCTCCAGCTTCGTGAGAAGCAGAGAGCGAAGTTCATCTACGGCATCCTTGAGAAACAGTTCCGGAACATGTTCGAAAAAGCCGCGAACAAGAAGGGCATCACAGGTGAAAACCTCCTGATCGCGCTCGAGACGAGGCTGGACAACGTGGTCTACAGAATGGGACTCGCCGCGACGAGAAGAGAGGCGCGCCAGCTGGTGACACACGGACATTACACGCTGAACGGCAAGAAAGTGAACTCGCCGGGTCAGGAACTGAAAGTCGGGGACGTCATCGCAGTCAAAGAGAAAAGCCAGAATTCTCCGAAGTTCAAAGAACTGAAAGAGATGCAGATCATGGTTCCGTCATGGCTCTCCGTTGATCAGGAGAAGCTCGAAGGTAAGATCGTTTCTCTCCCGACGAGAGAAGAGATCGACACTCCGATCCAGGAGCACCTTATCGTCGAGTTGTATTCCAAGTAATATCGTTTCATGCGGCCCGCCGGGACCCCGGCAGGCGGCGTGACGGGACGGTATTGGAACATTGAAGGAGGTTTTGTTCGTGTTAGAATTTGAAAAACCAACGATAACGAAAGAGATCGGCGAAGACGGAAAATACGGAAAGTTCACGCTGCAGCCTCTGCAGAGGAACTACGGGATCACGATCGGGAACGCGATGAGAAGGATCCTTCTCGAGTCGATTCCTGGCGCAGCGGTCACGTCCGTAAAGATCGATGGGATCCTGCATGAGTTTTCCACGATCCCCGGCGTCAGGGAAGACGTTACCGAGATCATTCTGAATCTCAAGAACCTCGCCCTGAAGATCCACGGGGACAGCGACGAGGAGAAGGTGGCCATCATCGACTGCCAGGGTCCGTGCGAAGTGACGGCGTCCGACATCGTATGCGATGCGGACCTCGAGATCTTCAACCCGGATCTCCACATCGCGACGCTCGAGGACAACGCCTCGATCTACATGGAGATCACAGTGGCGAAAGGCCGCGGCTATGTTTCCGCCGAGGAAAACAAGACGGAATCGATGCCGATCGCGGTCATTCCGGTCGACTCGATCTTCACGCCGGTGCGCAAAGTGAACTTCACGCCGCGTCCGTACAAAGTCGGGCAGGGAGACATCCTGGAGCTCGAGGTCTGGACGGACGGATCGGTATCGCCGGAAGAGGCGGTCGCGATCGCGGCGAAGATCATGCAGGAGCATCTGAAGCTCTTCATGGAGCTGGACGACGCGTCGGAAGGCATCGAGATCATGATCGAGAAGGAAGAGAGCCAGAAAGAGAAGGCGCTCGAAATGACGATCGAAGACCTCGAGTTTACGCAGCGTCCGCTGAACTGCCTGAAGCGGGCAGGGATCTTCACGGTCGAGGAGCTGACGCACAAGAGTGAAGAGGAAATGATGAAGGTCAGGAACTTCGGCAAGAAGTCGCTGGACGAAGTCAAAGAGAAACTGGAAGAACTCGGTCTGTCCCTGAAGTCGGACGACGAGTAAACGTAACGAAGTAATACTGAGCCGGTTACGGGCCGCGAGGTCCCGGCCGGCACGAATGGAGGAGAAAATGCCTGGATATAGAAAATTGGGCAGAGAAAGCGCCCATAGAAAGGCTATGCTGAGGAATCTCGTAACGGATCTCTTCAGAGACGAGCGTATATCCACCACAGACACAAGGGCGAAAGAGGCGAAGAGAGAAGCCGAGAAGATCATCACGATCGCGAAGAAAGGCGGACTCCACGCCAGGAGACAGGTCCTTGGTTATGTGTACGATGAGTCGGTAGTGACCAAGCTCTTCGAGGACATCGCTCCGAGATACGAAGCAAGACAGGGCGGATACACCAGGATCCTGAAGCTTGGACCCCGGAGAGGCGACGACGCCGAAATGGTATTCCTTGAGCTCGTATAGAGCAGCCTGTTAGGTCGATCAAAAGCCGCGGCGTCCGCCGCGGCTTTTTGCGTGCGCGCCGCGTTCGCACCGGCCGCGGACCCCGCATCGCCGGTTTTGATGACGGCCGCGGGTTTTGATCGGCGATCGCCTGCACCGCCGAACCGCTGCCGGCAGAAAGGCTTTGATGTTTTGCGCGATATAGTTTATCATTAAGAAGTGTTATTTCGCGCCGCGTGAGGCGCACGGGAAAGGAAACCTGCGTATGGAAATGCAGATGGAGTTCTACCGGAAACTCCCGACTCCGCTGGAGATCAAAGAGGAATATCCGGTCAGCGATGAGATCAGAAAAATCAAAGAGGCGCGCGACGAGGAGATCGCGAGGATCTTCCGCGGCGAAGAGAACAAGCTGCTCCTCATCATCGGGCCGTGCTCGGCGGACAACGAGGACTCGGTCGCCGATTACATGAACCGGCTCGCGGAGGTGCAGGAAAAGGTGAAGGATCAGATCTTCATGATCCCGCGCTGCTACACGGGAAAGCCGCGCACGATCGGCGTCGGCTACAAGGGAATGCTCCATCAGCCGGATCCGGACAAGCCGGAAGACATGCTGCAGGGCTTGATCGCGATCCGGGAGATGCACGCGAGGATCGCCCGCGAGACGGGGTTCACCTGCGCGGAAGAGATGCTGTATCCGGAGAACCACAGGTACCTTTCCGACCTGCTTTCGTACGTCGCGGTGGGCGCGCGGTCGGTGGAAGACCAGCACCACAGGCAGACGGCGAGCGGGATCGGCGTTCCGGCCGGCATGAAGAATCCGACGGAGGGCGACCTCACGGTGATGATGAATTCGATCCTGGCGGCGCAGCATTCGCACACGTTCATTTATCGCGGCTGGGAAGTGAAGACGAAGGGCAATCCGTTCGCGCACGCGATCCTTCGCGGATACGTGGACAGCGACGGCCGGCCGCATCCGAACTACCACTACGAAGACATCGAGGAGCTTTTGAAGCTGTACGCGGAGAAGGATTACCAGAACCCGGCGGCGATCGTCGACACGAACCACTCGAACTCGGGCAAGCAGTTCCTGGAGCAGATCCGGATCGCGAAGGACGTGATGCACAGCCGCCACGAGTCGGCGGACATCCGCAAGCTCGTGAAGGGCCTGATGATCGAAAGCTACATCGAGGACGGGCGCCAGGAAGCGGGCGGGACCTGCTACGGCCAGTCGATCACGGACCCGTGCCTCGGCTGGGAGAAGTCGGAGCGGCTGATCTACGACCTCGCGGAGCTGGTGGAGTAAGGCGTCGGCGCACCTGCGGCATTTGCCGCATGGCCGGCGCAAAACGGTTTTGATAAGAAAAAAAGAGGGCACGCGCGGTGCTCTCTTTTTTGTTGCGTTATGATGGCCGCGGCTAGTCGTTCAGCGCCATGTCCCGGTCGTTCATCACCTCGAAGCCGCGGGTCTTGAGCGAGCTCTCGATCTCGGCGGCGCCGTCCGCATCAAAGACCGCGATGACGGACTTCGCGCTGCGGTCGTACGAAATATAGATGTAGTTGACATCGATGTTGCTTTGATAAAGCGCTTCGAGCAGATGGTCGAGGCCGCCGCATTCGTCGTCGATCCGGACGCCGATGACCCGGGTGATCCGCGCCATGTAGCCGGCGTCTTCGAGCGCCGCGAGCGCCTTCTCGGGGTCGGACGCGAGGAACCGGACCATTCCGAACTCCGCGCTGTCGTTCGTGACGAGCGCGATGAGGTTGATCCCGTTGTCCTTCAGCAGTTTTGTGATCTTTCGCATGGCGCCCTTGGTGTTCGCCGTGTATATCGAAACCTGTTTGATCATTTGCTTCTCCTTCTCTGGCCGCGTCCCGCCGCGGCGGCTTTGATCGCGGCACTCAACGGAAAAATTATACTACTTTCGCGCTTTCCAGACAAGCGGAAGATCGCGCGCGGCTGCGCTTTGATGACGCCTGGGCTGTACACATTGATGTCTCCGCGACGCGGGCGTGAACGGCTGCAACCGTTGAATTTTCAGTCTTTCCCCTTACTCAAAAACTATTGACTTCCCCATAGAACGGTGATAGTTTTGGATTTGATACCGCTGCACACGACGATTGTTCTGACGCGCTTTCGCGGATCTGCCCGCAAATGGCGGGGACATCGTCGCGGCACCGGGTTGCGATTTCGTGGTTTTATGGGAAACGACAGTTATCACGCGAAAATGCCAAACTTTTTTGACATTATCACACTTTTGCGAAGAAATAACATAATTTCGTGGCAAAATGACGTATTACGGACGGCATTGAGAAGTAAGAATTATGGTTTTTTTGCATCAAAGCCAGAGAATGTCAAACTTTTTTGGCAAAACAGCCGCGATTTTTCAAAAAACCATAAAACCACGAATTCAAAGGTGCGTTGTGGCTGGCGGACTGCGAATCAAAAGCGTATTGTGCATGCAAACTGACAACCAAAGGCGTATTGTGCATGCAAACTGACAATCAAAGGCACATTGTGCGTACAAACTGTCAAACAAAGGGGGTTGAAAGCGAAGAAATGAACATCCGGGACAGAATGCAGATCATCAAAGAGTCGGATGAAAACTTGCTCACATCATGTACTGCCAGGCTCCGGCATCTGCCAAAATCAAAGTTGGAGGCTTTCTACAGCGGGGGAAGAAAGTACTTTTCCATATGGGACGGCAAGCGGCGAAAGTACCTTGGCAGGGAGCCGAACGCGGTCATCACGGGCGCGAAAGAGCGCAAGGGTTTTGAGACGCTGAAAGCGCTGCTCGAGCAAAACATCCGTGCCGCGCAGACGTTCCTGGACGAGTACCAGATCATCACGGCGGGCGCGATCGACGAACGCGTGAAGGAGACCTACCGGCCTCTGCCCGACGATGTGTACGACTTCCTCGGGATCGACGGGCTCCGCGATTTTGATACAGAACGGCAAAGCGATTACCGAGAGGAAGGGTTGCGCCACAAGTCAATGTCGGGCATCTACATGCGGTCCAGGATCGAGGTCGCGATCGCGGACATTTACACGATGAAAGGCATCCCGTTCGTCTACGAGGAGCCGCTCGAGTTGTTCGACGGCGTCGCGCACCCGGACTTTAAAGTGTTCGTCGAGTCCGAGGGGCGCTTCAAATACCACGAGCACTGCGGCATGATGGACCTCTCGGAATACCGAAGAGACTACATCCGCAAGCACAGGTCCTTCATCGAGAGCGGCTATCTGCCGTACAAAGACGTGATCTTCACGTTTGACCGCGACGGCAAGAACATCGACACCGAAGAGATCAGCCGGATCATCGACACATTCATGAGTTGAAGCGGCCGGCGCATGCGCGTCTGGAGATGCAGGCGGCCCGCCGACACTACGCCTGCACCACGCCGGCGCCTGACCCGGTGGAAGGCCGGTAACGCAGCGGTTGGCGCACCCGCGGCCGCCCGAGTTTGTCATGACAAACTTTTTGCGCGATTTTTGCGGCGCGCCCTTGACGCGCAGGGAAGCAGGTTATACAATGAAGTTGCAATTGAATATGCATTTTATGTTCTTCCTTAACGGAAGCCAAGAGGGAAGCGGGTGCGAATCCCGCACGGTCCCGCCACTGTGAATGGGGAGCATGTTCCGCAGCATCAAAGGCGTTACGCCGGAGATCAGCAAGCCACTGACGAAAGTCGGGAAGGCCGGAACAGCGCGATGATCCTTAAGTCAGGAGACCTGCATAAAATAGCCTATTGTCGGCGGGTAACCGATATATGTAGGCAAGCATGTCAGCGAATACGGGCTGTGGGTGAACCGCAGTCTTTTTTATTTCGTGAGCTGTGGCGCTCCCCCAATTGCTTTTCATTCTTTTCGTTGAGGCAGGAGTCGTCGCCCTGCCTCGTAGCAAACAACGCCGGTGCCTTCCGCGCCGGCTTTTTTGTGCAGCTGCGGCATTTCGACGGGGCGCGGGTTTTGATCAAAAATGACGAGGCCGGTGCGCCCGGCGCCGTTTACAATCGCGGGTGTTTGGGTTAAAATCAAAATGGTGATTCGTATGGTGCGGACCCGGGAAATGAGGAGGAAGACAATGCATAAGTGTCCAAAATGTGGAACAGAATACAACGACAGTACATGGTTTTGCATCAAATGCGGAACGATCATAGATGAGGCGGGCGGCGTCGCGGATCAAAGCGGTGACGCGGAAAAGGTGAAGAAGCCGGAGCTTCCGCCTGCGCCGGAGAAAGCGGAGAAGCGCACCGTCAGCGGCTTTACGGATTTTACGGGGGCCGAAGAGGGGCAGGAGAAACCGGAAGAAAAAGCGCCTGAAGACGAGACCGCGCCGGCGGAGGAAGAAGCTGCACCGGAAGAAGAAAAGCCGGCGGAGGAAGAGACTGCCCCGGAAGAAGAAAAGGAAGAAAAGCCGGCGGAGGAAGAGAAGCCGGAAGAAGTCGCTCAGGAAGAAGAAAAGGAAGAACAGCCGGCAGAAGAAGAGAAGCCGGAAGACAGCGCTCGGGAAGAGGAAAAGGAAGAGAAACCGGCGGAGGAAGAGAAACCGGAAGAAACGGCGTCTGAAGAGGAAGAGCCAGCTGAAGAGGCTGCGCCGGAAGCGGTCCAGGCAGAAGCCGACACTACCGAACAGCCGGAACCGGAAACAGAAACTCAGCCGGAAGCCGAAGCGGCAGTCCAGCCGGAGCCGGAAACAGAAACTCAGCCGGAAGCCGAAGCGGCAGCCCAGCCGGAGGCGCAGTCTGAAGAGGTCGAACAGCCGGAACAGCCGGACGCCAACGCATACGCCCAGCCGGAGCAGCCGGAAGCCCAGCCGAACTCGCAGAACGGCGTGGACGGTCAAGGCAACCAGTACGACCAGAACGCCCAGGGCCAGTACAACCAAGGCGGCCAGGGCCAGTACTACCAGCCGAACAGCTACCAGCCGACGGCGGGATCCAACGGCGGCGCGTACTACAACAACGATTACGAGTACGAAAACCCGAACGATTCGGGCAGCATCGGATGGGCGATCCTCGGATTCTTCTTCCCGATCGTCGGACTGATCCTGTACCTCATCTGGCGCGACGAAAAGCCGAAATCCGCCAAAAGCGCCGGCACAGGGGCTTTGATCTCGGTGATCGTGAACGTCGTCCTGACCGTCCTGTCCTTCATCATCATGGGGATCGGATTGTTCGGATTCGGCGCCGCGGAAATGTTGGTTTAATTTTTGCTTTTTGCTTTACCGGTCTTGTTTTGTATGCTATAGTTATAGTGTATGAGAGTATAAATGCCTGTAGTGGGACTTGCTAGTTTAGGGGGCAGGCATTTGACGAGGTAAGAATGGACTTAGATGACGAGAAAACTAGAGGACAGGGTCAGTTACGTATCGTACAGGAGACCGTAGCAGGGAAAGAGATCACTCTTTGCCATGTCATCGGCGGCCCGCTTCCGATCGTGTATCAGAAGCTCGGGCTCAACCCTGAGATCGATTACAGGACTTCTGCGATCGGCATCATGAACATGACTCCTCCGGAGTCGGCTGTTATCGCGTCCGATATTGCAGTGAAGAACGGCGACATATACCTTGGATTCGCAGACAGATTCAGCGGCACGCTGATCATTACAGGCGAGATATCACAAGTTAAGTCCGCGCTCACGGAAATCAGAAGGTATTTCCATGACCAGCTTGGATATGTGACCTGCGAGATCACGGAGCGTTAATGAGTGCATTTCAGCCCGGCGGCGGAACGCTGTCGCGGGAAGGCCAGGATCTGCTGCAGAGTATATACGCCGATGCCATCGCGAGAGCACATGGCGGACAAGTGCGGCTCACGCGTGTGACCGTGCCGGGGAAAGAAATCACCCTGGCGCACATCATAGGCGTATCGGAGTATCCTGTATATAAGAACATGGCGCTGGACATCGGGTTCCACGAAGGCGACGACCCGACCGGCAAGGCGCTCGGCATTCTCCATATGTGCCCATGGGAATCCGTGGTGATCGGCGGAGATATGGCCGTAAAGATGGGAAACGTCGACATCGGGTTCATGGACAGATTCTGCGGATCGCTGATCTTGACCGGCGAACGCGAAGACATCAAGTCAGCTGTCTATGAGATCGTAAGATATTTCGGAGACGATCTCGGATACCCGGTCTGCAAAGTTACGGAACAGTGGTGAATATTTTGGCCGGGACGAAGGTTCCGGCCTTTTTATTGAAAGGAAAAACATGCTGGAAGAAATCGGAAGAAACGACCCGTGCTGGTGCGGCAGCGGGAAAAAATACAAGAAATGCCATTACGATTTTGATCAGAAGATCAAAGCCGTCGCGTCGGAGGGTCACATCGTCCCGCGGCACGACATGCTGAAGACGCCGGACGAGATCGAGATGATCAAAAAGAGCGCGGAGATCAACGTCGCCGTGCTGGACGAGATCGGCGAGAAGATCCACGAAGGGATGAAGCTCTCTGAGATCGACGACATCACGAACGAAGTCACCGAAAAGATGGGCGGCATCCCGGCGCCTTTGAACTATGAAGGGTATCCGTACAGCATCTGCACGTCGGTGAACGACCAGGTCTGCCACGGGTTCCCGCGCGAAGAGACCGTCCTCAAGTCGGGCGATATCGTCAACTGCGACGCCTCCACGATCCTGAACGGCTACTTCTCCGACTCCTCCAGGATGTTTTTGATCGGCGACGTCGATCCGGAGAAGAAGAAACTCGTCGAAGTCACGAAGGAAGCGATGGAACTCGGACTGGAGCAGGTGAAGCCCTGGGCGTTCCTCGGCGATATGGCGCACGCGGTGGATGAGCATGCTCGCAAGAACGGCTACCGCGTCGTCGAAGAGTTCGGCGGCCACGGTGTCGGGATCGAGTTCCACGAGGACCCGTTCGTCGACTACGTCGGGAAGCCGGGGACCGGCATGCTGATGGTGCCGGGCTTTATGTTCACGATCGAGCCGATGATCAACATGGGAAGAAAGGACGTCTACATCGACAGCGAGAACGGCTGGGAGGTCTACACCAAGGACGGCAAACCGTCCGCGCAGTGGGAGATCCAGGTCCTCGTCACGGAAGACGGCCACGAGGTGATCAGTTGGTAGCCGGCGCCGATGGGCGGCGCGGCGTCTGTGAAGTCGGGGCGGATTGCGCAAAAATGACAAATCGAGAACCGTCCCTCTTACGGACGAAGGAACTGATCGCGACGGCGACGTTCGGGCTGGAGGCTGTGGTCAGAAGGGAAATCGAGAATACCGGACTGAAAGTGATCAAAACCGAGGACGGCAAGGTCACTTTTTCAGGTGCGGAAGGCGCCGGCAGTCCGGAGACCGGGCGCGCGATCGCGCGGGCGAACTTAAGGCTCGCCGCGGCGGACCGGGTGCTTCTCAAAATGGCGGAGTTCAAAGCGGAGGAGCCAGACGATCTGTTCTTCGGTGTGAAGGGCATCGCGTGGGAGGAACTCATCCCGCGGGACGGAAGAGTGATCGTGACCTGTTCGACCGTAAAGTCGAAGCTCCGGAGTGAACCGAACAACCAGAAAACCGTGAAGAAAGCGATCGTCGAGCGGCTCAGAGAAAAGTACGGGCTCGGAAGCGACGCGATGCTGCCCGAGACGGGGGCGCTGTTCACGGTCAAGGTCACGCTTCTGAAAGACGTCGCGGCGATCACCGTCGATACATCAGGAGAAGGACTCCACAAACGCGGCTACCGGGTCAGGCCGGTCGCAGCGCCGCTCAAAGAAACGCTCGCGGCGGCTTTGATCGAGCTTTCGTTCTGGAAGCCGGGGCGGGTGCTTCTGGACCCGTGCTGCGGGAGCGGAACGATCGCGATCGAGGCGGCGTTGAAAGCGAAGGGTGTCGCGCCGGGCGCGGAACGTCATTTTGCGGCGGAAGACTGGGACCTCATTCCGGAAGAAGTCTGGGAGGAAGAGCGCAAAGCGGCGTCAGGCGGCGCGGAAGAGGTTCCATCAAAACCTTTGATCTACGCTTTTGATATCGACCCGGAAGCGGTCGACGCGGCGAAGGAGAACGCGGAGGCAGCCGGCGTCGCAGACCTCATCCGCTTCGGGACAGGCGACATTTCGCACACCCTGAAGGAAGCGTCCGGGCTTTCGGACAACGGGATCGTCATCACGAACCCGCCGTACGGCGAGCGCATCGGCGACCAGAAGGCGCTCGACCATGTGCTCGGCGCGCTCAAGCTGTTCATGAAGAGGAATGCGTGCTGGTCGGTGTTCCTCATCTCGCCGGACAGGAAAACGGAAGAGAAGGCGGCTGGCCGCAGGGCAGACCGCAGGCGCAAGCTGTATAACGGCAACATCGAAGTGTGCTATTACCAGTTCCACGGCGCGCACAGAAAGGAAAAACTATGATCAGCAAGGAGATCAAGGATCGGCTCGATCCGGAAGTATATGAGTTCTACAAAGCGGCGTTCGAGGGGCCGGGGTTCGCGCAGCCGTTCACGGTCGCCGACATTCCTTTGATACGGGAAGACGAAGTCGTGCGGCACGCGAACAACCTCGAGCCGTATGTCACGAACTGCTTTGATCTGGAGATCGACCGGGAAGGCGCAGAGCCGCTTCCGGTGCGGGTCTACATACCGAATCGCGACGACAGCGACGTCCCGGCGGAGAGCGGTGACGGCGAGGCAGGAGCCGGAGCGGCCGGAGGCGGCGACGGCAAACGATCAAAACCCGCGTCCGCACGCAGCATTTTTTCGGTTGGCGCGCCGGGAAGCGACCTTCCCGTGCTGCTGTATTTCCACGGCGGTGGATTCGTGATGGGGAGCATCTACGACCACGACCCGCTCTGCGGAAAACTCGCGGACGCCTGCAACGCGATCGTCATCGCGGTCGAGTACCGGCTCGCGCCGGAGTACCCGTTCCCGGCCTGCATCGACGACGCGCGCGACGCGGCCAACTGGGCGTACGAGCACGCGGCCGACTTCGGCGGCGATCCCGAGCGCATGATGGCGGGCGGAGACAGCTCCGGCGCCAACATGGCGGCCGTGCTCGCTTTGATGGCGAAAGAAAAAGATGAGAGCGGCGCGCCGCTCGCGCCGGAATTATCCTATCTGATCCTGTTCTACGGCGTCTTCGGATGCCATACGCTCGAAGACTCCGAGTCGGCGGCAAAGTACGGGAACGGGGATTTTGTTCTTCCGAAAGACATGATGGACACGTTCATGGAACTGTACCTTCCGGAAGACAGATTCCCGGAGGGTCAGGACACGCATGACTACAGGCTCGCGCCGGGAAGGGACGGGGACCTTTCTGACTTCCCGCCGTCAGTCATAGTCACCGCCGAGTTCGATCCGCTCCGGGACGACGGCGAAACCTTTGCGAAACTACTTGAGGAGAAGGGCAGGGACGTCGAGCTCATCCGCCTTGACGGCATGATGCACGGGTTCATCCTGTACTGGCAGAAGTTCAGCAAGGCCGAGCGCCTGATCAACGAGATCGGCGACCGCGTACGCAGGAGGTTTTCGAAATAGTCTGGCCTGTCACTTCAGGCCGGCAATGATCCTGATGCTTTCCTTTTCGCTGACGTTCCCCTGATAGAGCACGAACACGTCGTTTTTTTCAAACAGATAGACGATATCATGCGAGCCGGTCGTATACTTGTATTTGATCGTCTGGACCCCGTCGATGACAGGCTTGCTTTTGACCGCGTCTTCTTCATACACGTTGAGAACGAATTCGGTCGTCAAGGATTCCGATATCACAAAGTATTTGTTTCCTTTTTCATAAGTCAAAGATATCGAGTTTGTGATGCTCGTATCTTTTTCAGTACGCTTAAATGATTTGGGTATGTAGGTGAGCTTCAAATAACGGGGCGCTTTCTTTTCAACGCCCGGCCGCTTGT
>Ga0256405_10010869_pt1 | contig 11827 bp, 12 predicted proteins | sample RumenRJG_02DNA_FD_189096 | JGI IMG/M metagenome (GOLD analysis project Ga0256405, IMG submission 189096) | Bovine rumen microbial communities from Lethbridge, Alberta, Canada - RJG_02 | ecosystem: Host-associated > Mammals > Digestive system > Stomach > Rumen | place: Canada: Alberta...
AGGGAGCAAGCGCGGGCGAAGAGGAAAAGGATGAGTCGCATGCAGGGTTTCCAACTGGCTGCAGGAGGCGACCATCAAGGTAATCAATACGGACGGGACCGACAGCGGCTCTGCAGTCCGGGTGCTCCCGGAGGGAGAGCACGAGATCGTATATGATTCCGTCAATGACAAAACAGATGCATCGGTCACTTACAAGATCATCAACGATCAAGGCGCCGAGCTCCCATCTGCCGGCGGACCGGGCACGACCTGGATCTATCTGCTGGGCGTGATCCTGTTCATCGGATGCAGCACATTGCTGATCGCACGCAGAAGGGCGCTCTGAAATGGCACAAAAAACAGCAGTTTGTCATAAACTTCACGATTTTGGCAAGAACGTACAGGTCGGAAGTATTGCCTGCAAAGGCTGAAGATGGCATAATATAATAGACGTGAACGTCAGCCTTTGTATTAGGCAAAAAAGGGGTATTTATATAAACGACATCGACAGACGATTCGGCAAGGAGGGTGCTTTAGACAGACAAGCCAGAAGAGGATGACCCCAACATATTGGGATAGCGGGCGGATGCTTCAGAAAAACCGCAAATATGTCCCTGAAAAATGTGTGTGAGCCCTTGCTGAATCATTGACTTTACAGCGGTCGACAGGTATAATTATACAGTGGACTATAGACTGCGAAACCGATTTCGCACGAACAGGAAAGGAATCTTCGACATGGCGCTGTTACCATCAAAAAAGAAGGCTGAAAAAGAGTCGGCAAACCCGGCTAAGGCAGAGGAAACGCGCCTGGAAAAACTGAAGAAAAAAGAACTTCTTGAGATCATGCTCGCACAGGGTGAAGAGATCGACGCCCTGCGGGCCAGAGTCGCGGAACTGGAGACCAAACTCGAAAGCCGCGAACTGGAATTTCAGAAGATCGGTTCCATCGCAGAAGCGTCGCTGCAGGTAACAGATATATTCCGGGAGGCCGAGAAGGCAGCCGCGATCTATCTGGAGAACATCAGGAGGCGCTATGAGTAAGGGATACCTGGAGGAGCGTGCTCCGATCGAACCGTTCGATACCGAAGAAAGTACGGGGAGATTTACAGAGCAGGCTGCAGAGGTTCCTCCGGAGACCGGGCAGACAGCACCGGGAGCGTCGGCTCTCACAGTACCGCCGATGACCGGCCGCGATCTCCCGGAAACGGACGAACTGAGGAGCGCATTTGAGAGAGTGTCCTACATGGACCGGCTCCGCAAGTCGATCATGAGCACCACCAATACACTGATCGTAGTAGCGGCGGTTGCGATCCTGGTCGCTATGCTGTTCCTGCCGGTGCTCCGAATTTACGGACAGTCAATGAACGCCACGCTTTGGAGCGGGGATCTGGTATTCTCGCTCAAAGGATCCAGCTTCGAGACCGGAGATGTGATCGCGTTCTATTATAACAACAACATATTGGTGAAGCGGGTCATCGCCACTTCCGGTCAATGGGTCGATATCGACCTGGACGGCAACGTCTACGTAGACCAGAAACTGATCGATGAGCCGTATCTGGACGAGAAAGCCTACGGCGAGCCGAACATCGACTTTCCGTACCAGGTGCCGGAGGAGCGGGTCTTCGTCCTCGGTGATAACCGGGATGTATCCGTCGACTCCCGAAGTACCTCGGTTGGCTGCGTTACCCCCGAGCAGATCGTCGGGCGTGTAACGTTCCGAATATGGCCTCTGAGCCGTATCGGCCCCATTCACTAGCCTAAGGCCTAAGGTCAAAGGCTGGTCATAAACACCGTACATCGGCTGGCAGTCACTGCCGCCTTGATGACATAGATCTAAACCGCTGCAGCTCTACCGGGCAGCAGCTTCACACCCCCCCAGCCGGGCAAAGGCTGGACTGGCCGCAGTATAAACGGAATGGGAATAATTGGTTGATTATTGGGAAAGCAATAAGGACAAGCGAGAAGGAAAAGAAAGGAAAGGGAAGATGAAAAAAATGAGAAAATTGATCGCTGTGGTACTTGCCCTTACCGTAGCGATGACAATGGGAATTGCGACGACAGCAGTATCGTTCGCGGCCGAACTTCCAAGTGGAACTGCTAATGCAGACAAGACTATTACTATTACACCTCCAAGTGGTGTAGCGTCAGATGCAACAAACACTTATACAGTATATAAGGTGTTCAATGCAACTGCTAATGAATCAGCTATTAGTTATAAATCCCTTGATGGAACTGCGCCTACTGGATTCGTAGTTGATGATGCATCGAATGTGTATCTTGGAACAACGACTGATACGGCAACTGGGGCCGCTGGTGAAATCACAATTAAGGTAGGTGGAGCAACGAAATATATCGTCCCATCAACAGCTACAGAATTGACTGCAGATCAGGTTGCAGCGATTGCGGCATATGCAAACAAGGTTGAGGTGGGTACCGTAACTATTACGGGACCTAATGCGAAGACGGTCACCGTTCCTGATTATGGCTACTACTACGTTACAACATCTACAGGTACTGTAGTTTCAATTAACTCCACAAACAAGAGTGTAAGCATTCAGGACAAGAATACAGTACCTTCTCTTGACAAGCAAATCACCAATACAGATGTAAATAGCGCGGGCATGGCAGGAACCATTGATGATAATGGAAAAAGAGCTTTGGCTGAGCTTGGGAAAGATGTAGAGTATACCGCAACAATTACAGTTGGTAAGGGTGCTAAGGGCTATGAATTCCATGATAAGATGGGTACTGGCCTGACATTCAAGGGGAATAGTTCTGTAACAGTTACAGCTAGCCCTGCAATTAGTGGCACATGGTATACGATTAAAGATACTCCGGATTCTGGAGATACGCTGACAATTACATTTAAGGATGGGATTGCTGTAGGTACTGTAATTACAGTGAAATATGTTGGCACTGTAAATAGTGACGCATTGACAGTCGACACTGGTAAGAATACCGCTCGTGTTGACTACGGCGATGAAAACAGCAATAACCATACACCAGATTCGGAAACGAATGTTTACAATGCCAAGTTTACGGTCCAAAAGAATGATGGTAACAATCAGCCGCTTGCGAATGCAGGATTTATTGTAAAAAATGCTAACAACAAGTATTACAAACTGGAAAACGGTGTGGTCAGTTGGGTTGATTCAGAAGACGCAGCAACAGAGTATAAATCTGGTGCAGATGGTAAAGTTCCTTCTTTCACAGGTCTTGTAGACGGAACATATACATTGATTGAGAAGACTGTTCCTACTGGCTACAATAAAGCAGCAGATTCAACATTCACAATTGCAGCTAAAGATTATACTAGTGATAATCTTGTCCAGACTGCTACTGTTGTAAATAATGCTGGTTCCGTACTCCCATCCACCGGTGGTATCGGTACAACGATCTTCTACATCCTTGGTGCACTGCTCGTAATTGGATGCGGCATCATCCTGATTGCTAGAAGAAGAATGTCCGCTAATAACTAAGCCCATGGCTTAGCGATAGCAAAGCTTAAACAAAACAACCAAAACCAAGAAAGGCACATCGGACGAAAGTCCGATGTGCCTTTTCCTTTGGTCAGGTCGCAGCTACAAGAATAATATACTTGACTTTTTCCTGGTTGGAAGCGACTATAAGCACATGAATAACTATCAGGAAATATACAACGAGGCGGTCTCGATGTTCGCTGCGGCGACCCGAGAGACCATGACACTGGAGCTTCCTTCCGGCGAAGACAGTAACATATTGATGACCCGCGCAGAAACAGAGCAAGGCCGCCGGCAGGCGAGACATGCCATCTTACATGAGCTGGCGCGCCAGTATTTGCATGAGCGTGAGCAGATCGAATTCGAACCGGAAGACACCTTCATCGCGACGGGCCACGCCATCTGGTCGGAAGTATCCGCGGAGCTTCTGGCCCGGGCGATCGATGAGGACGGAGTCCCGGTGATGCTGTATGAAATGGATCTTTCAGAGGTGCCGGCTGAGGCCGGGCCGCAGGAAATGGCCCTTTACGCGATCGAGATCCTGACCTCCTATGAAGGACGGACTGCCACAGAATGGGAGAAACTTCGCGAAGAGATGCAAAGGCTGGGTCTTCCCCAGAACAAGATGATCCGTATCCTGTTCGACCGGATCAAATCCGGAGACTGGGATGTGGATGAACTCTGGCTCGGCAGTCTCGGCGCCGCGTACTACATTGAGAATGGACTTAGGTAAGATTCAGGCCCGGTATGATCCGAGCCTGTTGCAGTTAGTAAGCTAGCTTGATGAGCAAACATCTCCTCGCAGCATGCTTATTGTTGATATTTCAAATTAAAAAACATGCTGCGCCGACAGAAAGCATGCATCGCAGGGCCGAACATGCTCCAACCAAATTTTGTGATAGGGAACGCATGTTTCAAAAGGCCTTCGCATGCTTCCAACCGGTTATTTCTGCATAGACGCATGTTTTTCTGCAAAGACTTGGAAGACTTTGCAGGAAAAGACTGGAACAACTGTGTTTCGGAACGCCTTACCCGTTCAGGATCCCGCAGGCTTCGGCTCCGGTCATGCCCGGCTGGATGCCGAGATCCGCAGCAGCCGCAGTGACAGCCTTCACTGGATTTGCGAGCAGTTCCTCGAAAGAACTTCCGCTGATGACGCAGGCGGCATCGCCAAAGTTCGCGGCGGCATCCTGATTCAGGTATCCGCACATGATATAGCCTTTGTTAGCGGTCAGGACCAGCATGTTCGGGTGGCCTTCTCCTCCCGGAGCTTTGATGCAGACCCCCTGGACCGGCTTTCCGTTGACATCTAAAATCTTTGTAGTGATCATATCGTGATCCTCCTTTCATAACTATCGTACAGTTCTCGCCAATCCTCCGAGAATAAGAAAAACAAGGGTGTCGGCACGTGGGCGGCGTTCTCTATAGGCTTGAAAAAGCCTGCAACGCCAAAGATTGACCATGCTCACCCTTGAAAACAAAACAGATCGGAATTATTTTTTCTTGCCTCCGCCGTTGACGTAGCCGAAGGCGAGAAATACCATCACAAAACCGAGCAGCATCATGAAAGTCAGTTTCAGCATAGTATACCTCCTTCTGTCGGTGACGAAGTATATTCCTGCAATCATTGTAGCGGTTTTAGCAGTGCGGGGCAAGAAAAATCGGAGAAGATATAATTTTCTGTCATTTTCCGTTCTAATGTGGTAAAATCGATATACACGACCAGATTGGAGATGCTGTTATGACAATGAAACGATTCAGCATAGCTGTGTTTTTGTGTATCATCGTGGAGCTAATATCCCTTGGAACCGGCTGCAGTACCGGTTCTTTTTGGCATGAAGCGAATCAGGCGCTTCGAATGTCAGAGGATATCGATCAGAGCACCGCGATGAGCAGCATCTTCTACCCGCCGGACAGCACGGATCTGGTCCCCCGGTATATGGAGATCACAGCGGAGCAGACAGAAGTGCAGCAGGAAAAGGCAGCTGATGCAGAGCCGCCGGAAAGCCGCGGGAGCCGTCTCGAAGGAAATGAACGTATGATATATGATCTGGTGGTTCCGCAGATCCAGAAGATCGCTGCCGGAGAGCGGACCGATACGATGATCGAAATATCAGGAGATCAGCTGCTGCAGGGAAAGAGAGAATTCACAGCGGAGGATCTCGGCCAGAAGACCCTGTTCCGGAACGGACGGATCACCGAGGAAGCCGTCGAAGCATTTTATTCTCTTTTTAACTGCGACTATGAGCTGATCCTCGATTCTCTCGAAACGGATCTGCCTTTTGATCTGTACTGGTTTGACAGTGTGACCGAAGGCTTCAGCGGTCATTCCGAATACGATGGGTTCGGAGAGAAAAATGTCATGAACGTCACCTTTGCAGACAGCGGCAGCGTGAGGACCCAGCGAGTCCTTTTCCCCATGATCTACCTGGGCTTCCATGTCGCGCCAAACTACAGTAAGAACGGCAAGGCAGGGACATTCAAGGTCGATCCGAAAAAGATATCCGCAGCCGGGGGAGCATCGGAGCACGCCCGGAGCATCGTAGAGCAGGCCCGTGATCTGACGGATCTGGAAAAGCTGGAGACCTATCGCGATGCTGTCTGCGGGCTCACGGATTATAACTATGAAGCCGTGCGGGATCTTACCCGGAGCATGAAGTATCAGAACAACGATCCGTGGCAGGTGGTCTACGTCTTTGATGGTGATCCCGGAACGAAGACCATCTGTGCCGGTTACGCGCGGGCGTTCCAGCTTTTGTGCGATATGACTCAGTTCCAGGATCCGGGGATCCGGTGCAATACAGTGACCGGCCGCAAAGACGGGCAGTGGCATATGTGGAATGTGGTCCATATGGATGATGGAGAGAATTACCTTACGGATCTCACGTGCTGTGATACCGGACCGACGGCCACCGCTGAAGCATTTCTCAAGGGAAGCGGGGATGAGGAGGAAACGTATCAGTACGATAAAAAGACACAGTTCCTCTTTGAGGATTCTGAACTGGAACTGTCGAAGTCGGATTATGATGAAGGCCAGTTTGAAGGAAACGTCCGGCTGATCAGAACAGAGCCGGAAGTGAAACTTGCTAAAACGGAATTCATATGGACCGGCAAACAGATCCATCCGAAATTCACCGTCAAAGCGGGGGACGCTGGATACCTGACCCCTGCAGAGTATATCGTCAGCTTCGGCGGGGATGCGGCCAGTGCCGGGCTTCATCGCATGACCGTCACCCTCAAAGGCAGGTTCCGGGGGTCCCGGGAGGAGGAGTATGTCATCCGTCCGGCGGGCACAGATATTTCCGGAGTGGATCTGAACGACGGTGGTTTCGTCGTGCAGTGGGATGAGCAAAGGCTGGAGACCACCGGGTACCAGCTGCAGTACGGCACCGACCAGTCTTTTGAAGAAAGTACAAAACTGTTGATATCGACCACAACTGGATCCACACGAAAAAAATCAAAGTATCCGACCCGGATCAGACCCATTACGTCCGGATCAGGACGGTTCTCAGAAATGAGGACGGAACTTTTTGTTCCCCGTGGAGCAAAGGCTGGAAGATTCGGAAAAAATAAAAAGTAATACTGCAAATTTCTTGATTCTTTGACCGTTCGGTTGACACATTCTCAATTATAATCAAAATAACAAAAAAAGACCTTTGCGACGCCCTGTGAAATCGCCAGAATCGTTGACATTTGAACGTGGACAGGGTATAATTATTGCGTATAATTATATCATTTAGAAGGGATAGGGTCGGATTGAGGATTTGGCTAAAAAAACATCTGCTGACGGTGCTGATGCTGGGAGGTTTGTTGATCGGTGTAGGACTGCTTCTCTACCCCTCAGTTGCCAATTACTGGAACAGTTTTCACCAGACACAGGCGATCATGTCATACAATGACGCTGTGTCACAGATGGACACACAGGATTACAAAAAAATACTGGACGACGCCAAGGAGTACAACAAGAAACTTGGACAAAGCGGGATCCAGTGGGTGATGACAGATGCCCAGAAGGCAGAGTACCAGAAACAGCTAAAGGTAGGCGGCACAGAAGTCATGGGATATGTGAGTATCCCGAAGATCCATGTGAAACTGCCGATGTATCACGGAACGGAGGAAGCCGTTCTTCAGACATCCATCGGACACCTGGAGCAGACTTCGCTGCCGGTTGGAGGCAAGAACAGTCACTGTTCTGTTTCCGGGCACCGGGGGCTGCCATCAGCCAGACTGTTCACCGACATCGTCGACCTGAAGGAGGGCGACACCTGGACCATGACGGTTCTGAACGAAACGGTCACTTACGAAGTGGATCAGATCCGGATCGTTGAGCCGCAGGATCTGTCGAATCTGCAGATCGAAAAGAAAAAAGATTTAGCGACGCTGATCACCTGCACGCCTTACGGGATCAATACCCACCGGCTGCTGGTGCGGGGACATAGGATCCCCAACGCGGACGGAGATGCCAACCTGACAGCGGACGCGATCCAGATCGAACCGATCTACATCGCGCCCTTCCTGGCGGCACCGATCCTGCTGGCGCTGCTGGCGATCTTGTTAATCAGCACCAGGAGAGCCAGACGGGATCCCAGAAATATGGCAATGACGTTATATCTCAATGCGAAGGGATTAAGACTATGACGAGGACAATAACACAAAGACAAAGGGGAGTGATCATCGCTGTGCTTTGTACGATCTGCCTGATCGGCGGATTCGCGCTGGCAACAGCGCCAGTACACGCGGCCGGAGGAACGATCACGGTCAGTTATCCGATCGCTCAGCAGGAACATTTTTCTGCAGACTTCAAAATTTACAAGGTTGGACACTTCAAGAATGGAAACGAACTGGAGTGGGATAATAATACCTTGGGCAGTGTAGTTTCGAAACTTCCGAATGTTTCGGAGAGCCAGTTCGATCAGTATGGTGATCAGAAGACTGAGAAATGGAGCGAGGCGCTGGCGGAGGCTGCTTATACACTGCAGGAGGCTATCGAGTCGCCGGAGAGCACCATTTCGATCCAGCCAAAAACCTGCAGAGTAGGACCGGACAGCAGTCAGGCAACTGTAGAAGTCGATGAAAATGAGTATGGACTGTATCTGATCCTCGGACACAGAACAGTAGTCGATGAGAGCGGTGTAGAGGTTGGTTATGAGCCGGTTCCGGCTCTGGTCACGATCTTCAAGGGGAGATCACAGGTCACTGTCCAGCCGAAGATGACCAAGGATCGTGTCACGCAGTGTCAGATTCGTAAAATATGGGGAGAAGAAGATGCTGAAGAAGACCCTATAGAAGCAGCTCTTCGCCCGAAGTCGATCCAGGTACGTATTTCTTACAAGGATCCAGAAGACCAGGACTATCGAACTGCTGATTCGATCGACGTCATCAATGAAGACGGCTCTGTTACGCCGACAAGCCTGACGAATGGACTGTATACTTTGAACGGGGATAATAATTGGTCCGTTCTCTGGAAGAGCGTGAAAATTGAGCGGGAATGGATGTGTGAGGAGGTCCTGGAGCCGATCGATAAGAGTCATTACAGAACAACACTGATAAAAAAAATAGTCACCAATGGCAAAACCCTTCAGTTCACCTTGAAGAATGAATACGATACCGATGAATTAGAGATCATCAAGACGATGAACACGTTCATTGACCACAATGTGGAAGGAGTCCAGCAGCACGTAGCGACTGCGATCATCTTTAACATTAAGGGATATATCGAAAAAGACGGTGAGGACGTGAAAGTTTTCGAACAGCATGAATCCGTACTTTTCGACGGACCGGGAACACAGAGTGTATCAAGGAATATCCCGGTGAACCTGACAAAACTGGTCGTTGAGGAAGTCTATACCGGAAACTATGGGGCGCAGGAGAGCAAAACCATAACGCTCTATCCGGAAGACATCAAAGACGGACGTTATACGGCAGATTTCACTAACAAGTGGGAATCAAAGATCACTCCTGAAGGAGGGATCATCAACCAGTATAGCGCACCGGAAGGCGGTCCGGATTTCGAACATGACGACGGTGGATTTGAGTATATAAAGCAGATCATTGCGCCGGAGGCGCCAAAGTAAAGCGGAGGTAACATAGCAAGGAGAAAGTTAGTATGAAGAGACTAGGATCAAAAACAGGGATTATCTTCTGCGCGGTGTTACTGGCCCTCGCGTTAGGCACCAGCGCGGCACTTGCCTATTTCAGCGATTATGAGCCGGCCAAAGGCAAGGTGACATATCGCATGGGCGGTGAAATCACGATGGATGAAGGAACCGACGAGAAAGAAAAGAACATCGTTCTTACCAATAACGGAGACAGCAATGTGGAATTCATTGTCCGTGTGAATGCCTACGGACCAGAGAACTACACGAAAGTAACCGCGAACGAAGATTATTGGTATCACGGAGATGACGGTTGGTATTACTACAAGTATGTCTTGGCACCGGGACAGAGCACCGAGAAAGATACGCTGAACGCTAAGATCGAGATCGTGGGGCCAAACGGCGAGAAATTATCCGGGGATGAACTCAAAAAAGCCATAGCTGCTCTGGGCGACGGTTTCAAGGTCACGGTGGTTCATCAATCCTCGATCGTAAAGTACAAGCAGGTCGATGGCAAGAATGTTGTTGATGCCCCGACAGACTGGGAGCTTCAGACCTATAAGACAGGAGAGTAAGGGGGACGGGAAATGAAAGAGAACAAAAAAAGAATTTTTTCAAAACGAACCGCATCCGTTCTCGTTATTGCGATCCTGTTGTTTGCAGCGGCTGGAGTGACCGGGGTCAGGGCGATGCTCAATATCCAGAGTCAGGACTACATTGCTGAGTTCGAACTGAGTAACCTGAACATCACTCTGATGGAAGGCAATGAACCAGTGACGGATCAGACTCTTAAGCTGCCGGCTCTCAACGGCACATATAAACCGGGATATGCCTACGACGAGGTCATCAAGGCGAGAAATGACGGTGATATCAACGTGTTCCTGCGGATCAATCTCCGTAAATACTGGGGAGATGAGAACGGCGTAAAAAACACGAAAATGGATCCATCACTGATCAAATTGACCTACAATGGGAAGGCATGCGGTCCGGACTGGATGATCAGTTCGAGAGAATCGGATAATACGATGGAGCGAACCACTTATTATTATAAGCATTTGCTGTTGGGAACGATCGACGCAAAGAAAGATGCGGATCGGATCACCGCACCGGTCATCAATCAACTGCAGATCGACGGTGAAGTTGTTGATAAAAGTAACGTGATCCTGGTTGAGGAATCAAGAGAAGACGATCAGGTCACCTATAAATACGAGTACCAATACAACGGCATGTACGCATGGATCGAAGCCGATGTCCAGGCTTTGCAGAATCACAATGCGCAGGACGCCATCAAGAGTTTGTGGGGGCTGACAGACGATGAGTTCACCGTTTCGACGCCCAGTGAGACCCAGGGAAGTCTGAGTGTGAATTAGAGGAGGAAACAGAGATGAACAAAAAACATTTGATGATAGTCCTCCTGGCGACACTGGCCATGTTGCTGGCAGCAAGCAGCATGTGCTATGCGACTTCACATTCGTTCAAGGGGAAATGCGAATACGATGGCAAGAAGATCACTTCGAACTTCACTTCGGAAGATATAGCGGCGGCTCAGTCGCGGCTCCAGCCGGGCGACACCCTGACTTATACGATCACTTACAAGAACAATTCCAACGAAACGACCGAATGGTATATGCGAAATGAAGTGCTCGAGACACTGGAAGAAAAAAAGGATCCTGCAGAAAACGGCGGGTACACCTATATCCTCAAAAACAAGGGACCAGGGGGTACAGCTGTACTGTTCTCCAACGATAAGGTCGGCGGTGAAAAAAGCGACGGAACTAAATATACTGGAAACATGGAAGGTCTGCTTCAGGCGACCAACGCTACAGGAGAATTCTTCTTCATTCAGGAACTGAAGCCTCAAAAATCCGCGAAGACACTTCTGACAGTAGCTTTTGATGGTGAGACAGAAGTCAACGATTACATGGATACCGAAGGAAGTCTGCTGATACAATACGCGGTAGAGAAAAAGGAACCGGGCAAAGACAAAGTGAAGACAGTCGTCTCCCATGTTAAGACCGGTGACAATATGATGATCCTTCCGTTCATCATTCTGATGGCGGCAGCATTGTTGGCTGCAGCGATTGCGATCTATCTCTGGCGCCGCGACCGCAATAAAGACGAGGAGAAGGGTGGTGAACCGGTATGAGGAGCAGGACGATGATCAAAAAAAATGACAACGGCCGGATCCGCTGGTTCCTGCCGGTGATCCTGGGGATGATGCTGGTGATGGTTCTCGGCATGGCTTCGACAGCCTTCGCGGCAGATACCGACGGA
>Ga0256405_10010871_pt1 | contig 11826 bp, 12 predicted proteins | sample RumenRJG_02DNA_FD_189096 | JGI IMG/M metagenome (GOLD analysis project Ga0256405, IMG submission 189096) | Bovine rumen microbial communities from Lethbridge, Alberta, Canada - RJG_02 | ecosystem: Host-associated > Mammals > Digestive system > Stomach > Rumen | place: Canada: Alberta...
GAATCAATTTCTTCATCCATCAATTCTACAACACTTTTATTAAAAAGATTTTTATCAAAATTATCCGAATTCTCATAAGGAATTGTAACTACTAAATCAACATCAACATCCGTAAGAGTTATTCTGATGGATTTATTATTAAACTTATATTTATCCTCATAATATTTGTCTAAAAAATCTTCAAACAAATCAAAAATTTCATTAGGTTCTATTTCATCTTTATCTAAATCCATGACAACAACAATATCCACATCTGATTTTTCATCATTTTTAGGTCTAATTGCAGTATATCTTTTATAACTCCCTTGTAAAAAAGTGTCAATAATCATTTCAGATAGTTTTTCATCCTTTTTTAACCTATCACGTAATGTTTCATGAGTAGTTTTAATTCGTGAGATTTGATTTGGTGTTAAACTAATGTTTGTTAAAAAATCTTTAAAGTAGTTAGGTAACTTCATGTTATTTCCTCATCAAATTTATTTTATTCTTTTTAAACATATTTTTCCGTGATTAGATCTATGTTTATCTGTATAATACTCTCCTTTGAGAATATTATCATTCTTTAAAAACTCTAATTTTCCAGTACCTCCATGTGCTTTCAGATTAGTTGTTTCGGAAGTATTATAATAAATATACTTCAATCTCGGATTTTCATAATTTTCAACAGAAAATGCCAATGCTTCAGTATCAGAATCTGCAGTTTCTGTTCTTAAATTAATATTTATTTTTGTCCATGTCTGCTTAATTAGAACTTCAGTTGAAATTGGATCATAATCCGGATTTTCAATTGTTCCAACCCATTTCCCAGAAATATTCGGACATTTAATCCAACTATTTATCAATGGAACTTTCCATAGATACTTATCAAATAACGAAAAAATACCACCAAAACTAATAATTGATGAAAGAAATAATCCTATTAATTGCGAATAAATATTATCTCCAGTTATTCCCAATACTGGAAAAATAAAGATATTAATGAATACAATCAAAAGTGCAGATCCCATAGTTATAAACCACATTATTGTAGTATAATTATCAACATCAATAGAATAATTATGCATTTTTACTACCTCTTAACTCCATATATGAATGTCCAATAAATAATTTTTTCATGATTCTCAATAATTCTTCAAAATCCATTAATTCACCAAAAATTAATAGATAATTGCCTGCACGGCAATTACCCGTAAATAAATTTTTAAGTAATGCTAGTTAAATCTATTTTCTAACGATTTCGAAATTAACTATAGCATCTAATCTAACAAAAGACTCTATTTCGCCATATTTTTTAGAGATAAATAAAAACTCACCAGTTTTCATTAATTCATCGCTTTTATCAACGAGAATTTTAAAACCACCAAGCAAATACAAATTTATACAGCTTGTTTGGTCCCGAGTGAGTTCTTCCGAACATGTTTTAACAATGTCCATTAAAATCCCCCCATTAAAATTGGCCCCTAACCTTATAAGCAATGAATTCAATATATAATAATTACAAGCATACCACTTCCATCACAGAAGGTTAGGAATCAATACTCACATTTGTGAGTTTTAATTCTACCTATATAATTACCCAATATGAATCTAAAAGATTCCACCACCATTTATAAGTCCACTTTAATTAAATGATCTTACTTTCCAACCAGACTACCACTATCCCCTCCATGAGATATCAGCAGCCAATTAGGCATTAACTATTAAAAATAACTTATTGTTATTTTAAAATTTACAAAGTATTTTAATAAAATAAAACACTTAAAATTATATATATCCTTTAATATTAATAAACTTTTAGTTATTACATGTATAAAATTTTTTAAGATGAATATTAAAAAAATAATACTGAAATTATATGATTTAAATGACCAATAATTAAATCAACATTAACTAATTTATCCCAGAAAACAGAACATTTAATAATATTGCCAACCATAATATCTAACATGACTAGGACTACAATCCCATTAATAGATTTATTCATCGCATTTACATCAAGCAAACCCACACACTACAAAGCAATTACAGGCTTACTTTTCACATCCTCAATGAATGTAACCACCATTTCAAAATTAACATTGAATGATCTCTTAAATGCATGCAATAACTATTTTGATGCAAATGAAGATAAAACCCTTAATAATTTACTAAAAAAAAATCCAATGACAATCATTCCCACCTGGAACATCACACATAAAAAACAACTAACTTTTAACACCCCCGAAACAAGTTTTTTCATCTTCGCATACCTAAAAGAAAAAAGAAACAAGGATTTACATGATTTAGAACAACCTCTATTTAAAACAACCACAAACAGACCATTAAGTCCAAGTAAAATATCCTCACACATAAGTGAATTTAATGACATTTTAAGCATGCACCATGAAAACTATGCAAACAATTTCAAATCAAAAAATTTAATCAGCACATTCAAATACATATGCAAAAAGAATATGCCCTTTGATAATTCATCAAAAGACATGATAATATCCCTTTTTAGCGGAAGCAATAATCATGATTACGATTTTTATAAATTAATGAAAAGGAACCCAAATATTCTTAAAAAAGCATATAAACATTTAATCCCATTTTTAACAGTAAAAAATTATGACAATCCAATACAAACTTATACAACTAAAAATAGCAAATTCGATAGTTATAGTATAATTTTAGATTACTACAATAGTCAATTAAAAAGACAAATGAATTTAGATTATAAAAAAGAAAGCATATTATGCAATTTAGCATATGATTTATCCAAAAATCACATCTTTAAAAATACTGACAGTTATTTAGATTCATTGTTTAAAAAATCTCAAGTTAAATTAGTAATTGATGAAAATAAGAAATTTATGATAAATAGAAAGTATTTAGATCATTTTACAAATGAAAAGTTAGCAAAACACCTGACAAATGACATATTTAAAATGAAATTAGATGAATTTGTTAAAATAAATGAAGTAACACTATACAAGTACATAATCCACAACATATTCAAAAACGATTGCTATAATAAGCCAATTAACAATTTCGAAGCTAAAAAAATAATTGAAGAAAGTTTATTTGAAATAATTGACAATGAAAAGTGAGCATTATGGGAAAACTAACAACCGGAGAACTAAAAGTATTTTCAAACATCCTGATTCAAGGAGGTTATATCCTAGATTTAAACAATGCAGAATTTAGACAAATAATATTAAGTGCCACCGGAATCGATGTTCATGAAGATAATTATTCGATTAAAGTTTCAGAGGAAATGGGAAGTTCATCAAAAGGAAAAACATTGACTTATTTCTGCCACCATGAATCAGATGCTAATGTATTGAGGGTGCTTGGTGAGTTAATCGACTATGCTGAAAATATGGATGATGACAGATATGATATTGATTTAAACAAAATCAACAAAGCCAAGGAAATCCTAAACAAGTACAAAAATCCGGATTTGATTGTTGGGGACACAACCGAAGAAAAAATTGACAATCTCATAAAAGACATTAACCAGTCAATTACGAATGGGAAACCCGAATTTACATTGGACAGGTTGCATACACTAATGAAAAATTATTTTAAAGGATTATGTTATAAACACAAAATTGAGTACAATGACAGAGATCAATTAAACCAATTAGTATCAAGATACAGTAAATTTATAACTGAAAAATTAGAATCTGACTTCTCAAAAACTATCATAAATCAAACAGGAACTAATTTCAAGAAATTCAATGAAATCAGAAACCATAAATCATATGCTCATGACAATGAAATTTTAAATAGGGCAGAATCTCTTTTAATATATAGGAACATTGTAGCGATATATGAATTCATAAAAACTATTGAAAATGACATTTTGTAGAAGTTAAGTATGGAACTTGAAGATTAAAGGGAAATAACCAAAACAGCCAAAATTAAAATCTAAGATTATCATGAATGAAACCATAAACGAAACTATATCTAACATTATTTTTAACCATATTGACAAATGGATAAGCATAATCATAATTATCAGCATAATAATTATTGGATTCATAATATCAAGAAAATCAACTATGAATTTTTTAAAATCACTTGCAAATAAATTTTTTATAGCAATAACGATAACTTTTATCATTTATATTTCAATTATCCTACTAATTTTAAATTACACACCCTTTTATGATATTTTCAAGCTTTCAGACATAATAGGATTAATCCTATTTGATTTGTTATTATGCATTTTTGAATCCTACAAACTATCATATGAAAACAAATATACCTTTAATATCATCAATAAACTCGTGAAATCATCGATATTCCTATATGGATGGGACATTTGTAGAATAATCATTAAACCTCAAAAAATTGAAATGTGGAATTTATTATATAAAATATGTGGCGACATGGCATTAATAATAATTATTGGAGCAATAATTTTTCCATTTATGTATGTTACAGCAGTTATGAATGAATATTATCAAATTTACGCAATTAATAAAATTAATACTTTAAATATTGACATTTCAACAGTGTTTTCAAAAAACCGATTTAACCTTGAAAAAATATTTGAATACCGGATAAAAGTTGAAACTTATGAAAATGATTCAACAGAATCGCTTGACTCAGAATTATTTGAACTGAAAGATAATACCATCTATAAAATGGGAAACGAAGTAGGAAATTACACTTTTTATAATGACCTGCCAAAATTTAATCCCGATAAAGTATCTTATGCAAAAACAAAATATAAAAAATTTAGTTACATAATTAACTTTGATGAAGGAAACGACGATACAAATTATATTTATATCCCAATTAATAATTTAATTGTAAAATTATGCTTAAAAAGTAAAACAGCACCATTAAAATATCAATCAGATTTAGTTGAATTCATTTACAAAAATATAAGAAATATTAAATAAATCAAGAGCAAAATTATATAAAATCATTAACACCAGCAGTGTTGAAAATAATACAAATCCAACCAGGAAAATTATAAACAATCCCTCAGAAAATCCCTCATCAAATCTTGCAGTCATGGGAAGGTATATCATGACACCTGAGATTTTTGAAAAAATTGATGAAACCGAAAACAGGCAGGTGAAATCCATCTAAGCGATGCGCTGGCAAAATTAAGTTGCCTTTATGGTGTAGTCTGTAACGGCAAGTCACACTACATTGAAAACAGATTGGATTGGCTTAAGGCATCGATTGTGTTTGCACTTGAGGATGATGAGTTCAGGGATGAACTGTTGGAGTATATGAAAAATCACATTTAGACAAACTAAACTCTAAAAAAGATACTTTCCCATTGAATATTAAACCCACCAAAAACAAGCCCCCACAGTGATGATTGGGAAAATAAACTTCCCGACCTCTAAAGTTTTAAATGAAGTATTATGAAAAAGCATCAGTTTTTTAAAGTGTGTGCATGCACATGCTGCAATTATTAAAATTTCTTTCCAAACTTTATGCCTCGAAATCAAAGCATCAAATGCTTGAATATGGGCTTTATTAAATAAGATGTTGTCATTGAAAATTTATTTTAATAAAACGGACAGTGAAAAATTTTAAATCATCATAAAAAATCTAGAAAAGTAAGCGAGTTAATGTAGATGTGAAAATTAAATTACAAAATAACTATAAATTACAAAACACAACATCCAATTGATCTTACATCCTAATCGATTACAACCGCCGTATGTTTTTATCGCAAACCTGCGAAAAAATCGCACAATACCAACAGCACCGGGAAAACTCATTAATCTATAAATTATTACTTAATTTATCATTAATCATCAAATATTTTCAAATAGAAATATAACAAATTTATATCAAGCATTTAAGAACAATAAAATAATAAAATTAGATTAATCAATAAAAAACATTGAAAATTAATTTAATATAAATCACCACCCCCGTATCTTTTTCACATGATAAAAAAAGATGTTGAAGAGATTAAATAAAAGCCTATATAAAAGATTATAATCAAATTATAATATACCAGTAAGGAGATTAATCATATGCCAATTGAAATCAATGAAATTGAATATAATCGATTATTTAATGAAAAAATAGATAATGAAACCTCCTGGAAGTTTAAAAGTAATTTATATGTCAACTCATTCATAAATGATATTTTTGAGGAAAATAAATTTCTTCATGCAATTATTTTTGACAGCGAATATGATATTTTAAAAAATGACTCAAATAAAGGATTTTTAGACGGATTAATACACTTTGATCATTATTATTCAGTTTCATTAAAGGAAAATATTTCCAGAATAGAACAGCCGGAAGTAATAACTGGAATCATGAATTTTCCTTATATTCATTGGAGTGCCATTAATGAAATTATCAATGAACTTCCTGTTGAATGGGAAATTTTAATAATAAACCCTGTTTTAATGCGTTATGCTGAAGGAAGCATAGGATTATTTGTTACACCAAAATATGCAGATAATCTTTTTATTGATGAGTGCAATTCATTTATCAGATTAAAAACAGGTTATCCCTTATTTTTAGAGTACACAATTAAGGAATCTGTGCCAGGAATACATTTTGACAAACCGGAACTAACACTTGAAAGTTATGTTGAAGATATGAAAAATTATGGTAAAAATAAAGGTTTAATTAAATTACTTGATTTTTGGGCAGATAACGATTGTGTTAGTGTGGCTTCTTTTGAATATAGTTTCAAGGATTATATGGAAAATTTGCCTTTTTCAGTATGGCACGACATTAATTTCAAAGAAATTAAATCATACACACAATTTGAGTTAATTCACGAAGAAACTAGGGAAATATTAGGCCCATTTCATAAATTTGCTTTAGATAAATCATTTAAATTAGCTGACACAGACAATGGAGTGTTAAAGTTGAGTGACGATCAAATAAATGATTTGATTGAAGGCAAATATGATTTTAAACTAGTTCAATAAAATTACATTCTTAAAGCAATATTGCATCAAAACGATAAAATAGCAATTATTTTTAAATTTAAAGCAATATTGATATCATTTCATTAAAATTATCCCCATACAAAAGAAAACTATTTAAATATAAACCTACAAATCCTATAATTAACTTAAAAATAATTTACAGGTGAAAAAATTGTCAAATATAAAATTAAATATTACTGATTTTGGACCAATAAATAAAGCAAATATTGAATTAAAAAAGCTTAATATTATTGCTGGAACAAATGGAAGTGGAAAAACAACATCAAGTAAATTATTGTATTGTTTTTTAACATCTAATTCAGATGAAAAAGAATATTTGGCAAATATGAGTATTAACAGAAGGATTAGATCTACTATAAATTATTTGCTTGATAATTTTGAATTTAAATTTGAAACAGAATTGGAATTAAGAAAATTAGAAAATGAATTGATTTTCAAATCAGATGATAACACCTACAATTATCAATTCACTGACAACATTAATTTATTGAAAAAAATCGTTAATGAATCACAAATTACAAACAAAGAAACCTATCTTGAAAAAATAAATGCCATTGAACATGCTTTAGAAATTAATTCTATTGAACCTAGACAATTTTTTGAGGTAAGTAGTTCTTTAATAAACTCTGAATTTAGAATTAATGATTTAAACCTTGACAAATCAAATGTCCAATTTTATGGAAAACAAAAAGACAATGAATTTTTATGCAAACTTGATTATAATGAATCAAAATTTGGATTCATCCTGGATCAAGGAGATTTGAACTCAATTAATATTAAAAATATGATATATATTGATTCCCCATCCATTTTTAATTCAAAAAGTGTAAGTGAAGCAGTTATTTTAAGAAATCAACCTTATCACTTAAGATTTTTATCCAGAATATTAAGCACTCATAAAAATAATGATGATGTTTATGAATCATTATTTAATCAGAAATTAGATGAATTCAAAGATAACATCACTGAGTTACTTGGTGGTTTCATTTATTATGATGATGAAAAGGAGGAATTTTTCTTTAAAAAAGGTGATGAGGATTATTCAATGAATGATACTGCATCAGGAGTTAAACAATTAGGAATCATACAAATGTTGCTTTCAAACAGAAAATTAACTGAAAATTCCTTTTTAATTATGGATGAACCGGAAGTTAATCTCCATCCAGAATGGCAAGTGAAATTTGCAGAACTGATTGTCTTAATGATTAAAGAATTAGACATCTCAATATTTATCAATTCACATAGCCCACAATTTATTGAAGCTTTAGAAGTATATTCTGCGAAATATGAACTGTCTGATGAAACTAAATTTTATTTATCAAAAGAATCTGAACATGATAAATTTGATTTTGAAGAAATATTAAGAGATGACTTAGTAATTTTATATAATAATCTAGGAAATCCTTACAACAGAATCAACAAAGTTCGTGCCGAAAATATGAGAAATGGAATTTTTTAAGGTGATTTTCATGGAAGATTTTATAAATTATTTAACTGAAAATTTTGGCGAATCAGCAGAAAAACTAGCAAAGACTTCTGAAGACAATTCCCTTTTTGATTTTGATTTACATATGATTAATTTAGATAAAATGGCAAGGCATTTACCAAAATTAAATAGTATTTACAATAATAATCAATTTGCAACTGCTGATGCTTTATTCATTTCTAAAGAGGATGGCGAATTTACTTTTCATTTTATTGAATTTAAGAATGTAGATTATGAAAAAGAAAAAGATGTAAAAATGTCAAAATATTGGTTGGAAGAATGCTTGAAAAAAATGGATGAATGCGAACATGAATGTTTTATAAATGATAAAACCTCCGATATCCATAAAAGCAATTTTTCTAAATATCTTGTGGACAAATACCAAGTTTCCTTAAGAGGTAAACCTTATGAATCTATTTCATTAATAGACATTTATCTGAAAATGTTTAAACAAATTGATGATGAATTTAGCAGGAATTTTTTGTTTAATCTCAAAAAGAATTTTTATATCGTCTCAAAAACTGATAAATTTTTAAATCATCCTCATAAAAATGTATCAAATGTCCATATGGCAAAAATGATTGGCCCATTTAAAGCATTAACTAGATTGTACCCTTACCATTATTCAATGGCACGGGCAATATCCGATGATGTTTTTAAAGAGTATATTCAAGGTTTTGTTTAAATTATAAATTCTATAAATACTATTGATAAGGAGATGAATCTTATGATATTCAAATCAAAAGACATAGACAACATTTACGTTCCTGACGATGAATATTTCAAACAATATGCAATTAAGTTAGCTAAGGAATCCGTGGCAAAAGTTGTTGAAAAATCAACAGCGAATAATATTACTCCAACAAACATCATCAATTAAAAAAATACATTATTAGCAACACCATCGTATCTTACTCGCACAAAGATGCTTAACTCTTTTTAATGAACTTCATTTCAATGATTTTTTGGTTTGATAATATAATACTGAAATTTAAAATTTGCCATAAATAAATTAATATTCAAAATAAAAACAATATTGCCCACAACATATACACACATTTAAATAGTAATTATTCCAAACTTCAACAATACGAGACAACTAGAAATAGAACAATCATACTTACTTGTCATAATACATTATAATAAAGAAATTTTGTTAATTTCTTAATTTAACTAATAAATTCATATTATAATAAATTAAATTATATTTAATTTTAAATACTAATAAATAAAAGTCTGAAAATCAATATAAATCATTTTAATTTAATTTTAAAAATTGTCATATTTTAATTTTTCCAATTTTGTCATAATTAATAAAAATATTTATATATAATTTAGGACAGAACATATTATACCCAAGAATATATATCAAACAACGATGTTAAAACTTTAAATACGACATCAAGATAATTAATTAAGATAGGTGAAAAAATGGCAGGTATACATGAAAGATTAAAACAACTAAGGGAGGAAAATAATTATAGTCAAGAACAAGTCGCAAATTATTTAGAAATGGATCAAAGTTATATTTCCAAAATAGAAAAAGGAAAAAGAAATTTGAATGAAATTTCTTTTAATAAACTTTGCCTATTATATAATTGTTCACCAGATTATCTTTTAGGAAAATCTGATGATTATGAGTCTCCAAAATTAGCATTTAGGTCTGATGAAAGTGTTGATTTATTTGCTATTGCAAAAATGAATCAGGTAATTGGTTATTTAAAATTTTTAAGAAAAGTAGAGAGGAAAATTGAAAATGATTAATCCAGATATAATTTTTAAAGCAGAACTACTTAGAAAATCCTGGGACATTGATAATACAAGTCCTTTGAACATTTTACAAAGTGCCCTTGGAAATATTAATAATTTAACAATATTATGGTTTCCAATGATTGACGAGTTAAGTGGATGTTGCAGCAAAACAGAAGACGACAATATTATTTGCATTAACTCCAAGCATTCAAAAGGAAGACAAAACTTCACTCTTGCCCATGAGTTGTATCATTTATTATATGAGGATGAAAAGGACTCTTTTGTTTGCAATGTCAACTCATCAGATGAAAGTGAAAAAAATGCAAATAAATTTGCAGAATGCCTTTTAATACCAAATATAGGATTATATGAATTTATTAAAAGAAATAATATTGATGATTGGAGTTTGAATGATATTATTAAATGTGAACAATATTTTCAAATCAGCCATACTGCAATGTTATGTAAACTCAGACGAGAAAATATGATTTCATATGATGACTATTTAATATTTAAATCCGGTGTCAAATCAGCAGCATGGAATTTAGGATACGATTTAAGCCTATATGAACCTACTAATGAACATTATACATTAGGAAAAATAATCCCATTATCCGGCATGGCCTATGATAATAATATGATTACTGGAGGCAAATATGACGAAATATTACTAAACATTTTCAGGGGTGATATGGTCTATAACACCCTTAAGGAGGATGATGATATTGTTTGAAACAGACGTATTTTATGATTCGGATTGTTTAAGTTGTTTTTTGGCCGTAAGAGAATGCGGAATTTTACAGAAATTATTTTACAAAATAATAGTTCCTGCAGTAGTGGCGCATGAAATTTTAAAAAAAGGCACACCCCAACATATTAAGGACAACTTTAATGATTTGGTTAAATTAGACTTTGTTGAAGTTCGTGGAATGGAAGTTGGTTCTTCTGAACATGAACTTTTCAATGACATTAAAAGAGATTATGAATTCATGGGAGATGGTGAAGCCGCAGTTATCGCTTTAACTCAAGAAAATGGTGGAGTTATTGCCAGCAATAATCTCAGAGATGTTAAAGATTATGTTGAGGATTATGATTTGAACTTGATTACAACCGCATTCATACTGGCAATAGCTTATGAAAATCATTTAAAAACAAAAGAAGAGTTAGATAAAATTTGGAAAGATATGATAAACAATGGTCGGAAAAGATCATTGCCTCGTAATGTCAATTCATTTACACAGTATTATGATGAATTATATTTAGATGATATGTTATTTATGGGGTTAAATTAGATATCAGTCTTTTAATAGGTCATTACTAAACTAGCCGACAATAGTAATGACTTATAAAAAAGACAGAACTAATTATATAGAACAATAATAAGTCAAATAATAATATTCATTTAGAACTATTTAAAAATAACCTTTGAATGGTTAAATATATCCAACAAATGTTTAATGTTAGTGAAAAATTTAACTGATTTCAATTTTATCCACCCAATTAAAAGTAAAATTTTTCTTACGCATCTTTTTCCATAAAACATTCCATATTGCCAATCAATGCAGCATTGAATAAGCAACAATCCTCTATTTGAACACAATTCATCAATAATCGATCCGCAACAGCCAGCGGGTAAAAATTACATTACGCTCC
>Ga0256405_10010872_pt1 | contig 11825 bp, 12 predicted proteins | sample RumenRJG_02DNA_FD_189096 | JGI IMG/M metagenome (GOLD analysis project Ga0256405, IMG submission 189096) | Bovine rumen microbial communities from Lethbridge, Alberta, Canada - RJG_02 | ecosystem: Host-associated > Mammals > Digestive system > Stomach > Rumen | place: Canada: Alberta...
GTATTATATAAGTTTCTAAAAAATAAAAAAATAATTAGAAAAAGTCAAAACCACTTTATAAATTATTTTTTAATTAAAATCGAATATTTGAATTCAAAACAGAACGAACTCTAAAAAACAGGCAAATAAATGATAAACAAGTTAAGAGTGCTGAATAAAAAATATAAAAAAATATGGATTCTAAAAGGAAATAAAAAAAAGAAATAAATTAGTCATCAAAGGGTCCTTTCATGACATCAGAACTTCTGGAATCCCCTTCAAAAGGTCCCTGAATTCCTTTTTCACTTCGAGAATCCCCTTTAAACGGCCCCTCAGTTCCGCCTTCGCCATTATCGATCTTGCCATTTGAATAATCAATAGTATTCGCATAATTCAAACTTTTTCCACAGGCACGGCAATACTTGGACTTTTTATTGTTTTTAGCTCCACAAGATGGACAATTCAAGGAATCCAATTCCATTCCACAGCTTGGACAAAAATTCAAATCATCGGCAATTGCTTCACCACAGCCTGGACAAATCATCATATCACCTATTTGAAAAGCACAATCCTATATTATAAAATACCTAAAGAAACCATCCGATATTATAAAATACCTAAAGAAACCATCACATATTATAAATACCGGCTATCCATTTCTTTGCTTGTAATACTCTCCGCTCATATGTGATCCTCCGGCGTAATAATCATAATGCCCCGGACCATAATAGGTATAAGTATCCCCATCAGGCTTGGTAACAGTAACAGGATTATCAGGAGTCGCATCTTGATGGTCATCATCCCAGCCTGCCTCATAATAAGGGTCGCTTGATGTTGAACTGGAAGTTGAACTGGTTGTTTGGACCTGCTTTTTATAAACACTTATCTGGACGTCTTTGAATTCGCAGGATTTATATCCGTCTCCACCTTCAAACCGTGCAGAAATCGTATAGTTTCCTTCATCCAACTTATCAGAGATGGAAACAATTCCCTTTTCATCACTTGAAATCGTGTAGTTTTTAGATTCACCGTCAGAACTTACAAGTTCTGCATAAACCTTTTGACCTGCAACTGATTCATTATTAGAATCCACTAGGCGGAAATCAAGATAATCATCTGTAGAAATGCTGGTTCCATCGATTATGAAGTGGGTATCAAGCTTCTGGCTGTCAATTACAAAATATGCTGAAACTCCCCCTATAATCAAAATTACAAAAATGCAAATAAAAGCAAGACTGCTTGTCTTAATACTACCACCTCTTAATTATTTAATAGAATTATTTATCATTTGATTTATAATAAGCCAGCTCCTTGTTCAATGCACGGATTCTGTTCTTGAAATCCATATTATCATCAATCAGCTTTTCAAAACGAACGCTCATCCAGTCAAGCTTGTCCTTGGTTTGCTTGTACTCCCTTTCAAGGGTATTAAGGAGCAAATTCAATTCCTCATTTTTCCTGGACAGTTCAGCATTCGCTTCAAGGAGCTTTTCACTATCAGAACTCATATTCTTGAGTTCCATGCTCAATTTAGCATTATCTCCACTGAATGATTCCTTTTCACCGCTTAAAGATTTTATTTGATCTGTTAAAGCCTGCTTGTCATTAGTTAGCTTCTTGATTTCAACATCCAATGACTCCTTCTCATCAAGGAGTTTCTTGCTGTCTGTTGCCAGGGATTTAAGTTCCTCTTCCCGTTTGAGATTGAGAGCAGCTAATTCATCACATTTTGTTTTTAGATTTCCAATTTCATTGCTTAATGAAAGATTGCTTGCATCAGCCGCTTCCTTGTCAGAAAGCAATTTCTTGCTGTCTTCCATCAAGGTTTTAAGTTCCATATTCAATTTCTGATTATCTCCAACCAATCGCTCCCTCTCGCCGGTTAAAGTTTTAATCTCACTGCTTAATGCTTCCTTGTCTTTAAGCAATTGATCGCCGCTTGCAATCAAATCTTTAAGTTCTGAAGTCAGTTTTGCATTTTCCGCCTTTAAAGACTCGTTTTCACTCAGCAGCTTCTCATTATTGCTGGAGAGCTTCTCACTTTCACCTACAAGCTTGGTGCTGTCAGTTAACAATTGATTGCTTTCTGTGGATAATTTATCATTGGCTTCATTCAATTCAATATTCTTCTCAGCAAGTTTTACATTGTCCTTAGTCAGAGCCTCGTTCTTATCGGACAATTCAATATTTTCCTTAGCCAGCTTAAGATTCTCGCTGGCGAGGTCCTCGCTTTGCTTGGTTAATAATTTGATTTCATCATTCAGCCTTGCATTATCTTCATTCAAGGATTTGTTTTGACTGCTTAAGATTTCATTTTCATCGCTCAGGGAATTGTTTTTGGATGAAACCAATTCATATTTGCTCTTTAAAGCATCATTCAAGAAGTCGCGGGCAAAGCTGCGGGTCTCTTCCCTGTCTGCATCTTCGGGAATCTCATAATCATCCAAAGCTTTAGAGTCGAATTTTTTCATGAACTTGTCAACTTCCTGATTCAAGTCTTCGCTTTCATCCTCCCTGAATCTTGAGCGCAGCCTGTTGGAGATTGAACTGTTTCCTCCTTCACTTGAAATATGGAGCTTTCTGTTTTCATCCTCTAGAATAACAATCCTCTCTTTCAGCTGTCTGATATTCTCCTGATAGAATGAATTCAACAAGTCATAGCTTTCCTTGACTTCCACATTGATTCCCTTCTCAAGAACAGACTCCAGGTGATTGATAGTCTTCTCATAAGAAGCTTTTGAATCTTCAAATTTCAAATTCAAATCATCAATTACCTTATCTCGAGAGCTGAGGATTTCCTCATATTCCAATTTGACTGCCTCGACAGCCTTTTCCTTCTCGACGTCACACTCCTCAAGTTTTTCATTGAGCTCCTTGATTGAATTGTCCTTGGAGCTTATGGTTTCAGCCAGCTGATTGTTTAAATCTTCAATAGTGCCTTCCAGTTTTGAATTTTCATCAGTGAAGATGGAAATGGCATTGTTCTTCTCATCCAGATCAAAATTCAATACCTTGATAGCCATGTCCTTCTCTTCAATTGTGGAATTGGCCTCGGCCAGTTTGGAATTCAAATCTTCAATGGATTCTTCCTTTTCATTTATGAGCTTGAATGCATCATCCAGATTATTATTCAGTTCATGAATATCATTGTCTTTCTCAAGGAGAGTTGTGCCTGCATGTTCAAGGTCGTAAGTTAAATCACCGATATTTTTGTCTTTAGCTGAAATATCCTCTTTCAATTTGTTGTTTTCCTGAATCAGAGCATCTATTTCAGTTTTTAATGACTTGACCTCTGGATTGTCATTTCTGAGAACCTGGTTTTCCAAGCTTAAAACTTCGTATTTCTGCTTGATATCGATATTCTCATGATAAACAGCATTAAAACGAGTTCTAAGGTCATCAACTTCCTCTCTTAAAGACTTGTTTTCATCGCGGTATGCATAATAAGACCTTTTAAGCTTGCTGTCTGAGGATAATAAATGGTTGTATTGAGATACAATATCATCATAGGAACTTTTAAGATGCCTGTACTCATCGGCAAACTTCAAGACTTTAGAGCGGATTTCTTCAAGTTTAGCTTTAAGTTCGCGGTTTTCATTTCTCAAGCATTCCACGCAGGTGTGATTATGATTGCCATTTTCATCCTTGAAGAAATAGCTCTCATCAAGACTCCTGCCGCATGTATCACAAATAATTTCATAAGCCATTTTAATCTCTCAATTTAAAAAGTAAAATCAGTTGAAATTTCAGAGTAAAAAAACTGGAGCATTATAAAAAAGTCCAAAAAAGTTTACTAAAATTTCAGTAATAATTAATTTGTAACAAATATTTAATAAAGTTTATTTTTTTAGACAAAAACTTATTTTTTTAAAAATTTAAAACAGCTTAATTATTATTTGATTCTGAAATAAAACACTTAATATTGAGCAGTAGTGAATTAATTTAAAAATTATAATTATTTTGGGAAAAAACTGGATTAAAAAATATTAAAATCTCAAATAGTGTAATACAATCAAAAACATCTTATGGAATATGAATCATTTAAATAATATTTTTAGTTATGCCTAAATTTATAACAGATAAAAAACAAACCTACTAATGGCAGAATAATTAAATTTCAAAGAAGGTTAAAATATGAGAGGAAGACATGGATATGGAGCAGGAGGACTTAGCCTGCTGTCTCTGGCTAGAACACTGACAAAAGTCTCTGTAAAAAGAAGTGGAGTAAAGGCTAACGGAAGGAAATGCAAATTATGTGGAAAATGCGAAATAATATGTCCTGCAAATGCAATTAGGGTCAGCAGGATAGCAAGAACATGGGAGCTGGACAAAAGACAATGCATCGGCTGCTATCGCTGCATTCATGCCTGTCCGGTAAATGCTATTAGAATACTTCATTAAAAAAGCATATCAACGAAAATCAAAAAAGAAATTGAATTCCATAAATTCATCTAAAAAAAGAGGACAGTTGATAGAATTTTATCTATAAAACTAAAATTATTTTTATATTAAATACCAAATATAAATATAATAAAAAAAACTTAAGGAGTTATTCTATGATAAAAGTAAGTATTATGGGAGCTACAGGAGTAATAGGAAAAAACGTGGCTTTCAAGCTTGCAAGGACTGATGTGATTGATGAAATTGTCCTTTTTTCAAGAGAAGAAAGCTTCAACAAGGCAAAAGGAGAAACATACGACATGTATGATGCATTAAGTGCTGAAAATGTCGACTGCGATCTGATTCCTTCCAGCAACTATGAAGATCTTAAAGACTCTCAAGTAGTTTTGATTACAGCAGGAGTGCCTAGAAAAGGAGATATGGACAGATTGGAGCTTGCAGGCACAAATGCCCGTATAGTCCGGGAATATGCAAGGCAAATCGCAATTCATGCTCCAGACACAATCATTCTGGTTGCAACCAATCCGGTTGATGTGATGACAACAATTGCATACAAGGCATCCGGATTTGAAAGAAGCAGAGTAATCGGAGTGGGCAACCATCTGGATTCATTAAGATTGAAAACATATCTCTCCAGACATTTCAAAATCCACTCCTCAGAAATCCATACAAGAGTAATCGGAGAGCATGGAAACCACATGGTTCCTCTTTTAAGCAGCACAACCATAGGAGGAATTCCACTCAGGTACTTTATTGAAACCAGCGACCTGGATGTTAGGGAAATCATACAGAGACTTAGAAATGCTGGAAAAACAATCATAAAGAAAAAGGGAGCCACAGAATTCGGCCCTTCATATGCGATTTCAAACCTGATCATGACCATTGTGCGAGACCATCACAAGGTTTTGTCCGTCAGCACATACTTGAACGGCGAAATTGAAGGAGTCAAGGGAGTTTCCCTGGGAGTTCCAGCCATCATATCCAGACACGGAGTTAAGATGATCATCAAAATCAACATGCACAATATAGAGAAAGCCGAATTCCTGGCAGCTGCAAAAACCATCAGGGAAGTAACCAACAAAGTTGAAAAGCAATTGGAAGAATAAGAGATGATACAATGATCAGCAAAGAGGAAAAAGAGAAAATCAAAGCGGAAATTGTAAGCAAGGTAAACTCAGTTTTAGAGAAAAACAACGAATCCTACAGAATGGACAAGGTAAACATCTTAAACAGAAAGGAAACCGTGAGGTTCATGGGAAGCTACAGAGTATATGACAGAAGAAAATACAACTCCGTCTCACGAGAAATAAACAATTTCCTAAGGAAATACGGAGACGTTAACATAACTTCTAAAAAAATCAAGGACAGCGGCATGAAATTTACAACTGTAAGCTTTAATTTTGAACTGTAAATTTTCATACGGTTAAAAAAAAATTGCCCCTAAACTTTATTACAATTTAAAAAAAAATTTAAATTTGGCCCTAAAACTCATACAAGTTTAAAAAAATAGAATACTTTTTCAGGAGCTAAAAATGATTTGTCCAGTTTGTGGAAGCGAATTGAGGGAAGATGCGAAATTCTGCAATGTCTGTGGATTTGAAATCGGAATTGAGGACCAGATAAATATAAGGGAAATAAGACAGAAAATAACCAAATTCCGACTTCCCAACTTTGTGGAAGAAGTTGAACCTACCTGGAGAGACTGCCCGTTATGTGGGAAACCCATTGTCAAATCCATTGGGGAGTATGGAGAGTTCTGCGCCTGTGCAACCTATCCAATTTGCAAATTCGCCTGCGATGAAGATGAATTGGATGATTTGACAAATAGTCCGCTTCCGGATTGTCCAATCTGCAAAGATGGCAAGATACTTCCAAGAAAAGGTAGATACGGCAAGTTTTATGGCTGTTCCAACTATCCTCAATGCAATTTTACAGTTCCTGAAGATGAACTGGACAAGCTGGACAATATGGAAATTAAAAGATGTCCAAATTGCGGAGGATATCTTCTTCTTAAAACCGGAAAGAACGGAAAATACTATGGCTGCAACAAGTGCAGATTCACATGCCCGCAAGAAGACATAGGCGATGTGGAAACAGCCCAATATGACAAATGCCCGGAATGTGGAGGAATACTGGTTAGAAGAGTTAGCCCAAATGGGGAGTTCATAAGTTGCTCCAATTATCCGAATTGCTATTATTCAAAAAGTTTATAGCAATTTTTTTATTAATTGAAATTTAATGTTCCTAATGATTGATTCAATAGGAACCGCAAACTTTTTTTATTTAATTAAAATTTAATATTTATATTGGCTAATTCCGCTGCTTTTTTAATATCCCAGGAAGACAAGTGTGATACTTTCAATATATCATTGATGGAATACCCTTCTTTCAACATTTCAATAACCATCTCAAGCTTACCTTCAAGCCCGCCTTTTTTCATTCCTTTTTCCATACCTTTCTCAATACCTTTCTCTTCATAATCCAAAAAGATTGATGGAACATATTCAGACATTTTCAAAACCTCCTTAATCCTTTTCTTTCTTTTATCATCTTTCACCGTTTCATCTAAAAACCAAGCTTGACATTCTCTAACCAATTTTAAATCATCCTCATCGGCTATGACTTCATCAGTCATCATGCAAGTTTTTTCAAAATAAACTTCACAGCATTCGTCAAGGACCATGAGATGCAATAGAATCAGATCAAATATATCATCACTTGAAAGTCTCTATATTAGCTAACTCTGCTGCATTTCGAATATCCCAGGAAGACAAGTGTGATACTTTCAATATATCATTGATGGAATACCCTTCTTTCAACATTTCAATAACCATCTCAAGCTTACCTTCAAGCCTGCCTTTTTTCATTCCTTTTTCCATACCTTTCTCAATACCTTTCTCAATACCTTTCTCAATACCTTTCTCTTCATAATCCAAAAAGATTGACGGAACATATTCAGACATTTTCAAAACCTCCTTAATCCTTTTCTTTCTTTTCTCATCTTTCACCGTTTCATCTAAAAACCAAGCTTGACATTCTCTAACCAATTTTAAATCATCCTCATCAGCTATTACTTCATCAGTCATCATGCAAGTTTTTTCAAAATAAACTTCGCAGCATTCATCTGGAACCATAAGATGCAATAAAATCAAATCAAATATATCATCACTTGAAAGTCTCTCTTTATTGCTATTTTTTTCTGTTATATCATTTAAATGTTTATTTCCGTCCATATCCTTAAACCATATGATTTGCGGAGTAAACCTTAAATTATCAAGCAGTTCTCCATATTTAAAGTCTTTTTCATGCCCAGATAATGCCAGAATCACTGTTTTCACACTCATCCCAAACTCAATGGTGGCTAATGAATTATACCTGTGAAAAGTCGATATCGCCTCCTTATCAATTCTTGAGCTATGTGGTTCAAAGTCAATAGCTCGATTTTTCTTAACTTCCATAAGGATATCCATTATTTTTTTATGGCCATTTTCATCAATAAATTCAGTTCGAAGAAATCTAACGAATACCTCCATTATTTTAAAATAGTCAAGAAATCTTTGAGGATGACGCCAGAACAGAATTTTGAATACTTTATCTTTAGATTGAAATACCACAAAAATTTCTCCAAAATTTTTTATAAACTAGAATCTTTAAAAAAATTCCACAATAATACTAGTATTTTATGATATTTAAATCTTGTTAAAAATGCTTTATTTTTAAAATAAAAACTTAAAAACTTGTTTTAAACTTAAAAAAGTATTATAAACATAAAATTAAATTATTAAATGATAAAAAATTTTCAGATTAAAAATTAAAAGACAAAATAGAAAAAAATTTTTACTTGAAAATAAAAATCCAACCTGATAAAAAATTCTTACTTGAAAATAAAAATCCGACCTGGGAAAAAATTCCAGATTTAAAATTCTTCCACCAGTTGAAATCGATTAAAAAAAAAAAGTAATAAATAGAAATAGCTGTTAAGCTTGTGTGAATTCCAAGATCTTTTGAATTGCAATATCCTGTTGAACTTCAGGAGTGATGCTTGCATTATTGTCTCCATCCTGATGGCCGTAATATGCAAATCCTGCATGATTTGCCCCTCCAATCACCAATTCCTCGGATTCTTCAGGCCAGTTGCTCCTGCCTTCATCATAGGATTTCATATTAAGCACGCCATCATCATTTCCATAAATGGAGAGCAATTTTAAGTTGTCATCCATTTTGCTGCTCGGATAGGCCGCAAAAAGAACAACTCCTTTTACTTTGTTTGCATTTTCATTTGCAAATGATGAAGCTACAACGCCTCCTAGAGAATGGCCTGACAAGTAATAGCTTGAATAATTGTAGTCCTCAATGATTGATGAAGCCTTGTCCGCACCAAAAAAGGCCATATTTAAAGGCATTTCAAGCAAAAAGCAGTCACAGCCGTTTTCAGCCAGTTCATACATCATTGGAGCATAAGCAGTGAATTCCACTTTGGCGCCTGGATAGAAAATCAGGGCAGTTCCATTATTATTTTTGCCTTTAAAGTAATATCCTTCATCAATATGAATTACAGATACATTCTCACCGCTTTGAAGATAACTTTCAACTTCACTTCCACTATGATAGTAGTCATTAAAGTAAATAAAAGACCCGGATAATGCAACTAAAAGCAAAATCACAATAGCCAGCAATATCTTTTTAGTTCTGCTCAATTCCATTTCCCCACTTCCATTTTGAAAATATCCCATTCTTGAAAATAGTTAAAAACCAGATAAATCTTAGTTAAAAAACTTATCATTAGTGAATACAATTTTATTTTGGAAAATATTTAAAACTTTATAAAATGATTTAAAATTTTCTAAAATCACTAATAAAATAAATCTTCAAAAATTTTAAATACTACTAAAAAAATTATAATATTATATTTATAAAATAAGAATTAATATTAGAAAATTAAAATAATTAATTAAATAATTTTTTATTAAAAAACAAGGGGAGAATAATATGAATCCTAATAGAAAATGTTCTAACTGCGGAAGGGAAGTCTATCCTGGAGCAAGCAAATGCGCTTATTGCGGATACCCATACAAGGGAGATTATATCGACGGAAAACCTGTAAATTCACTCGAGAGATGCCCAAATTGTGGAAGACAGTTGCCTCCAGGAGCAAACAAATGCAATGACTGCGGATACCATGTTGGAACAAATAGCCTAAACAAGCCAGCAAGCAACATGAGAAAATGCCCAAATTGCGGTAAAATGGTATATGACTACCTTGCAATCTGTCCGAACTGCGGGTGCAACCTCAGAGGTATTCCAAGACAGTCATTCAACAGCACAGACTTCAATAATCCAAACAGCTTAAATCCTGCAGACATAGAGCAGGCGATGGAGGGAGGAATGCCGAATGACACTGACGCCGGCACCATAGAGCAGATAAACGAAATACTGCACGACAACGGCGATGACATGTGGTGAGTTTTTTAATCTTTAAAAAGGAAAAAACTTTTAAAAAAGAGCTAAAAAACGGTTAAATGAATCATAAGCCCTAGATAAAAATATTTCTGGAGATATTCAAATGGAAACTGTGGAATTTTATGGAGGAGTGGATGAAATAGGTGGAAACAAGATAAAAGTCAATGCTGACTCCACCTCATTAATGCTTGATTTTGGCATGAGCTTTTCCAAAAACGGAATGTACTTCGACAATTTTGTCAATCCTAGAAAATCAAACGGAATTGGAGACTACCTCGAACTTGGACTGATTCCGAAAATCCAAGGAATCTACAGGGAGGACTATCTCAGGCACATGGGGATGAATTTTGAAGAAAAACCTGCAATTGACGGCCTTCTGCTATCCCATGCCCATGCGGATCATGCAGATTACATGACTCTTTTAAGAAATGACATCCCATTTTACATGAGCTTGAACTCAAAAGTCATCCTTGAAGTGCTGGATACAACAGGAACCAAGGAGCTGTACAGATACAAGGAGCAATTCAAATTCGTTCCGAAAAAAAGAGGAGAAGGTTTTAAACAGGCCATAGGAGATGAAATAACTTCTATTCGCGACATCAGAGTATTGAATCCATATGAAAAGGAGGCAATAGGAAATCTTAATGTTCAGCTTGCACCTGTAGACCACTCACTGCCTGGAGCATCCGCCTTTTTAATTGAAGGCAGTCAGGAAAGAATCGTATACACAGGAGATTTAAGATTCCATGGAAGAAACAGGGACGCAACTTTTGAATTCGTTGAAAAAGCCAAAAAATTCCAACCTAATATAATGATCTGCGAAGGCACACGAATCAATAGCGGATTGCATAAGAAATCCCATGATGAAAATGGCGAGGAAATAAAATATCTGGAACTGGAAGAGGAAATCGAAGACAAGGCCTATGACTTGATTTCTCAAAACAATGGCCTTGTTGTTGTCAACTTCCCACTTAGAGACCTTGACAGGCTTGTAACATTCTACAACCTTGCAAAGAACACTGATAGAAAACTGGCAATCAGCCTGAAGCAGGCATATATGCTAAAAAGAATCGAAGAGGAAAACAGTGAGAAGACAATCTATCCGAGCATCCATGATGAGACAATAAGCATTTATCTTCCAAGAAGAGGTTCCGGATTATACATGAAGGACAATTACGTGAATTATGATGGATATTGGCAAGCAGCTGATGAAACCGACAGAATTAAAGATTACAGCAAGGATAAGTGGGTCTTAGAGTTTTTAGAATATGATAATGCAATAACCTACAAGGACATTCAGGAAAACGAATCAGATTATATATTCAGATGCGATAATTTCTCATTTGTCGATTTGATTGATGTGAAGCCTGAAAATGCGATTTACATACATTCCACAACCGAGCCATTTAATGAAGAAATGGAGATGAGCTATGAAATTACTGAAAACTGGTTGAAACATTTTGAAATTCCAATCTACAATCATTTCCATGTATCCGGCCATGCCAGAGGAGAGGAGCTTCTTGAAATGATTCGGGAAATACAGCCTGACGTCTTATACCCTGTCCACACAGAACATGCTGAAATGTATGACATATTGAAAGAAGATGGAATTAAGGTTATTCGCCCTTCACTTAAAGGATGCTAAAAAATTCAAAAAAACTTTTTCTTTTTCTTAATTTTTTAAATAAGGGCGATTATTCTAAATATTTCTAAAAAAGACTTAAAAAAAAGAATATTTAAAAAAGAATCTAAAAAATTACTAAAAAAAGAATATCTAAAAAATCTGAAAAAATTTCTAAAAAAAAGAATAAAAAAGAACTTAAAAAAATAAAAAACAGTTCTTGATAAAAGATATGATTCAAAATTATTTAATCAGCCAAAGATACAACACCGTACTCTGAAGTTGTAGAAGCATCTTTTACAACTTTGCCCTCTTTAATAATTTCTACTTTGAGTTTTCCGTTTCCAGAATCCTGTTTTTGAAC
>Ga0256405_10010873_pt1 | contig 11825 bp, 11 predicted proteins | sample RumenRJG_02DNA_FD_189096 | JGI IMG/M metagenome (GOLD analysis project Ga0256405, IMG submission 189096) | Bovine rumen microbial communities from Lethbridge, Alberta, Canada - RJG_02 | ecosystem: Host-associated > Mammals > Digestive system > Stomach > Rumen | place: Canada: Alberta...
AACGCGCGCGAAGGAGCAGGTCGTAGTGTTCGCGTCGTGCAAGGGCGCGGAGATCGACCTGAACCGCACGCAGGCTGTCGGCGCGGCGCACCTGAAGGCGTTCCTCGAGTACGCGGAGCGCGGCGGATCCGCCGCGGCGGACGACGGAGAGGGCAAGCTGCGCGACCGCTTCGCGGACGAGGTGGGCGCGTTCCTGAAGGAGAAGGGCTTCACCGTCGAGCGGAACGTCGGCTGCTCGGGATACCGCATCGACCTCGGCGTGAAGGATGCGTCGCGCAAGGACTCGTACCTCGCGGCGATAGAGTGCGACGGCGAGTCGTACGCGTCCGCGCTCACCGCGCGCGACCGCGACGAGCTCAGGGCGTCGGTCTTGAGGTCGCTCGGGTGGAACGTTGTCCATGTTTGGTCCGCGGACTGGGCGCTTGACCGCGCGCGCGCCGAGGAGCGGCTGATGAAGGAGCTGGACGAGATAAAGCACGCGCCGGACGGGATGCTGCCGCAGCCGAACTTCAAGCCCGAGGTGACGTTCCAGCGCAGGCGCGCGGCGTCCGCGACGGATGTGCCGCGCACCGACCTCGACAAGGTCTCGAACGACGATCTCCGCGCAAAGATGGCGGAGGTCGAGCGAGACCTCGGACGCTGCGACGCCGACACGCTCTACCGCGAGACCGCCCGCCGCTTCGGCTACAAGACCCTCTCGCCGAAAGCGAGACAGCGGCTCGAGGGAGTGAGGCGGTATTGAGCCGCCCTTGTCAGGCGGTTGACGAGGCATGGGGGTGTTTTGCTATAATACGCGTATAATGGAACATGGCGGGCGGACCGCCTGAACAAGAAAGGAAAACCATGATCATAAAGAATGCGTCGAGGCCTGTCGTCGCCGGTGCGGCGATGATGCTGGCCGCAATGTTCGCAGGATGCGCCACGGTGGAATATTCCTCTCCCGGGAAGCTGTCCGGCATAACCGTCAAAGGCGTGGACGGCGCAGAATCCGGGCAGGTCGTCTCGATCTCAACGCTCGGCTACTACATGTTCTGGACTATACCCCTGGTTTCTGGCAACCTCGATTGGAACTACGAGAAGAACGACGTCGAGGGCGGCTTCTCGCTGTTCAGCGACCAGGTCGGCTTCAACGAACTCCAGGACACGCTCCTGAAGATCGCGAATGCACGTGACTGCGATCTGGCGGACGTCAGCTTCTGCGATTCGGACGTGTCGTTTGCAGACGCCAGCTACGCCGGTGCGATAGGAGCCTGCTTCGGCTCGTCGCAGATGAGCATCTCGGCAGTCCTCATCCCGCGCAAGCATGCAGAAAAGTAAGGAGGTATGGAAATGAACACGATGAGAAAGACCTTTGCCGCCGCGGCGCTCGCCGCCTTCGCCTTAGCGCTCACTGGCTGCAGTTCCTATTCCGAGATCGCCCGCTGGAGATCGACGAACACGATCAACGACGGTGAGGTTCCGCTTGCCTCCTTTGTGACGCAGAACTTCTCCTACAAGCTTCTGTGGTGCATTCCGCTCTCAACGGGTCTTCCCTGGACGGAAGGCACGGAGGACATCAAGGACGACTTCGACGTCAAGTTCTTCGCGGACGAGGCGACAATCGACAACAACCTTGTCTCCCTCAACCACGCGATGGACCTCGTCGGCTCGCGCAGGATCTCGCAGCTGAAGGTCACGGAAGACGACAGCAAGGCGTGGAGCCTTTTCCTCGTCAACCGGCATGAAGTCCGCACCAGCTGCCTGATCCTCAGGCCCGAGGAGCCTAAGGACAGCCAGGCGGCGGGCAAATGACCGACTTCAGTTTCTGGTCGCCGACGTACTTCGCGTTCGGCAGGGGTGCGGAGGCGCGGACGGGCGATATACCGCCTGTGCATTTGACATGGAAGAACCTATCGTAAAACTGGAGAAGGTCTCGAAAACCTTTCGCGACTTCTGGCTCAGGCCTACGGTCGACGCCGTCTCGGGGCTTGACCTCGAGGTAAGGCGCGGGGAGGTGTTCGGGCTTCTTGGCCCCAACGGGTCCGGCAAGTCGACCACGATAAAGATGCTGCTCGGCCTTCTCCCGCCGTCGTCGGGCCGCATCTCCCTCTTCGGGCTACCCCCGCAGGCGAAGGCCGCCCGCGCGAAGCTCGGGTATCTCCCGGAGCTGAGCTATCTCCATCCGTTCCTCACGGCCCGCGAGACGCTGATGTACTATGCGGGCCTCTGCAGCCTGCCGCGCAGGGTCGCGCGCGAGCGCACCGACCAGCTTCTCGAGATGGTGAAGCTGTCCGACGTCGCGTCCCGCGCCGTCGGCGGGTTCTCGAAGGGAATGGCCCGCCGCGTCGCTCTTGCCGCGGCGCTTGTCGGCAGGCCCGAGCTCCTCGTCCTCGACGAGCCGACCTCTGGGCTCGACCCTGTGTCGACGAAGGAGGTGAAGACCCTCGTCAAGGCGCTTGCGAAGAAGGGCATGACGGTGCTCACGACGTCGCATCTCCTCGCGGACTCCGAGGACATCTGCGACCGCGTGATGATCTTGAACCGCGGCAAATGCGCCGCGGAGGGGAAGGTCTCGGAACTCGGCGAGTCGCTCGAGGAGTTCTTCCTCGCGAAGGTGGGAAGCGGAGATGATTTCGCTCTTGCGGATTTTCTGGCTTGAGGCCACGGCGCTCGTCCGCTCGTGGACGACCCTGATCCTCATCGCGGCGTCGCTCGGCTGGATGTCCGCGGCGAAATTCCTCGTCGTCACGGACGCCACGGAGGACGGGGCGAGGGAGATGTTCGTGCGCTACGGGCTTGGAGGGGTCTTCGCGCTGCTGGTCGTCGCCGTTCTCGCGGTCGCGACAGGGGCGATCGCGTCGGAGCGCGAGTCAAGGCGACTGCAGCTCACGCTGGTGCGTCCGGTGTCCGGACTTGCGATTGCCTGGGGGAAGTTCCTCGCGCTTTCGGCCGTCGCCGCTGCGGTCCTTGCCTTCCCCTGCGCGACGCTGCTTGTCTCGTCGGAGTTTTCTGGCCGCCGGTGCAGCCACGTATACCGCCCGCTTCTCGAATCGCCGCGTGAAGAGGCGCTTAAGATGTACGATTCGTACATGGCCGACCCGGAGACCTCTCCAATGGTGAAGAAGGCGCACAAGTCCATTGTGCTCAGGATACTCGAGCAGCGCGCCAAGGACCACTACCAGACGGTGCAGACGAACGAGACCGCCTCGTGGACATTCCCCGGCCTCTATGACTGGAGCAATGGCAGCCCCTTCGTCGAGCCGTCTGCGAGGTTCCGCTTTTCCAACACATACAGCATGCGCGACGAGGTCCGCGGGACGATCATGGCAAACGGCTTCTTCGGCATCGTCAGCAACATAACGCAGACGGCTGTGACTGTGCCGCTGCACCTTTGCCAGCTTGAGTGGAATCACGACACCATGGCGTTCAGGAACATGGGCGACAATCCGGTTATGCTTCGCCCTCGCCAGGACGTCGAGCTTCTTCTTCCCGCAGACTCCTTCGCGTGGAACCTCCTGCGGTCATACATCGTGATGGTCTCGATCCTCGCGCTTGTCGCCGCGCTCGGCATTTTCCTCGGCGCGGGGCTCTCGCGGCCCGTGGCGATGTTCGTCGCATTCGTCGCCCTCATCGTCGTCGAGATGGGGCCGAGCGTCGCGGAGCAGTACCCGGACAGCCTCGAGACGGACGCTGTCGACAGGTTTGGCCTCGCGATCGTCCGCGCCGTGGGGGCATGCGCAAAGCCGCCGAGCGCGCTTTCGCCGCTCTCGCGGCTTGCGTCCGACGACTGCGTGGAGGCCAAGGACGCGCTCGGGACGTTTGCGGCAGACTTCCTGCTTGCTCCTGCCGTCCTTTCTCTGCTTTCGGCCTTTGTCATGCGCCGGAAGACCCAGGACTGACGCGCGGCAATAGGTGGCCTTTGGCGACCCCAACTGACCCCAACCGACTCTATACATCCCTACTCGACCCTACCCAACCGCTACTCAACCACAACCATTTTTCCAACCACTACGCAACCGCTTTCCAACCCCGATAACCATTGGGAACCTCAACCCCATCCACAACCGTCCTTCAACCGCCACGCAACCGCGAGCCAATCACAACCACGCCGCAATCGTTTCCAAATCACATTCCAGCCGCCCGAAGCCGCCAGACGGACGATCCCGCGCTTGGCAAACATCCACGACTCAACCATCCTTCGTGTCGAATCCAAGAACGATTCCGACTCAACCATCCTCCATCCGTGATTCTCCAACTTAGGCAACAACCGTTACTCAACCACAAGCCAATGACACGAAAAACGTCATCTTGTTTCACTTGCCGCTTGAATCGCGCCATGCGGAAGGAGTGAGTCCTGTCTCGACTCGGAAGAAGTTGCAGAACGCCGCGCTTGTCTTGTAGCCGCACTTGTTGGCGGTGTCTTCGACGCTTAGATCACTGCTCGCCAGGAGCGTTTTGGCGGCATCCAGCCTTGCGTCGAGTATCTCCCGCATGATGGAATGCCCAGTTGCCGCAAGGAAGCGCATTTCCGCAGAGCGACGTGAGCAGGCGAACATCTTGACCACGTCTTTCGCGGCAAGCCCTGCGCATGCCTCGCGACGGATGCGCTCCAGTGCCTCGGAAACCGTTTTGTCCGACCTCTTGAACCTTCGCGTGGACTCCCGTCGGACGACACAGCGCGGAGGATAGGAGCTATACTGTGTTTCCATGTCTCCGACCATAAGGCCTTTCAGCTTCGCCGCCGCTGTCCGTCCAGCCGTGAAGTAGTCCAGCGAAACGCTTGATAGTGACGGTTTCGACCCCTCGCACAGTTCCTCGTCGTTGTCTACACCCACGATGGAGATGTCGTCTGGAATAGTCAGCTTCGCCAGTGTGCAGGCATGAACCACGGCGACGGACATCCGGTCGTTGGCGGCAAAAACGCCCGCCGGAAGCTCAAGCCGCTTCAGCCATTCGGCAAGCGCATATACAAGGTCGCCCTCTCCCTCGGTGAAGTGCGTTGCGCCGAATACGCTGGGACTCGCTCCGTGCAGTTCAAGCACGGCCTTGAAGGACGAAAGCCTCAGGTCGCTCCAGTACATTGAGTTGGTCCAGGTCACATACGCGTATGAGGCGAGGTGAAGCGCAATGAGTTCCCGCGCCGCAAGCTCAGCCGTTGCGTTTGCGTCATTTACAATGCAGTATCTGTCGCCGTCGCGAACCTTGCCGTTGCGCCCGAGGAAGACCACAGGCGTGTCCGCGAACCTTGAAAGGGGAATCTGGTTCGAGCCAGAGCCGCAGTTCACGATGAATCCGGAAGGACTCCACATCTTTCTGAGCTTGGACAAGTGCGCAGGGGTCTGCAGCGCAGGAACGGCAACCAAGTTCCATTTTTCTTCGTCTGCAAAATACCTCACTCCGGCCAGCATGCGGCTGTCTGGGTGCCTTCCAAGTCCGTTGACGTATATGACCGTTTCCATGTCGGATAGTCTATCATATTTTTTCGATGTTGCGCAATGCCGCAACGGATATTTTCGTAAAATAAAGTAATGGGGGTCTTTGGTTTGGTATAATACTGCATGTGACGAAGGCAGAGACAAAGGCAATTGCAGTATATGTGGGGTGCAATGCAGATGCGGGGCATCCTATGGGAGTTCATGTCCTTTCCGTGAACCTGCAGTCCGGCGTTGTCGAAAAGATCGGCTCCCGGAGACTTAACCACGCAGTCTACCTGGCATACGCTCCAGATGGAAGGTACGTCTACTCATGCTCCGACACAGGGCTTGCGTCTTTTGCAGTTGAAGGCTCTTCGCTTTCCATGGTGGACGAGGTTCCCCTGCCGGGCGGCCCTTGCCACATTTCGGCGATGCCGGATGGACGTCGCCTTGCATGGGCTGAGTACATGGGCGGAACGTGCGGGTCTGTCGAGGTTGCGGATGGTCGCTTTGCCAAGGTCGTCGTCCATCGCCATTCGGGGAGCGGACCGAACCTGCCGCGCCAGGCGGGACCCCACTGCCACCAGGCGGTCCTGACGCCGGACGGGAAAGGCTATTGTGTTGTGGATCTCGGGCTTGACCAGATTGTGGAATATCCGTCGGGCAGGACATTCCACACTTCCCCAGCCGGTGCAGGGCCGCGCCACCTCCTTTTTCACCCCAATGGACGTCTCGCGTTCCTTGTTTACGAGATGGGCAACCTTGTCTCGTCGCTGTCTTGGAGTCCAGAAGCGGGCTTCACGCTTATGGACACTCAGCCGACCCTGTTTGGGGACTCTGTGTCCTTTGAGTCCAAGAACAATCTGGCTGCGGCAATCAGGTTCACGCCGGATGGAAAGTGCATAGTCGTCTCAAATCGCGGCGAGAATTCGCTTGTCGTATTTGACTTTGACGAAGCGACCGGTAAACTGACTTTCAAGGCGCGGACTCTGCTGAGTGGCGACTGGCCGCGCGATTTCGCGTTCGCCGGCGATGACATCGTGCTCGTCGCCTTCGAGCGTTCCGGCGAGGTGCAGACACTCCGCTACGATTCCGAGTCCGGCATGTTCGCGCCGCTTGTCACTCTTGGAGGGTTCTACCGCCCGCTTGCAGTTCTGCCGCAGAAGGAGGTGACACCGTGAAGAAGTGGATCACTTTGGCGTTTCTGTGCCTTGCGTTCTTCTTCTACATGTCCGACAGACAGCTGTTCGGACTGCTCGTGCCGCTCATCCAGGAAGAGACAGGAATGAGCAAGGTGCAGATCGGCTTCATCGACACTGTCCTCTATTGGGTTGTTGCGCTGATGATGCCGTTCTCTGGCTTCGCGGGTGACAGATGGCCGAGAACGCGCGTCATATCTGCCGCGATTCTTGGCTGGGGTGCGCTTACGCTTGCGACTGGCTTTATGGGTGGACTCGTCGGTTTCGTGCTTCTAAGGTCAATTGCCTGTACAGGTGTCCAGACGTTCTATGGTCCTTCCGCATACGCGCTTATGGCGGACGAACACAAGACTACGCGCACGACGGCGTTGTCGCTGCATCAAGGCGCTATGTACACCGGAATGCTCACTTCGGGAGCTCTCGTCGCCGTGATCCTCGTGCACTTCGGCTCATGGCGGTGGGTATATTTCCTATTCGGCGGCGCGACGATTCTTGTCGGCATCGCATTTGCCGCGGTCTTCTGGCGAGACGGACGCATGGCCGCCGCGTCGCAGAAGAAAAGCATTGCCGCCGGGATGAAGGCGTTTTTCGGCAACCCTGCCGCGCTATGCGCCGGCTCGGGTTACGTCGCGCTTATCTTCGCTGCGAACGCCTGTATGAGCTGGGCGCCGACTTTCATCGCCGAGAAGTTTTCGCTGGACGTCGGAACTGTCGGGAAGGGCGTAATGTTCGGGCCCAACCTCGCAGCGATGATTACCGTCCTTACGGCGGGCTTCGTCACGGACTTCTTCGTTCGCCGCTTCCCGCGTTTCCGCCTCGGCATCCAGATCGCCGCGCTTCTCTGCGGTGTGCCGCTTTTTGCCGTGTTCGGCTTTGCGCATTCTGCGGGCATGTGCTTCGCGGTGCTTGTCGGATGGGGGATTGTGCGCGGGCTCTTCCAGTCCAACACGTTCACTTCGATATTTGATGTCGTCCCTGCCGAGAGCCGCGCCTCGGCAGTCGGTTTCGTCAATGTCTTCGCCTATGTGATCGGCTCCTTCGCGCCGGTTCTCTTCGGCTTCATATCGCACCGATGGGGCGTTCGCGGCTTCGAGGTGGGTTTCGCCTCTCTCGGCGCGCTTCTTGTCGTAGCCGCAGCGATGATGGCGTTTTCGTATTTCAGGCTTTTCAAGGAGTATCGAGTGGAGAAATGAAAAAGACAATTCTGATAACAGGAGCGACGAAGAACACCGGGCTTGCCATAGCGCGGCGCTTCGCCGCCGACGGATGGAACGTCGCCATAACGAGCCGCGACGCGGCAGCGGCGGAAGCGGCAGCGAAGGGGATAGAAGGTGAGGTTCTTGGCCTTGGCATGGATCCCGCGAATGTCGCGGACATCCGCGGCGCTTTTGCCGCCGTCAAGGAGCGCTTCGGGCGCCTCGACGCATTCGTAAACAACGCCGCCCACCTCGGCGTTGGGCTTTCCGTCCTCAACTCGACCGAGGCGGACTGGGACGTCGTGATGAACGCGAACGCCCGCGCTGCGTTCTTTGGCGCACAGGAGTCCGCGAAGCTGATGAAGGACGGCGGTTCGATCGTATTCATTTCAAGTTGCCATGCGAAGAAGTCGGTTCCTGGGCGTGCGCTCTATACGGCTTCAAAGGCCGCGCTCGGCGGCATTGTGCGCTCGCTGGCGGTGGAATTAGGTCCGCTCGGAATCCGCGCGAATGCCATTCTCGCAGGAGCGATACGCACCGACCGCTGGGACAATCTCACGTACGAGGAAGTCGCCGCCCGACGCGCGCGCTGGCCAGCCGGGAAGGAGTCGACGCCGGACGACATTGCCGCGGCGGTCGCGTTCCTCTGCTCCGAAGGCGCGGGGACGATTACCGGAACGGAGATTCCCATCGACAGCGGAATCGGCATCTGCCTTCTCCAGTACAACAAGGACTGGATGAAGAATGACGAATACAACAAGAAATATTGGGAAGCGAAATGACAGCGATTGAGAGACTAAAGGAAACCAAGCTGATGGTTTTGGCGAGAGGCATCGAAAAGGATGTTCTTGTGAAGGCCGTCGGCGCGATTGCCGATGCGGGCGTCACGGTGTTTGAGTCGACCTTCGACCACCGCCGTGAAGACTGCATTGCCGAAAACGCCGAGAAGATCGCTGCGCTTGTTGCGGCCTACGGCGAGCGCATGTCAATTGGTGCGGGAACGGTTCTCACCATCGATGAAGTCCGCGCCGCGCACGAGGCCGGCGCGTCTTTCATCGTAAGCCCCGACACAGACCCTGACGTAATCGCCGAGACGAAGCGGCTTGGCATGGCGTCCATCCCAGGCGCGATGACCCCGAGCGAAATCAAGCGCGCGTATGCGCTTGGCGCGGACATCGTGAAGCTCTTTCCGGCGGACGATCTCGGCTACCACTACATCCAGAACCTGAAGGGCCCCTTGCCGCACATCCCGATGATGGCGACGGGCGGCGTCAATCCGGAGACGATTCCCGAATTCCTTTCGCGCGGCATGGTCGCCGTCGGCACTGGCATCACGATCTTCCGCCCCGATCTCATCGCCGCCGAGGACTACGATGCCATTGCCGCACTTGCTAAGGCTCACATCGAGGCTATTAAGAATGTGAAAATGTGAAAGTGTGGAAATATGTAAATATGAAAATGCCGACTAACAACTATCGACTAACGACCAACAACTAACGACTATTCTCATGAAAATCACTGACATCAAAATCTACACTCTCGACGCATTCCGCACCAATTGGGCGTTCATAAAGGTCGAGACGGACGAAGGACTCTATGGCTGGGGCGAAGCGACGCTCGGCACACAGGAGATGTCGCTTGAAGGATGCATCGCGGACTATAAGCGACTCATCGTAGGTCGAAATCCGCTTGAAGTGGAGCGGATGCTTTTCGAGGTCTACCGCGACAGCTACTGGAAGGGCGGTCCTGTGATGATGAGCGCGCTAGCCGGGATCGAGATTGCATGCTGGGACATTGCGGGAAAGTTCTACAATGTTCCGACTTGCGCGCTACTTGGCGGGAAGATGCGCGACAAGGTGAAAATGTATGCGAACGCCTGGTTTGTCGGTGCGCGTGAGCCGGAAGAGTTCGCCGCCGCCGCGAAGAAGGTGAAAGCGCTCGGTATAAAGGCGCTAAAGTGGGATCCGTTCGGCAAGGCGCACATGACGCTTTCGCGCGAGGAGATGGATCATGCGGTTGCCGTTGTAGGCGCTGTGCGCGACGCGGTAGGTCCAGAGATGGAGATCTTGATTGAGTGCCACGGCAGGTTCAACCACTATACCGCAGTCGCCGCGTCGAAAGAGCTTGCCCCGTTCAAGCCGATGCTGATGGAAGAGCCGGTTGTGCCAGACAACAACGATTCGCTCGCTTGGGTGCGCGACCACAGCGCGGTGCCGATTGCGGCGGGCGAGAGGTTCTATGGAATGTATGCCTGGAACGACGTCTTGAGGAAGAACTGCGTCGACATCGCCCAGCCCGACATTTTCCACAACATGGGGCTTCTTACGTCGAAGAAGGTTGCGGCGATGTGCGAGGCGAACCACATCCCAGTGAGCTTCCACAATCCGTCGGGGCCTATTTCCAACGCGGCAATCCTCCAGCTCGCGGCCACGACGCCGAACTTCCTCATCCATGAGATGATGCTGACTGATGGCTCCTTCCGAAAGCTCGTGACAAACGAGAATGTGAAGTTTGAGGACGGCTACCTTGTCATCAGCGACAAGCCGGGGCTCGGCATTGATGTGAATGTGGATGAGGTGGAGAAGCGCCCCTACAAACCGCGCAATCTCCGCCACTACATCGGAACGCTCACCGACATCCGTCCGAAGGGCGACACGTTCTATTTCTTTGAGGGCCTCGACTGCGAGCATCCCGTATTCTGAAAGGCGTCAGGTCGAGGACAGCTGGCGACGCCAAGCTGTCGGGGACATTCCGTTCTTGTCACGAAACACCTTCGAGAACGCGGCGATGGACTTGTAGCCGGAACGACTGGCGATCACGTCAATCGGAAGGGGATTCCTTTGGGATAGTAGCTGTTTGGCCATGTCCATTCGGACGGCCAGTATCTCTTCCAGTATCGAATGTCCGGTGGCCGCGCGAAATCGCAGTTCTGCCATGCGTCTGGAACAGGGGATCGTGCTTAATACGTCATGCGCGGCAATCCCCTTGCACGCTTCCCTGCGTATCAACTCCACTGCCGCCTCAATCACCTTGTCCTTCTTCGCGAACAGTCGCGTCGATATGCGCCGGACGACGGGGCCAGGCGGATACGTCCGCATCATTTCCTTTGCAGACTTGCGTCCGCGATTCTGTAGAAAACTGTCGAGCGTCTCTGCCGCGATGCGCCCTGCAGTGAAGTAGTCGAGAGCCACGCTGGATATCGTAGGCGGCAGCCCCTCGCAAAGCTCCTCGTCGTTGTCCACTCCGATTATCGCAACGTCGTTTGGCACGGAGCGCCCCAATAGCCGACATGCACTCGCGACATGGACGGCCATCATGTCGTTTGCTGCAAATATGCCGACAGGAAGGGCGAGTGTCCTTAGCCACGAGGACAGCTCGGAAACGACCATGTGCGCTTTTGTCCTTTTCGGGACGAATGTGGCGCAGTTCTTCCCGTAGCGCGCCGTGAGCCGCATGAACTCGTCCTGTCTTGCGGCGCTCCAGGGTGTCGGCATGAGCCAGTTGACGTATGCGTAGTTCTGGAAATTCAGCGAAAGCAGTTCCTTCGCGGCAGCCGCAGCTGTCGCGGCAGAGTCGTTGTAGATGCGTATCGCATCCTTTTGGGTAGCCGATTCGGGATGCTCGAAAAACACGACTGGAACCCCGCCGAACGCCGAAGGGGGCATCATGTTCACATTTGCCGCGCGGTTCACGATGAAGCCAGCCGGTGACCAGAGCTTGATGTGCGTCTTGATGTCGGCGGCGCTTTCGAGTCGCTCGACGGATTGCAGGTTCCATCCGTGCGACGCGGCATAGTCGTGTACGCCAGCCAGCTTGCGCCTGTCCGGGTACTTCCCTATTCCGTTTACATAGATTACGGTCTTCATTCCCGCGAATTATACCATAACCGCATTGCCTTGCGCAAATGCTAAAAACATAAACTGGTTATGCAGTTGACGCAACCTGACACAAGATGTAGAATATGCCTTCATGAAAGGCAAGGAGTATCCAGATACGTTCGCTGAACTAGAAAAGATGTTCAAGTCGGATTCCGACTG
>Ga0256405_10010874_pt1 | contig 11825 bp, 16 predicted proteins | sample RumenRJG_02DNA_FD_189096 | JGI IMG/M metagenome (GOLD analysis project Ga0256405, IMG submission 189096) | Bovine rumen microbial communities from Lethbridge, Alberta, Canada - RJG_02 | ecosystem: Host-associated > Mammals > Digestive system > Stomach > Rumen | place: Canada: Alberta...
CAATGCCGCAACTCCTTTCTCTCATACCTCCACGCTGGCCTCCAGGGTCTCCCCCTGCCAGTCCAGATAGACCGTCACCCGGCTTGTCTCCTCGTCCCACTCCGTGGCGGTGACGGTGAGGTCGGGCTCCTCCCCCAGGGCCTCGGCGGTATAGGCCGCCGCCAAGGCCTGCCGGGCGGAGGCCCTGGCCCGGGGCAGGAGGTACAGCCGGCTCCCCACCGTGGGCAGCAGGGGGAAGGCCCCCCGGTGGGCGGTGAGCTGGAAGAGCACCCGCTCCAGCACCTCCTGGGCCCCCGCCGCCTGCTGGAAGCCCCCGGCTCCGTCGGGGCGGTAGTCCCCGTCCCGCAGCTTGCTCACTGCCATGGTCACACCTCCCGTCCGTTGACGGTGAGGCCGCCGGTGATCTCCACCTGACCGGTGACGGCGATGCCGCCCCCCGCCTTGAGCCGGATGGCGGTCCCCTCCTCCACGGAGAGGACCACCTCCCCCGGAGCGGCATCACCGGCGCCGGCCTGCCCCGTCACGCAGGGGGCGCAGTCCGGCCCGCTCTTGATCACCAGCACCGTCTCCCCCCGCCGGGGGGTCCAGTGGTAGCCCCCGGGAAGGCAGAGGGTCACGTTCCGCCGCTCTCCCGCCAGGGCCACGGCCCCGCCGCCGGAGAGGGTCACCTGGCCCAGCTCCGCCGCCGGCTCCGTCAGCTCCTCCCGGACCTGTCTGTTCGTCATCCACATGCGTATATACCTCCTATCACAGCACCGCGTCGGCGGCCCCCAGCACCAGCGTGGTCTCCTTTCCTCTCTCTCCCAGGGTCACCCTGCTCTCCTGGACCCGGTAGACCCCGTTCCGGCTCCAGTCCGGCCGGTCCAGCTTCACCAGGTCCCCCGGCCAGGCGGCAAAGCCCTTGGCCAGGGTGACCTCAATGAGCCGCGCCCCGGCCCTGGACCGGGCCAGTTGGAACCGGGCGTTGTACCGCCGGGCCTGGAAGCCGGTGTTTTTGGGCATCAGCAGCACCCGCCGGGCCCGGCCGCCCCGGGTCTCGAAGTCCCGGTCGATCTCGGTCTCCCGGGTCCAGCCGGACACGTCCTTCACCGTCACCCGGGAGAGGACCCCGTACCGCCGCTGGCGGAGGACCAGCCTGGTCACCGGGGCCGTCTTGTCCACCACCACCGGGTCCTTGTCGGTCCACCCGTGGAGGACCAGCCGCCCCAGCCGGTCGAACCGGGGGGTGACGCCCCCGTGGTACCGGGCGAACTGATAGAGGACCTTCCAGCAGCTGCTTCCCGAGGCCACGGAGAAGCCCCACACCGCCGGGAGACTGGCTCCGCTGTCCAGGGTGATGCCGAAGGGGACCACATACTGCCGCAAAATCTCCTCCAGGGTGGCCACCTGGTAGTCCGCCGCCTCCGCCTGGTTGTCCAGCAGCAGGGCCTGCATCCCCCGGCCGGAGATCTCCGCCGTGCACCCGTCCTCCGTCCACTGGCACACGCACTCGTCCACCACCCCGGTGAACATGGGCTGGGTGTCCTCCACCACGGTCATCCGGTACCCCGCCGCCAGAGTGTCCTCCCCGCCGCCGGCCCAGAGAAACTTCACCCAGAAGCTGTCGCAGGGGGTCCCCAGGCCGTAGTCCAGCCGCCAGGCCAGAGGGGCGGGCAGGGTGATCTCCCGCCCGTCCCAGGTTTTCAGGATAAAGACCGCCATGTCACTTCACCCGCACTTTCTGCCCCGCCGTCACCACGTTGGGGTTGCTGATCTGGGGGTTCAGGGCCAGCAGGGAGGCCAGGGTCACCCCCCAGGCCTGGGCGATCCCCCACAGGGTCTCCCCCTGGACCACCGTGTGATAGGTGCCGCTCTCCCCGCTCCGGGCGGTGGGCCGGAGGGTCACCGTCACGGTGTTGGCGGGCTTTTGGGTGAGCCCCTGGCGGTACTGGTCGCAGTCCTCCCAGAAGGTGAAGGTGTACCGCACATAGTCCGCCCGGGGCTCCTGGGCCAGGGAGAGCGCCACGAAATAGGCCCGGGCGCTCTGCCACACCGGGTGGACCAGGGTCCCCGGCCCCCCGGAATAAAAGACCGTGGCCAGCCGCTTGAAGGTGTCGTAGGCCCCCGGCCCGTAAAACTCCCCCTCCCCCTCCATGACCCGGCGGCCCAGGCCCAGGTCCTGCATGGCGTACCGCCCGAAGGGGACCTTGTGGACCGCCACCCGCCGCTCGTAGCGGATGGTATAGGTCCGGGGGTTGTGGGGCCAGACAAAGCCCTTATACTGCATCGGCGTCAATGCCATGGGCATCCTCCTCTCATACTATTATCGTTTCCTCAATACAGCTCAAAGCCGCCGTCGTACCGCCGGGCGTCCCGCTGGACCGCCAGGTCCAGGGCCTCCACGTCCACCCCTCGGTTGGCAGGGCGCTCCGCCGGGGGCAGGGTCACCGTCATGACCCCCGCACTCCCCCGGATGGCCCGCACGCTCCGGGCGGTCCGGGCCAGAGCCCCCAGCAGCGCCGAGGCGGCCCCTGTCTCCCCCTCGGTCCGGGGGAGCCAGTCCCCCCAGGGCGAGCCCAGGGCGTTCTCCGGCGCTTCCACGGCGGCAATTTCTCCGGGGGCCGTCTCCCCGTCCTCCGCCGGGGCCGGGGCCGCCCGCGCTTCCCCTGGGTCCTCCGCGCCCGTCCCGGCAGCGCCCGCCGATTCCGTCCCGGGCTCCCCGGCAGGCCTCCCGGACCGGGGCCGGACCGCCACCCGGCGGCTTTGGGACAAGGTCTCCTCCCGCTCCTCCTCCAGGACCTCCTCCAGGTAGTCGATCATGTCTCAGCCTCCTTCTTCTCCGGGACCTCTCCCTTCCGCAGGGCCTCGAACCGGGCCCAGTCGAAGGCGGGATTCTCCTCCCGGACCACCGCGCTCTTCTCCCGGCCGCACACCGGGCACCGGTCCCGCTGGGCCTCCGCCCGGCAGTGGGGGCAGAGAAGGGAGGCCTCCTCCTCTTCATCCAGCAGGAGGTTCACCGCGCACCACAGATAGTCCCCGTCGGTCATGTCCCTGGCCCGCTTCTCCGTGGGCAGGGCCCCGAAGCATCGGAGGACCCGCCACCGCAGCCGCTGTCTGGGCAGGCGCGCCAGGCTTTCCTTCAGGGCGGCCAGCCGGGCCTCCCCCAGGTCCAGCCCGGGCTCCTCCTCCCTGCGGAACCGGGACCAGGCCGCCGCCATGGCCTCGATCCGGGCGGGGGTCTCCCGGTCCAGAACGTCGCCGCCGTCCCGGTACACCGGCCGCCCCAAGGGGTCCGTGATCCCCCGGGCGATCAGGCAGGCGTTGGAGCACAGGGCCAGCTCCTTCCCGTCCGCCGCCAGGGCCACGGCCTCCCGCCGGGCCTCCAGGAGCTCCCGGGCGGAGAGGAGCCGGAGCCGGAGGTCCCCCTCCAGCCCCCGGCTCTTCCGGCCCCCCAGGAGCTTCAGCCAGTCCGGCGCTCTCATACTCTGGTCTCCAGCCGCCGGGCGGCCACCACGGTGATCTTCTCCACCACCGAGGCCCCCAGGGCGCCGCTCTCCCCGATCTTGCTCCACTGGCAGCCGCCGTAGATCACCCGCCGGTCGGGCTTGCAGATGACCAGGTCGAAGTCCTCCAGGGAATAGAAGTCGATGCCGTCGGCCAGGGCCTCGTCGGTGGCGTAGATCCGGGTGAGCTCCAGCACGTGGCGGTTGGGCCCCGGGATGGTGGCCACCGGCTGGCTCTCCCCGAAGGCCTCCACCGCCGTGGAGCTCTTGGTGGACTGGGCCGAATAGCTCTGGACCACCGCCACCTTCTTTCCGTTGACCTCCAGATAGATGTCGCTGCTGGTGGGGATCGCATTGATCGCCATAGTCTTCCCTCCTTTACACTGTTACACTGTGATCTGGGCGCTCAGCCAGATCTGGTTGAGGCCGTGGGCCGCCGTGAAGGAGAAGGTGACCAGACAGACCGTGGGGTTGTCCGCCAGCTCCTCCACGGTGACCTCGCCGTAGTCGGTGATGATCTCCGCCGCCTTCCGCTGCTCCAGCTCCAGGATGACCTGGGACCGGATGGCCCCCCGGACCTGGGGGGTGTTCTTGGCCCGGGTGAACCGGGCCTGGAGGGCGGACCGGATGCCGGGCACCACGTTGTCCACCACCCGAATGGTGGTCAGCTCCCGCCAGGTGGCGTCCGCCGCGCCGCCGGTGGTGGTCCGGGTGGTCACCCCCCGGATCACCGAGCACCGGCCCCCCACCAGCTCCACCGGGGTCACGCCGCCCCGGATGAGGGTGTCGATGTCGTTCTCCCCGAAGGAGGAGCTCAGGGCGCCGACCCCCCGGAGCACCGCCCCTCCCAGGGGCACCGCCGGGTCGCTGTCGGCGCAGATGGCCCCGGCCACCGCCGCCGCCACCTGGCCCCCGGGGCCCTCTGCCGCGGCCGGAGCCGCCAGCACCACCCGCTCGCTGTTAAGGCCCGCCGCCCGGGTCACCAACTGGGCCGCCGTCTCGCCGGAGGCGCTCCCCACCACGGCGATGCGCTCCCGGCGGATCTGGGAGGCCTCCTCCACGCTGGCCCGGAGGGCCTGCTGGACGGCCAGGTCGGTGCTGTCGCACACCACCACCTCCACGTCCTCCTGCTCCGCCAGCAGGGCGAAGGCGGCGGCGTAGGCCGTGCCGCTCACCGGCACGGCCAGCACCTTTCCCGCGCCGTTGGCCAGCATCAGCTTCACCAGGGTCGTCAGGCCGTCGCTGTCCCCGAAGGCCTCCGCCGCCTGGGCGTAGCTGGTGATGGAATAGACCGTCCCGGCGGTCCCGCCGCCGCTCTGGGCGGCGATGGCGGCAGTCCCCCGGCGGGCCCCGCCGCTCACCGCCGCCGAGGCGGTATAGACCGAGTACACCCCCGGTCTCTCATGTGTCGTCACTGCGTTCATCCTTGCAAACCACCTTTCAAAACAAATCCCAGGAAGGCCCCCGTCTCGTCGGAGAGGGCCTCCAAGGCCCCCCGGCACACCGCCGTGAGCCGTCCCCGGAACATCCCGCTGGCCGGATCGAAGCCGGGCTCCTCCATGGACCAGGTCTCCACCGCCAGGCCCCCGGGTCTCCCCGCCTGGAAGGCCGCGGCCCCCTGGTCCAGCAGCAGCCGGCAGCCCTCCTCCCCGGCCGTCCGGGGGCTGTAGAGGTCCAGGGCGAAGGTGACGGTGATCTCCTGTCCGTAGCGCTCCCGCCAGGTCCCCCGGACCTCGTCATAGACCTGACCCAGGTAATTCTGGAAGCCCAGGGGCCTGGCCTCCACCCGGGCGATCTGCACCACCGCCAGGGGGGAGCCCTCCTCCAGGGCCGCCGCCCCGGGCCAGGCGGACAGGGCCCGGAGGCCCTGTCCCGTCAAATACTCCGTCATGGCCTCCCGCAGGGCCGTCAGCGTCGCCGTCATGTGCCGGCCTCCTCTCTCTGCCGCCGCCGGAGGGCTGCCTCCCAGAAGAGGTGCTCCGCCCCCAGCTTCTCCGGCCGGACGTTGACCACGTCATAGGCCTCGTCCCCCAGCCGGAGGACCACCCGGTCCGGGGGCTCGGGGAAGCCCAGGCCGGCCTCCGCCACACAGCGGAAGTTCTCCACCCGGCGGACCCCCAGACGGGTGGGGAGGAACTGTTCCTCCCCGTCCAGCAGGGGCCGCAGGATGGCCCATCCCCGGTCCAGGGTCTCGCCCTCCCGGGTCAGGGAGACCCGCTCCCCCGCCTTGCGGATAAACTCGGTGCACACCCGCTGCAGCCTCATCCCGTCACCTCCAGAAAGGCGAAGGCCCGGTCCCGGACAAAGGGCTCCATCAGGGCCTGGGCCTGGGCCTCCAGGCTTTTGGCCGCCGCGTCGCTCCCGCCCCGCCGCTGGAGACGGAGGTCTCCGGCGGCGAAGGCGGCCACGGGGAAGGAGCTCCCCGCCTCCAGGCCCCCCTGCATGGCCCCCAGGGCGGACCAGGCGCAGGCCGCCACGAAGGGCCCCCGGCAGTCCTCGGGGGTCAGCTCCTCCCGGAGGCTGGCCTCCCACCGGGCCCGGGCGGCCTCGCAGAGGGTGGTCATGACGGTCTCCTCGGCCTCGGTCCATTCCCGGTCGGAAAAGCACTTGGCCACGGTGAGGATCTCATCGGTCATGGACATACGCCCCCTCCTCTCTCTGTCAGCCGGCGGAGCCGATCTGCAGGACCTTGGAGGCGTCCTGGAAGATCTTGGCGAAGCCCGAGATGGAGGTGATGGCGGCCCGCTCCAGCTGGCGGTCGATGAGCTTGTCATACTCCACCAGCACGTCGCTGCCCTTCACCATCTCCAGGGCGTAGTGCTTGTCCAGGCCGATGATGGTGTTGGAGGGCACCGCGCTGCTGCGGAGCATGGTGGCCCCCATGGGGGTGATCATCTTGCCGGTGCCCTGGAAGGTCAGGCCCGCCATGGCGTCCTGCATCTCGTCCAGCTTCAGGAGCTTGGCCGCGGCGTCCCCCACCAGGATGGTGTTCATGGTGTAGGGGTCGAACTGGCTCCAGAAGTCCACCAGGGCGTCATAGCTCAGGGTGCCGGCGGCGCCGGAGATGGGGGCAGTGCCCACGGTGTAGACCTGGGCGGCGTTGTTGTTGCCGTCGCCGTTGACCAGCACGTCGATGGCGTCGGCGGCGTGCATCCGGTTGATGTAGGCGCCGATCTGGCGCAGGGTCACGGAGAAGAGGTCCAGTCTCTGGTGCTGGATGGCCTCGTAGGAGGCCACCAGCATCCGGCCCCGCTTGTGGAGCTTCACCAGGTTCTCCTGGGCCCGGATGGAGGTCTCGGGGATCACGGCCCCCTCGGCCACCATCTTCAGGCCCTTGTCCTCCGCCCCGGGGACCGAGGCGATGGAGCGGTAGTCCATGCCGTCCACCCTGGTCTCGGCGGCGGTCATCAGGGGGAGGATGTTGCTCTCCTCCATGCCCTGGCGCACCGCCCGGGCCACATACTCGGGGAAGAGGACGGCGGACTCCCAGGTGGCGAAGAACTTGGACACCACGTCGGAATCCATGCCCTTGACCTTGATGTCAAAGCGCTTGAGCTGGCGCTGGAAGGCGTCCAGATGCTCCAGGGGGGTGCCCTTGTACTGCTCCGAGGGGTCGCACTTCTCCAGGACCTTGGTAAAGCTCCGGCCGGACTCGCTGTACATCCCCTTGTCCAGCTTCACGGTCTCAAAATGATATGCCATATTGTTCTCCCTTCCTTTCCGCCTGTCACCAAAGGAGCAGGCAAGCGATTTTGGCGGTGGCGTCCGTGCTGAGGACCAGGCACTTCCGGGGGATGTCGTTGGCCCCCGCAGCCCGGACCTTCCCGCCCTGGCCGGTGAGGTCGGCCCAGCCGGGCGCCAGGGTGCCGGTGTACTCGGCCTCCACATACCCTCTCACCTGGACGGCGGCGCAGCCGCCCCGCACATCCAGCACCTTCCCCACGAGGCCGTCGCCGTAGCTGGCGGCGGCCACCGTGCCGTTGGCGCCCAGCTTGACGAAATCGCCCCGGCTGACGCCCTCCCCGGCCTGGAAGGTGACCACCAGGTCGTTCACGCCCTGAAAAGATACGTTCATACTCGTTCCTCCTTCATAATGATAAAGATGTATTTGGGACGAAGGCCGTGGCCTTCGGACTCCCCTGATTAAATCGTGAAGGAGAGGTCGTCCTCTCCCCCGGGCTTCTCCTCCCCGCCGTAGCCAAGCTGCACCGGCAGGGCCATGGCCTTCTCCATCCGCTTGGCAAAGCAGCGGCGCAGGGCCTCCAGCTCCTCCCCGTCCAGCTTGTCGGTGATGGCCCGGAGCACGTCGCCGGAGAGCTCGGTCTCCGCCAGCAGGCCCAGGCGCACGGTCTCCTGCCGCAGGCCCTCCAGATACCGCCGGCCGGTCTCGGCCTGCTTCTCCAGGGCCCGCAGCTCCTCCCGCCAGGGGCCGTCCTGCCCCAGCCCCGCCAGCATCTGCCGCAGGGTGCCGCCGCCGTAGGCCTTCACCACCCCGGCGGCGGGCTGGGCGGGCACCGCCACGAAGGACCACTCATAGGCGTCGGTGGGGTCGGCCAGGCGGACGATGCACCGCTTTCCCTCATAGACCCGGCCCTTCACATGGCTGCACAGCCCACGGTCGTGGATGTCGTTGCCGCACACCGAGCACAGGCTCCGGGCCACGGCGCAGCTAACGCTGACCTCCTTGAGGATGCCTCCCTCGATCTGGGCGATGATCCCCTCGGTCTCCGGGGCCCGGAGCATATAGGCCCAGCCCTTCAGCCAGCAGCCGGGCTCCCCGGCCTCGGTGACCGTCCCCGGCTCCTCCACCAGCTCCGTGCGGTAGATCCGGGCGGTCTGCTCCCGGGCGCTCCAGTTGTGGTCGAAGACCCCCGTCTTCCCCACGAAGAGGGCGGCCAGCTTCTCCAGGGCCCGGCGGTCGAAGTACTCGTCGTCCCGGTCGGTGTGGTTGTCGCACAGCCGCACGGCGAAGGCATAGACCTCCTCCGCCTTCAGCTCCCGGCGGCTGAGCCTGTTGATGGCCGCCAGGTCCTCCGGGGCCAGGGGGGCGGCCGCCGAGGTGGTCTCGGCTTCCTTGGTGATGGTTCTCATGGCGTCTCCTCCTTTTCTTTGTTTCCTTCCGTGGCCAGCCCCTCCGCCTGGCGGCGGTAGAGCATGGCTTTGGCCTCCTCCACCTGGTCCTGGAGATTGATGTCCTCCCACACCACGGTGAAGGGGCAGTCCCTTCCGTGCATCCGCAGCCACAGCCGGCAGAGCTTCTCCACCACCGGGGTCACGGTCCGCCGCAGGGCGGTGATCTCGCTGGTCATGATGTCCGCCTGCTGGCTGCTCATCCGCTCCGTAGAGGACCAGTTGAGCCCCAGCAGAAAGGGCGGGATGCCCGTCTGGGCGATGAGCTGCTCGATGAGCAGCCGCACCGGGGCCTGGCAGTCGGGGATGGGCTGGTCCGCCCCGATGGCCTTGATCTCCACGTCCCCCACGGTGACGAAGTCCCGCACCGTGCCCGCCCGGGAGCTCTGCATGGCCTCGGACCACCGCTGGGCGATGAGCTGGCTGCGCTCCTGGACCCGCCGGCTGTCCAGATTCTCCTCCCCGGGCTTATAGACCACGGCGAAGCGGAGGTTCCCCGCCCGCTCCCAGTTGGTCCCCAGGGTCTGGTAGATCTTCAGCAGGACGTTGGCCAGGAAGGGCATGCTGTGGAGGAGGGACACCCCGTAGGGCTCCTCCGGGCTGGGGCAGTAGGGGGTGAAGAACAGCAGGTCCTGCCGGGGCAGCACCCGGGCGCTGCCGTCCTTCTCCCGCCGGGCCAGCACCATGTCCAGGGGGGAGTCCCCCTCCCGGACCTCCACGTCGGCCACGCTGCCGCAGAGCACCGCGGCGATCTCCCGGCCGTCCGCTGTGGGGACGATCTCCCCCACCGCCCGGCCGCAGGTGAGCAGGCAGTCCAGGTAGCTGTCCAGAAAGCTCTGGAGCCCCCGCTGCTGCCGCCCCGCCGGCACCGTCCGCAGGAATTCGTTGAGGGCGGCCTCGGTCTCCTTGTCCCCGCAGGCCGCCGACACCCCGCCGGCCAGCCGCACCAGCTTCAGCACGGCGGCGTCCACCACCGGGATGGCCTCCCGGATGGAGCGGTACAGGGAAAACTCCGGCCGGTGGAGGGGCACATACCCGTCCATCCCCCGGAAGGGGTGGGCCTGGGCCGGCCGCACCTGGATGGCTGCCGGAGCCTGTTCTGTCGCTGTCTCCTCTCTCTTTTTCTCCCGTCTCCAGGGGACCGTCATCCTGCCCGCCCCCTTTTCATCCATGTCCTCATGACACTCTCCTTTCCACAAATCCGGCGAAAAAGCCGTCCGCCCGCTCCTCCGGGGCCGCCACCGTGGCCACGAAGTACCGGATCTCGTCCATGGCGTGGTCGAACTGCTTCTTCACCTGGTCCCGCTCCCCGGCGGTCAGATCCCAGCAGTAGGAGCCGAACTCCCGGATGGCGTCGGCGCAGGGGTCGCAGATGACGATCCTGCCCGCCTTCAGGGCGTCGGCTGTCAGCCGGATACCGGAGAGCACGTCGTTTTTGGCCTTCCGCACCGTCCAGCCCTCCCGCCGGAGGACCTCCAGGAAGGAGGCCGCCGAGGGGTCGGCCACCACGGCCTCGATCTCCCGGTCCCCGGCCAGCTCCCGGAGCCGGTCGGCGTACTCCTGGTCGGTCTGCTGGCGCTTTTCCAGCCGGGCGTCGTAGTAATACTCCTTCACCCGGTACCACACCCCGCCGAACCGGCCCCAGAGCCCCAGGGAGGTGGGGTTCACCGTGCCGTAGTCGCAGGAGATGACCCACCGGTCCGCCTCTCCCGCCGGCACGGGCTGCACGAAGGTCTCGGCGTCGAAGAAGTCGTACACCAGCCCCTCCGCCGCCGTCCACTCTCCCAGGACGAACCGCCGGTAAAAGGCCCCTTGAAAGGCCCTCTCATACCGGGCCCGGGTGGCCGGGGTGAGGACGGGGTTGTCCTCCATGAAGAACCGCAGGTGGAGGGCGTTTCGCTCCTCCGCTTTGCAGATCCACTCCCGGTAGAACCAGTGGGCCGGCCCCTCGGGGTTGCAGGAAAACCAGAATCTGGCCCCCTCCACCGAGCACCGGGCGCAGGCCTGCTCCACAAAGGACCGGGGCATCAGAGCCGCCTCGTCCAGCAGGACCCCCGCCAGGGTCACCCCCTGGATGAGCCCCGCGGAGCTCTCGTCCTTCCCGCCGAAGAGATAGAAGGTGTTCTCCCGTCCCCCCAGCCGCAGGAGGAGCTTGTTCCGGGAGACCTTCTCCTCCCAGGTGAAGCCCAGCTCCTCCAGCACCGGCAGCACGCTGGTCAGCAGGTTCCGCCGCACCGACTCCGTGGTCTTGCCGCACAGGGCGAACTGCTGCCCCCGGAACCGGGCGGTGGCCCACAGCACGAAGGACAGCCCCAGGCACAGGGTCTTCCCCGACCGCACCGCCCCGTCGCAGATGATGGCGTCCTTCCCCCGGTCCGGGGAAGCCGCCCCCCACCACCGCAGCACCCGCTGCTGCTTGGGGGAAAACCGGGGGATCATCGGTCCGACGCCGGCCCCGGCCCCCGGTCCAGGGCCTGGAGGAAGGCCGCCGCCCCGGCGTCGTCGCCCCCCAACTGCTCCAGGAGCTTTTCCAGCACCGCCGCCCGGTCCACCAGCTTGATCTCCACCGTGCCGTTGGCGTTGCGCTTGAACTCCGTGAGGCAGGCCAGGGAGAGCGCGTCGATGCCGTCCCGGCCGTCCTCGGGGAGATAGGCCAGCTTCACGGCGTCGTTGGCGGCTCCCGTTGCCAGGTCCAGCATCTGCCGGAGCACGGTCTCCCGCTTCACCGTTTTGGTCCGTTTCATTCCCGCACCTCCTTTCACCCCACCCGTGCACAGGGGGCAAAGTTGTACGCAAACGTACAACTTTCAAAATATTTTTTTCGATTTGTCCCGCCCCGTCCCGGATTCGGGTCCGCAAGGGCCCCCGGAGGACAAAAAAAGCGGAGGCCCCGCGTCTTCCGCAGAGTCTCCGCTTTGTTTCGGGCAGGCCGGCCCCGCCCTAATACGATTCCCAAATGAAAAGCTTTCCTTTGGGAATCCGCGTGCTGGGCACGCGCATGCCGCGCAAGCGCGTCATGCCGTCTCATGCAGTCTCAAACGCGCCTTCGGCGCTGGAAAAAGCTTTTCAAGCTTTTTCATTGAGACTAGGCCTTGTTTGAAAAATAGGCAGTATGACCAATGGCGAGGGATATTTTCGCCAGATGAAGCAAAATTTTCGCAGGAATCCTATATGGATTTCAAGAAAATTTGGCGAAATATGGCGGAAATAGAC
>Ga0256405_10010875_pt1 | contig 11823 bp, 16 predicted proteins | sample RumenRJG_02DNA_FD_189096 | JGI IMG/M metagenome (GOLD analysis project Ga0256405, IMG submission 189096) | Bovine rumen microbial communities from Lethbridge, Alberta, Canada - RJG_02 | ecosystem: Host-associated > Mammals > Digestive system > Stomach > Rumen | place: Canada: Alberta...
ATGTGCCATAATCTCTTTGCGGTAATTTGTTTTTCACACAACTATTTTACCACAAACGAGAAGCCAAGGCGACCCTTTTGGGCAACCTTGGCTTCTTGCTTTTCAGGGCTATTTTGCTACAGCCCCTGATTCTTTTCATTTTATTCCCCTCTTCGTTGTGTATGATTGTATTCGATTGTAACACAGGGAGAGAAAGGGCGCAAGAAAAAACGGCCCGCTGTGGGCTTCACACCTCACAACGGGCCGACTAAGATTTTCAAGACGAATCTTACGGTTCCCTCGTTCCATCAGCTATCTCGCTCCAGACAAGATTCACATAGTATTCCCGGTACTCGTCATAAGAACTGAAGCAGTGGTTGCCCTCCTTATCACACAGATTTTCAAGGCTGGGGATGTAATTACTTTTCCATACGACCCTTTCTAACCAGCCGTGACTATTCGGATGTAGTTTTTCGTCCGCCCAGGTAAAGCCCCATAGCAGTAACACGGTCAACACGATGCAAATAAAACTCTGGACACCGTTGAAGGTAAAGGATTTTGCAACCCAATATTCCTCATCATGGAACTTGTAAATGATCATAGACGCAATGATAAGACATACGACCAACACCAAGAGGGTTTTTCCTCCATTTTGTTGGGTGAAGTAATACCCCATTCTGTACTTTCCGGCTATCAATCCATCACTCATCAGTTTTTCCTCCTTTTATTCTTTTTCTAACACTTCTTCTGTGCCTGCTTTTGCTTGCACCTGAAGAATATCAAAAAAGTAAAGAGGATCTGCAATTCACTTGTTATTTTAGCGGTCAGGTCAGCATAGAGTAGAGGTAAGTGCAGGAGAAGACGCAGAAAATACAAGACCCGCAGTGGGAGTTATCTCTCCTCACCGCGGGGTCAGCTGTATGGGTTTGATAGATTTTTTCTGCAACTTGCTTCGCACAAAAATACGCGCTGAAGGAAAAAGCTCCCATTCAGCGCGTTCGGTTTTATTTTCAGCGGCAAAAGAATTGACGGTCCTTCTTATTTCTTTCCCACAAGCAGGGTTGAGCCGGCGAGGAAATAGCAAAGTCCTTCCCTCTTTGACATAAACATGCCGTTTGCCGTCGGGATTAGGCGAACCTCTTCATATCCCTCCGCGCGGAGCTCTGAGGCAAACTTTTCCATGTCCCCATAGCGTGCTTTCTCCATCAGATCATGGATGGCGAAGGTGCCGCCCTTCTTCAGGACACGCAGGGTCTCCCGAAGGAGCTTCTGCTTATTGACGCCGCTGATGTTGTGATAGACATAGTTGCTGGTGACCGCATCGAAGCTCTCATCCGCAAACTCAAGCCGGCAGGCATCGCCCTTCTGGAACCGTACATTTGTCACACCCTCCGCTTCCGCGTTCTGTTCACAGCGTGTCTTGCTGAAGGAGGCATATTCCGGGCCCCAGCGGTCCACCCCCACCATGCGGGCCCGGGGATTACGCTTCGCGCAGGCGATCGTCAGGGCGCCGCTGCCGCAGCCCACATCCAGGCCGACGCCCCCTTCCGGCAGCGTCACGTATTCCGCAGTACCTTCCACAATCTGTTTGGAGAGCTTTCGATCACCATCATAGGAAAATGCTTTCCGCGCCGCACAGCACCACCCGGTCCAGGCGAGGCAGCCTGCCGCCCCGAGTCCCAGCACGATGCCGGCGCCCTTTTTGACTCCCCGGCTCAAGGGCAGCTTCTGCGCAGCCAGCGCTCCGGCCGTCAGCACGGCGCCTGCGGCACCGAAGCCCAGCGTCATCCCCAGCGGCACCCAGTTTTTATAATCTGCTTTCAAATGGAATTCCTCCTTTGTCGACCCATCCGGGATCGGCAGTGGTTAGTTTTATATAATTATATGCCACTAACCGTCTTCTGTCAACAGAATCCTCGGCAGTTGGTGTTATAGCTCCTGGAATTCCGGCTCTAAATATCGGATTATTTTGCCATGTAGCTCCGCATATTCAATCTCCGATCTGGTACTGGATCCGATATAGCCACCGACATTGATCACAAAGATCTCATCAGCCATATCGATCTTCCGCTTATGCATATCATCCAGCATCTCTTTGGTGCCCTCAGTCCAGACTTCATCATCACCAGCGTGACCGAAGAGACCAACGCTGATGACAATGTTGCCCTCCAGTGTCAGGCACTTCTGGGCTTCCATGAAAGCATCCTTAAATCGAGTGCTACCGCAGAGCGTTATCACTTTGTATTTTCCAACCACAACAGCACCTCCACTTTTGAATCGAGGCAACTCAAGTCATCAGGCTTTGTCAAAAACTGCTTCATTTCTTTTCACTTGAGACATAAATACTTCATGACTTTCAGCATCAATAGGCATTTCAACCCCTTCGGCGCATTCACTTAATATAACATAAACAGAAGAGATCGCCCGCCAGCTTGTATGCAATACGAGCTTTGGGATGCGATGGCTCGACGTTGTCATGGTCATCATGTGGATCGTCATCCGGGAAATACAGGCCATCACACACATTAACCGTCCCTCTGTCATCAGGTGCTTTTATATGAGCTCAGGCAGGTTACGACGGTTGTAAATCAAGGTGCGTACCTCCATCACATTACCGATCACTACATAGAAAATCAAATAGTTTTTCACTGGAATCGCATAATAAGTATGTTCACGATCCTTTTTAGAATGGTAGGGTTCGAATGATTCAGGCGCTTTGAGGCGCTCCAGTATAGCAGTTTCAACCGCATCAACGAAACTCAGCGCAGCAACAGGATTTTGAAGGTGAAATGCAATATAATCCGCTGTTTCCTGAAGATGTTCTTCGAACAGCGGCAGAATTCTCAGCTCATACTGCTTCCCGTTCATTGATCTTTCTCCTCACTCGACCAAAAACTTCATCAGCTGAGAGCCTTAAATCGGAAGAACGAGCGGCCTGATCTGCTTCATCCAGCGCCAGCTCAATACCGTCTGTCAGTATGGAATATTGCTCGAGACTCATGACAACCATGGAGCCATAGCCGTTTTTGGTAAGAAACACAGGTTCATTTTTCTGTATCACGAGGTCTTCTATTTCAGGATACTTGTTGCGTAAATCTGAAACCGGCCTGATGTTAATCATAATCATTACCTCCATAATATGCTTATCCGCATTTTATCATTATTCTATCAAAATATCAAGAAGAATGTCTCGCTTCTAGAAGATGAGTACTACTATGATGACGATCCGTATGACTACGATGACATGTACGATGTGTACGATTTCGACGACATCCTTATCAAGCTTCGGACTATGCCCATCCTGATGATTTCTACTATGACTATTATGATGATTTCTGGGACTATGAGGACGCGGAGCATTACTGGGAAGCGCATTATTGATTTGCAGCCAGAAATAATTACCGGCCTGCAGCGGGGTCTCTCCACACTACAGGCCGGTTATATTGGCTTTATCATATTTTACTCCTGTTTTCTTATCTTTCCGATCTATATCAACTGACATGAGTCAGATTATTGTTTCCTCCTTTTCGTTTTATTTTTTGTTTTTGTTCCGGGCCTGTCGGCCTCTGTTTTTTGTCTACGCGCACAATATAGCATAGACACAATCGCAGAAATGTCACAAGCCCAATTATAACGATTGACATTTAACGTTCTACGTTATATAATCTCCGCAGATAGACAGGAAGGGTGCGGTGCTGGTTTGGTCAAATCATTTTCAGATAAGGAAACCGCAGAGCTGTTTCATAGCGGCCATTCCAGGAAATTCAGCAGCATTGAACGTATTGCCTTGCGTAAACTGGATATGATAAATGCCGCCGTTAATGTCGAAACGCTTAAGATCCCGCCTGGGAACAGACTGGAAGCACTAAAGGGAAATCGACAGGGGCAGTACAGCATACGGATTAATGATCAGTGGCGCATATGCTTTAAGTGGGAAGGCCAAGATGCATATGACGTCGAAATTGTTGATTATCACTGATGGGAGGAAGAATCATGAGAACTGAAAACCTTATTCATCCCGGTGAGATTCTCCGTGAGGAGTTTATGATTCCTATGGGAATCTCTCAGAACAAGCTGGCGATTGAGTTGCGCATTCCTGCTACCAGGATCGGGGAAATTGTCAATGAGCGTCGTGGAATCTCCACGGATACCGCTGTACGCCTTGGAATTTTCTTTGGAACCGGCCCGGAGTTCTGGACAAATCTTCAGGCAAATTATGATCTGGGCGTAACCCTGAAACACAACAAAGAGGAATTTTCCATGATTCGTGCCTACGCTCCTGCAATCTGAAAGCAGGGAGGATTGAGCCAATGGACAGATCAGAGGAACATGCCGTTCTGAGAATTCCGGAGGAAGAGCAGCGGAAGTACACCAAGCTCCTTAAGCAATAATTGATGCAAAGTCCGGGCGCATCCGGCCGGCAGGAGCTGCCCCCTCCATTCACCGCAAATTGAAGTGATATTTACCTTGCTGCAGCTGCGCTGTGAGTATTGATTGCCGCAAAAGTGGCGCATCACCGGATTGAATGCAAAAAGCTTTGACAACTGCTGATAAAATCGGCGGTCTGGCAGTCATTCACTGCACAGACCGTCGTTTCTGTTTTATGCTGCTTTGTGGCGCCAGAGTTTTGATCGGCTTCTCTTTATTTCTCCGCCTTATGGGCCGGACAGCCTTTCGGTGCCTTAGGCAGCTCCTCTCCCTTGATTGCGGCCATGATCAGGTTGCGGTGCAGATACAACAGAACAAAAACACCGCCAAGAACCGCTTCTCCGACGAGCCTGTTCAGGATTTTCTTCATCAGTGACTTTTTCTTTCTGCGCATAACAATGACCTCCGTTACAGTTCAACCACAAACTCTTCCATGGGTTCTCTCTGTCCGTGCAGCTTGTGCGGTTTTGCATTCTCAGCCGGGTATCCCAGGGCCAGCATCAGGGACGGAACCGTGCCGTCGGGGAGATCAAAGGCTTCCTGCACCTTCCCGGCGTCAAAACCGCGGAGCCAGATGCTGTGCACGCCGAGATCTTCCGCTTCAAACATCATGGAGCTGGCGGCAATGCTGGCGTCCATATCGCCGGAGCAGAAGCCGTCCCGGGGATTATGCCAGGCCTCGGCGGAGAGATAGCACACCAGGATGACGACCGGCGCATTATACGTGTACGTCAGACCGGCGGCCTTCGCCAGTGCCTCCTTGCTCTTCAGGACATAAAAACGCTGCGGCTGATAGTTACAGGCGGTCGGCGCGATGCGTCCGGCATCGAGGATCTTATACAGCTTCTCCTCTTCAATCGGCGTCGATGCAAAACTGCGTTCCGAATATCTGTTTTTCGCGAGTTCCAGGAATTCCATAAACCATATCCCCTTTCATTTGATTCTGAAGATGATATGGATATTTTATCAAATCGGCAGTTTGAATGCAATATATGCTTCTTTCTCTTTTCTGGCATTATCCTTGGTGCAGAGAGGACCGGAAAAAGAAAACGGAGCGAGATTTACTCCCGCTCCGCTTCCTTATAGAAGGAGAAATGATAAAAGAGGAACAAAATGAAAAAGACGAAAACTGTTACTTGCAACTATAGTATATTTGAGAGATATTACAAGAGTTATGTTAATTTCATTACGCAATTGTTAATTCGTTATCATAAGTTTCAGTTTATTGAAGCATTCCGCTCTTTTTCTTGTCATTTTTCTGATTTCAAAGAAGAAATGCTTATCACGGGTGGGAATACGAGCAAGGAAAAAGCGGCTCCAAACCTGAAGAGCCGCTTTCGTTGTTTCTTAATATTCTTTTCTGCGGAAGATGTACCAGGTGATGGTGGTCATGCCGATCAGGGAGATCAGCGCGGCGGCTCCCCAGGTCAGGACATCCTGGTTGGGATCCGCGGTCTTGGGGCTGGACGTCGAAGAGGAGAAGCCGAAGGAGACGACGGTTTTGTCAACGATTCTCGTCGTGTACTCTCTCTTCACGTATTCCCAGCCGACATACTTTCCGTTCTTGTTGATCTCATGCAGCCAGTAGCCGCTGTTCGGGGTAAAGGTGAAGGTAATCTTCCCCCCCGCTCGGAACAACGAAGACATTGTCATAGCCGCTGAGCTTCGGGCGGTCCGTATAATAGACCCCCTTGCCATAGAGGTGCTTGGCCGTCACGGTATACCAGGAGCCGATGACGACTTCGGTTTCCAGGCTGGCAAGTGTGGTAGCCGTGGCCGGATAATGCACGAGATAGGTCCCCGGATGGAGAACCGGCGTGCTGCCGGCCTTGCAGGCGGCGTAGGTGGTACTCCCCTTCTCGCGGTACAGCATGTCCGTGGTGGTGCCGGTGATCGCGCCGCCGGCGTCATCCAGGAAGTCCATCGCGTAGACAGCGGGCGCGGTACGGGCGAACTTGGAGGAAGGATCCACGATGACCGTACTTGAAACCGGGACGGCAAACAGCACCATGGGCGAGAAACTGGACGAACTGGAAATCACCCCGGAGGAGGCGGCCACAGAGGTAAGTTTCGTCAGGCTTCCGTCTTTGTAATGGTAGACGGAGAAATTATAGGCAGCGGGGGAAAAGCCTGTCGGATAAGGAATCGTGAAGGAAATCGGCGCTTTGATGTCCGCGTTATCCACCCGCTGCGTAGTATCCCCGTCCCAGTAAGGCGTCACGTCATAGCCGAAGGTACCGATTTCGGAAGTTTGCACCTTATTCGCGGAAGCGAGGGAGGCAACAACGGAACTGACCGCGGTCATATTGGGAATGCTGGTCTTCGTGACAACCGCAATCGGCTGCTTTCCGGCTGTCCCCTTCTTGAACGTGCAGGAAATCGTCAGGCCATTGTTTGCCGAATTCATCGTGAAGGTGACGCCTGTGGACGAGGTAACCGTGGATCCGCCGGACACAGACAGGGCATCCACCACATAGCCGCTCGCCGGTGTCAGGATGACCTGGACCGCGGTTCCCTCCAGCACCTCAATGGGTGTTCCGGATTTGACCGTGTTTTCGTTCCAGGTCGCGGAACCATTGCTGCCGAGGGTGACGGTAAAGCGATACTTGTGGAGGCCACAGGTGGTGCAGGCTCCGCTTTCATCGAAGGTGGGATGGGTGCAGACCGTATTGCAACGATCGCAGACTCCGTTGACCCAGTGATGTCCAAGTGGTTCACCGGATTCAAAAAGCTGAGTCTCGGACTTCAATCCGCAGACCTTGCAGGACTGATAATACTGCGCCTTGGCTGTGCAGGTGGCGTCAGACTTCAGATATTTCGCATCGACGACGGTATCCCAGGTATGGTTCCCTGTCGCGGCGATGGAAACAGGAGCGTTCTCCGGGTCTTTAATATGGCAGCGGTCGCATTCCTTATAGGCCTCCGTACCTGGATCCGCGCAGGTTGGATTCACCTGGGCATGATCCGTCCAGTCGTGGCCAAGGGGCTCACCCGAGATAAAAAACATCGTATCGGATTTCGCACCGCAGGTCTCGCAGGACTGGAAGTAGGACGCGGGCTCCGTGCAGGTAGCAGGAGTACGCAGATACGCTTCCGTTGGGTTTGTGACCCACTTATGTCCGGGGGCCGTAACGGTCGTCTTGGAACGGTCCGGATCCGGGGCTCCGCAGCGGGAGCAGGTATAATACTCAGAAGAGCCGTCCGTCGTGCAGGTAACAGCCACCGCGTCTTGATGAACCGAGAAATCATGGCCGAGCGCGCTGGTCGGTTCCGATTCCGTATAGTCGCAGCGGGAACAGGAACGGGTTTTTGTGCCGCCCTCCAAGCAGGTCGCGGTATTCGTCCACTCGCCCAGATCGTGGCCGAGTGACTGACCAACGGTAAACGTGTACGAATCCGATCCTGAAACCGCACCGCACAGGGAACAACTCTTATAATAGACAGCCGGAGACGTACAGGTCGCCGGAGATTTCAGAGCCCCGGCGGCTTCAGTATCCACTTTGTCAAAAACATGTTCGCAGGGGTCGTCCGCCCATGACCGGATCGGGAGCAACGTCAGACACATGAGCACCACCAGGAGCAGCGCCATGATACGAACAACAGTTTTCTGCATCACATATGCCTCCCTTCGAGAAGCGGGATGTCATAACTTGTTTACAGTCACGTATTGTACCACAAGATATGGTAACCTGCAATGAATCTGAAGCTGAAGAATCCTTAAGATTGAGGAAGGCAGCCTGACACGGCAGAACGCGCTTCCTGTTATAAACCCGCGCGCATCATCTGAGATTGGGAGTTCGCCACCAGGAACGGAATTTTGTAAAATATACTTGACATTTTGCTTCTCATGATGTACACTGTCCTCGCAGTCGGGGAAAGCCGGCCCCCGTCTGTGCTGAGGAACTACAGAAACTCTTTTTCAATCTGACATCTGAATCAAAGGAGAATAAAACTATGAGTATAAATATAATGAAGTCCGCCGGATTGACCGTCGGTATTCTGATCGGCCTGGTTCTGGCCTTCGCCCTGATTCTCATCTCCAACAACAACCGGAAGGTCCGGACGGAATATGACGAGCGCCAGCTCCGTGTACGCGGAGACGCTTACCGCTACGCGTTTTACAGCGTGATCATCTGCGAAGTCATTCTGCTGATCCTGGAATTCGGAGAAGTCGCCCTTCCCATCCCCGCCTACGTTCTGCACTTTGGCGGAATCCTCATCGGCTGCCTTGTTCTATGTACATACTGCATCTGGAAGGACGCCTACTGGGGCCTGAACAACAACCGCCGCCGCTACGGAATCATTCTGATCGTCGCCGGCCTGCTCAATGCCTTTCCCCTCTGCGGCGCGCTGTCTCACCGCTCCACGCTTGATTTTCCCTATGTGAATCTGCTGACCTGCATCATGCTTCTGGTGGTCGGCGTGGAGCTGCTGCTCAAGCACTTTCTTGACCGCCGTGCGGAAAGCCGTGGGGAGAGCGCATGAAGAACCTGAAGCTGAAATCCGCTCGTGCGGCAAAGGATCTCTCGCAGGATGAGCTGGCAAAGCTCTGCGGAGTCTCCAGACAGACCATCAGTGCCATTGAAAAAGGTGACTATAACCCGACCATCAATCTCTGCATCGCCATCTGCAAAGCCCTGGACAGGACTCTGGACGAGCTTTTCTGGGAAGACGGTCCCTGAGGAGTATTCCAGGATTTTTGATATCCTGGCTGTCTTTTGACCGGATGCAGAAGAGATCCGAAAAAAAAGGAAGCGAAGCGAGATCTGCTCTCGCTTCGCTTTCATATAGAAAGAGGAACAAAATGAAAAAGATACAGTATGCGGTTATGCAGTGATCGGGGCGTAGCGCTCGGACAACAGAACGTTGAGCATATAGGTACGGGGATCGGTGTCGCCGCTGATCACCTGGGAGAAAATCCGCGGGGAAAAGCCGGAAACCAGCGCGACGCCCTGCTCGTTCATTGTCACGGGCTGCTGCTCCCGGCGGGACTGGACATTCCAGAACACGATCGCCGGCAGACGATAGCCGTGGGAGGCATAGAGATTCTTCGCGTACTCAAAGTTGCTGAGGGAAGCGTCCCGCGTGCAGTAATTGAACTCCATGTCCGAAATGATGTACAGCGTGGAGGGAAGCTCGCTCTGCGGCAGGTGATGCTGAAGCGCCGTCTGAAGAATCAGCTCATACACCTTCTGGATATTGGTGCCCGCGACCTCATTGAAGGACCGGCAGTAAAGAACCTTCTCCACGATGTCCGAACCCTTGATCTCAACCAGCTGCGGGGTATTCGAGAAGGTGATGAAGTGGTTGTGGAAGGCGCCATGATTGTGCTCCGCGAAATAGATGGCGAGAGACTGGGCAACCGCCGCCGCCATCGGGGAACCCGAATACATGGAGCCGGAGCCGTCCGCCACCACGAGGGCGTTGTCATCCTTCGTGAAGTCCTCAAGGGCGGTCCAGGTTGCGTTCAGCGCAGGACGCTCCTCCTGGGTGGCCCGGTATGCCGACTGAACAATGTCATAGGGCATCAGGCCGCCGGTATGAAGCGTGGCCTCACCGGAGGAGACCTTGTTCATGAACGCGCGATAGCGCTCCTCGTCATTCCGGAGAAAAGCCTTGCGGTACTTGAACATTGCGCGGGAAGGCTGCCGGGAGTAGTCGAAAGAATAGTCCGACTCACGCAGATAGTTCTCAAGAATCCGGATCCGTGCACGCAGCGCGGAGAGCGCCTTGCGGTACTCCGCCTCAGACATGCCGAACTCCTTTGCAAGCCGCTTCGCCGTTCGAACCACATCTCCGTTGGATGCGTTCACCGAGGGCAGCCACTTTCCGAGCAGGGAAACCTCGCCGTCACCCTTCAGCGCAGCCAGGTCAGCCTCAAACTGCTCCTTCAGCAGAGAAACCGTCAGCGCATGCAGGGGCGTGTTCAGCAGAAGCAGAAGGTCGTCCCAGCGGCCGTACTCCGGGACCAGCCGGAGATTGCGGGCAAGGCTGGCCGGGCTGTTCTCCGCCAGGTAACGCAGCAGCACGCGGAACACACGCCGCTCACCGAGGCCGCCGCGCACATCACGGGCATAGAAGAGCATCTTCATGGTGAGATTCCCGTCCTCGGCAAAGGAACGCAGAAAGCGCTTCTCGATCTCCGCCTCATTCTGCGAACGCAGCGCGCCGATGGTGGCGAAAAGGTTCAGGACATCGGAACCGGTGCTCCGGGGTGTAACCGCACCGTTCTCGGTGAAGGTCCGGTTCGCCGTCTCCTTCATATACTCCAACATGAAAATCAGCTCCTTTCTTCCTTCCTGTTGGTCCAATGAATGTCGTAAACAAAGCACATTTTTTTGTTATCGTGAAATGATAAAATAATGATTGCTGTTAGTGCTTTTCCTTACAACTGCCGAACATAGCACATGCCGGGTTTCCATGTCCGGACTTGGGACTTTGCGATGGTGCGGGAGGAAATTGCTGTGTGTGCTTTTCCTTTCGGCAAGTGTAATGTACCACATTGTTTGCAGAAGATCCCGGAAAAAAAGTTGCGATCTTTTGGATTATTATATCAAATCAGCAGATACAATGCAATACCGGCTTTGACCGCTCCAACGCAAAAACAGGTGGCCCGCGGCGGGGTTCTTCTCTCCTCACCGCTGGCTCATCCCCGCGGCACAGGTCTTGCAAAGCTGTCCAGGATGCCCTGCATCGTCTCCCGGTCTTCCGGCGGCAGCCCGGGGAGAAGGGCGCGGAGCAGGGCCTCCTGATCCGCGGTCAGATAGGTTCGGGAATAATACCATCCGTCAACGGCATAGACGCCCCCGCCGTAGCGGCCGGGAGCGGTATAGAACGAGGCGATGGAAGTGACTTCGTCGAGATCGCGCATGACCGTGTACCGGCTGACGCCGAGTTCATGCGCCAGATTCGGAATCGTCTCATGCCGGCGCGCGCTGATGATTTCCAGAAGTCTGCGCTGGCGGTCCGATTTCGTCACGTCCATCACCCCCTTCCGCCTTTGCGGCCTTACTCTGCGGATAAAAAAAAGACCGGACACCGGGATCCGGGGATACTTCCGAAAGGACAGAAGCATCCCGGCTCCAAAGTGTCCGGCCATTTGGTGACGATGGCGGAAGCCATCGACCCGTTGCACGGTACGCCTGTAAAGAAGACTCAGAAGAGTCCGCTTTCAGGCCGATTCAATTTTCTGATACGCAAGCTTATTTCCGGTATACGCCGGCGTGTATGTCACCAGTTGCCTGCACGGGGAAAATTCCATGAAGCATGACCGCTCCTGCGCATCGACAGATTATTACTCCGGCAATTAAAGTTTTCCTGACTGCTTAATCTCTTCGTATGCGGCTAATGTCGGGTGATCGAAGTATGATTGAACGTGCTCCGGATCCTTGGCAAGTTCGCTCATAAATGATTCCG
>Ga0256405_10010878_pt1 | contig 11822 bp, 8 predicted proteins | sample RumenRJG_02DNA_FD_189096 | JGI IMG/M metagenome (GOLD analysis project Ga0256405, IMG submission 189096) | Bovine rumen microbial communities from Lethbridge, Alberta, Canada - RJG_02 | ecosystem: Host-associated > Mammals > Digestive system > Stomach > Rumen | place: Canada: Alberta | collected...
CTTGTTAAGCTTGCCCCACACCCCACCAGAGGCGCTGCCTCTGGACTCTGCCAAAGGAACACAGTCCCTTTGGAATCCCTTTCATAGGTTAAGTGACTTTTTTGACAGACTAAGAGGACGATGCAAGCATCGTCCTCTTTTTATATAAACATCAATTTAGGCACTCTCTGTTCTGCCTGATGATACATCACAAATCATTGATAGTCAATTACCTGCCTGCTGAAACTTTATACATAACATTTGATATTGCGATTTGATTTTATCGTAATATTCCATTATAATGAATATAGAAAGAGAGCAAAAAAATTTTTATTTCAACTGCGACATTCATAATAATTTTAGCGTCTAATTATCAAAGGAAATATTTCCTGCCGAAAGGAGAAGTACAATGAATGACGGTTCAGGTAGCTACAACCGTTTTCTCTCGGGTGACAGGGACGCAATTGATGAAGTAATAAGAGACTATAAAGACGGTCTTATTTATTATATCTACAGCATAATCGGAGATATGGACCAGTCTGAAGAAGCTGCAATAGATGTATTTGTCAAGCTGTATGTTGATAAACCTGTTTTTAAAGGAGATTCAGCATTCAAGACCTGGCTGTATAAGATAGGCAGGAACAAAGCTTATGACATTAAACGAAAACTCCCAAAGACTGACGAAGTATCTCTTGACGATGCCTTTTACGTTTCGTCCGGAGAAAACATCGAGCAAAATTTCATACACCAGGAAGAGGGGACAATGCTCAGACAGACTCTGAGCCGGTTGAACCCCGAATACTGCCAGATACTATGTCTTATCTACTTTGAGGATTTCAACAATTCCGAAGCAGGCAAGATAATGAAAAAAAGCAGTAAACAAATACGTGACCTGCTTTACCGAGCAAAAAATGCACTGAAACGAGAACTTGAAAAGGAGGGTGCTGAATATGAGAAATTATAAAGAAATAGCTGAAATCGTAAAAGAAAGAGGAGACGCTGTTATCGCTGAAAGATCAGACCGTGCCCGCCGCAGAAAAAGTATCACTCTTTCAGTATCAGGAGTTGCTGTTTCGGCAGCAGCGGCATTCTGTATATGGCAGAATATTGGTACAGACCAAAATATAGCTCCTCAACTGGACAACAGCAATATAATTGAAGATATGCCTGAAGTCACAACTTCTCCTGACACTAAAAAGGTGTCTGAGGTCAGCCGGACGACCTCTGCAAAAACATCCGAAACCCAAACAGTATCAACAGCTTCTGCAACATCAGCATCGAAAGTATCATCAAAAGCAACATCAGTATCTTCTGCTGTGACTGCTGTGACACATACAACCTCGGCTGCTGTAACTGTAAGTGCTGTTCCTGCTGAAACAACCGAAACTGCGATATCTTATGATTATGATCTCGTTTATAACGAAGGGAGAGTTATTATGAAACGTTTTGCTGCTCTTTCAACAGCTTTATTCACACTTGTCAATACTACACCGGTAAATGCCGCTGAACCTTTAAAATATTCACGTACTGATAATTATCGAGACTATGTACAAACTTTCAAGATCTTTGCTGAGAAAAACGAAACAGCTATCGATATCAACGGAGACGGCGAAGTAAATATCTTTGACGATTACGCTTTTGTCCGTAGTTTTTCTTCGGGCTGTCCTGAATATATCAAAGAAAATGTCAATGCCTGCATGAAAAAAATGGAGGAATTCAATGAAGAAACCGGCATAAATGTCAAAATTGGTGATCTGCCAGAATACTTTGTTATAACTCAGAACATCGAACCTGAATATTTTGATCCTAACTTCTACATCGACAACTGCCCTGATACATATATCGAACCTGTTCCTCTTGAGTACATCAGGCATGATGACAGTAAATTCGGCATAACCGAGTTTTACGATTCGATGTATTATAAAGAGGAGAATGACGGATTCGTTAAGCTGAAATATCATTCAGATGATCCGTATGCGAAAATATCACCGATCCATTATTTTATTGAAAACTATCTCAGATGCAATATGAGCGCTACAAATACGTCTTACAATTTGATGTGCGAAATGATGGATAAGAATCTTGTTGATTCTGATATCAATTCAGACGGCGTATTCAATTATGATGACATAATGATGCTGTACTGCTTCAGAGAACAATTCTACGACGATTACTATCAGACAGTTTTTGGTTACTGGGACGAAAATGACCAGTATCACAGTCTTGATGCTGCTCAGGTACATGAGAAGAAGAGAACTTATGCAGGTTTCCTTGAAGACTATGATAATACGATCGCTTTCTATAAAGAATTCCCGGAGTATGATTTAGAAAACAGCTATATCGCAAATCATAAGTTGACAGAAAGCGAGTGGGAAAAGGCTACCGAATTCTATGATACAGCATTGCAGTATTCAGCCCACAGCTTCAGGGATATCGACGAGAATCTGTTCATCTATTACATAACCAACTATAATGTTGATCCTGAGATATTTAATGACAGCTATTACGATAATAACAAGGACAGCTATCTTGGTGATCCACTTTTCGGATACCTCGGCAAGTTCAAGAACATTTACGAAGAATATGGTGTGAATGCAATCAGACAGCCTGAAGACAAGCCTGTTGATCCAAGATTTGCAAAATATGATACGGAAAAGATGTTCCCTGAGTACTATGCCGCTGTAAAGAAAGGCGAACTTCCTGAGCCTGACATAAACAAGGACGGAAAGATCGACATTCAGGACTTCGCGTTTTTCCGTGATCTCTTTGCTGAGATAGAAGTACCTGATGCTCCGTCATACATGATCTATGTGACCATAGATGCACCGCAGGCAGTCCGTGACGCTTTCAACAACGATTACGACTTCAACAATAACGGTGTAAGCTGTGATTTCGGAGAACTTGAATGTATCGAACTCTACATCGCAAAGGCAGTAGGTGCTTCTGACTACACCGACATTATTGATATGCTGGATAAGTATTATGCAGAAAATCCTTCTCTTGATCCTATGGTAAAACTCAATGAAAAGATAAAAGGCATGAGTGTCGATACGACTAAAAACAATGAATCCGATTACACAGAACAGAAAATGCAGAGCTATATGAGCTCCATCGATCTCTTCAAAGGAATAAACGGCGACTCTAATATTGACGGAGACGTTGACCTCTCAGATGCTGTACTTATAATGCAGTCATTAGCAAATCCGAATAAATATCAGCTCACACCTCAGGGCAGAAAAAATGCCGACACCAACGGCGATGGTGTAACAACAGGCGATGCTGTTACGATCCAGAGAAGACTGCTTATGCTTGAATAATGGTATTTTCTGCTCTACATTCCAATATATACAAAAACCTCACTTCTTTCTAATATCATAAGTTAAGAAAAAGGTGTAAGAGTCGAAAACTCTTACACCTTTTTTGTTATAATGTAAATTTTGTCCAAGAGGTATTATACATTATATTCACAAAAATAGTCACAGGCTCATTTTTGATCCTGTGACTATTTTTCTTTTTCTTAGCTTAATGACATTACGCATACGCGGGGGACTTTATGTTTTACTCTTCAAATAGCTTATCCACTTCTTCGAGATTTAACTGATAGAATTTTGTGTTTTTCTGTTTATTAATGATTAAAAGTTGATTTGGAATAAGATCAAGTCTTTTTTTCAAAGTGCTTAGAGATATCTCCATCTCTGTTTTGAGTTCATCGCGACTGATACCAATATTTGAAAATAGCGCTGCTTGAATCAAATAAAAATATAACTTGTTAAGATCTTTGTAATCGGATTTTGGCAATTTCCGAACGGCTTTTTGATAAAACTTTAAGCGTGTATTCTTTTCTTCAAGCGTCTCTAATAGCTGTAGCATAGATTTCTCAATTATCTCAAGAAACATCTCAACAAAAGGAGTCAACTCACCTTTGTTGTAAGGATTGTTGCATATGTCAAATGCCTTATAATACTTAGATTTATCTTCTTTTATCGTGTATGACAGCCTATACCCTATCAGAGGCGTAAGCTGTCTTGAAAGAAGATAGCTGCTGATAAAACGGCTTGTTCTTCCATTTCCGTCATAGAATGGATGAATATATCCAAATAAATAGTGAAATACAGCTATTCTTATGAAAATATCAATATTGTCATCATTAAGCACTGCGAGGCTTTGCTCGAATGTTTCGATTATCTTACTCTCAGGCATAAGCCCTTTGTGGATTATCTTCTGAGTCGCAGACAAGACGTCAACACCAGAATTGCGAAATATCTTTCCATCAGGAAGATTATTAGGATCGTTTGCCTTTATCTCTTCATAGAAGATATCATCATACACCTTTCTTATATCCTGACAAGTCTTAAACGACATAGACTGGTGACGCTCAAGCATTACATATTTCGTTATAAGGCCGACAAAGCGATTGCGCTTGTTATGTGAGGAAATATCTTGTAATATCTCTCCTATCTCCTTGCGAGTACTGTGAACACCCTCAATATCGTTGGTAAGCAGTATTTCATCAATTAAGCTTTCTCTTGTGAACTGGTCTAAAGCTACCCCAGGTAAATGTTTTACAAATTTATCAACTTTTTTATCTAAACGCTCAATTGCAATTATTCGCTTTAGAATCTCATGAGTTTGACATATAAATGCAGAATTATCCCCGATTTTAACAGGTAGAAGAATAGTATACTCATCATTAAATCTGCGTTCATATTCTTCTTTATACTCTTTTACTCCCATATGGAATAATACTTTTAAGGGCTTTTTCGGCATATATATCATCTCCATTCATTATATATTATGCTAAACTCAAATCCATATATTCATTGCACATGAATATCAAAAATCTATATGTACAAACGTAAAATCACAGATATTTACGTTTGTGTGTAGAATTATACCACATATCAGCGCAAATGTCAACAGATTTGAGTTTGATGAAGCAGGCGCTCCCGATACAGGAACGCCTGCTCTTTGTTTATTCTTCATCACTGCTGCCAAACAAGTCAGTGAAGCAGCTCGTACTCATGCAGGAGTAATCATGGCATCTTTTCTTCATTTAAGGCAACACCGCACAGAGATTGTGCTAAAGATGCGCCGACAGATTTTTCGTCAGATTGTATAGAAATCTTGCAGGCATACTGTCGTATGTCAAGAGATTTATGTGCAAGATGACGGAAAATATGCAAGCAGATTTAGTACAAAGTCGTTAAGCGGTCTTTGTGCGGTGTTGCCTTAAAGACATTACGCCAAAGCAGAGTTCTCAGAAAAATCGCACTATGCTCAATCAAGTTCAAGGAGAATTTTCTGTATTGCTTGTGCATCTCCGACTGTAAGACCGTCACCGTCCATATCAGCGTTTGATTTACCTCGTGCTGAAATATGAAGCTCGGCTGTACCATTTTCGCCGTATTTATCAGGATTTGCCAATGCCTGCATTACAAGAACAACGTCTGCCATATCCATTCCATAATCGCAGTTTGCATCTCCATAGATATTTGAGAAATAATCACCTGTGAGCGCAAATTGCTGAATAAGATCGCCAAAATAAGTTACTCCATATGGATTTTCAGAATAATAATCATTAGTATTAACTGCACTGAAAGAAAGCTCCAGCCTTATATACTTCTCAAAATCTGAAATTATATCTATTGGGACTTCTACTCTGTATTCGTGAAGCTGCTGTCTGAATTCACCGAAATCTCCGTATACTCCGTCCATAACATCAATTTTCCACTCCTTCGGATATCCAAAGGCATCAGCGGTGATATCATGCTCCATTTTTGTGTATCGGTCGATTTTAAAGGAAATATACGGTGTTTCCCTGCCTGCGACAAACATTTTGTGAGCAGCATAGCCGACGTCTTCATAGCTGTCAGCATCACCTATGTAAAATGAAGGAACATAATTCAGGTAATTGCGGAATTTATCTTCATCTGCAACCGAATCATCGCCAAAGGAATACTTTGTATAATTCTTTCCGCCGTATCTTGAGTTAAGTTCAACTATCTCAACATCCGTCATTTCTGCAAGCTCGTTATAAGTCAGGCTTGCACCATTAGTCCTTTTGCTTTCGACAAAGTATTCTAAACGAGTCTCGTCCATTTCTTTTTCTTTAGCATACGCTTTGACTTTTTCGATATCTTCCTCTGTTTCACAGAAGACCTTGGTAATATCTGTTCTGTAATCATTATATGTATGTCCGCTTATTTTCAGATCACAGAAAAACAATTCTATCACTTGGGAATAATCATTTTCCGAATAAGTGATAAACCCGTTTTCGGCGTTAACTAACAACGGACTCCCGCACGAAACCACGGTACACAGTGCTGTTAAAGCAGCTATCAAACGTTTTTTCATAATAACACGCTCCTTTACATGACTTCTTGTTTTATACTTTCAATTATCATATCTACCTCATCCCGACCAATAAAATATGAAGAAGTATAACCTCCAATATCAGTCGATAAATAACCTTTTTCTGTAAGCTCTGCTGTACTACCTCCGAGCACATCGCTTTTCAGTTCTATTTTCATAAGAGTATTGCCCGAAGAAACACCTTTGTTACACTCCATGTCAGGAAGGCTCAACAAAATATCAAATACTCTTGCTTGCGTATCATTGTCGATATTGCCTATCTCGTTTCCGCCTTCAAAGATACTGTTAATGCTCCAATATCTGCTCAAAGCAGTATCTCGGAATAAGGACTGCAACGTTTTCGGGGTATAGTCGCCTGAGCATAGAGTATATATCGGTTGACCGTCTATAAGAGCTGCTACCGCATAATCAGTTGATACACCGCTTATTTCATACAATTTAAGCTGCATCGACTGACCTTGGCTCACATTGATCGGAACAGGCATCCGGCTATTAGGCAGTTCATTAAGTTCAGCATCAGTAAAATCCCTTCCTGTTATTCTGTATTTCTTCCCCATGTAAACAATATTGTCACCGTCTGTACCACTCATTCCACTTGATGAAGTTGTTACAGAAGTCACAACAATAGTGGTCGATACAAGTCGGGTCTGAGATGTAACGGGTTCGGTCTCTTGTATATGTGTGGTGTATGATGCATTGTTTTTAGTTGCAGCAAACGTAGATGTTTCTGCGGCAGCAGTTGATGTTATTGCGATACTTGTAGTAGTTTCATTTCGTGTTGTCTTTGTTTTGAAAGTATTATTGCCACTCGAAGTAACTGATGCAGTCGTCTGGGGAGAAGTAGTATTTATATACATCGAAGTAGTTATTGCAGTACTTTCAGGCATTATGATGTCATTCGGAAGCTCTGTTCGGGGAGGCATTGATCTCCATGCGAAAAATCCGACAATTACAGCCGCAAACGCACTTGCACAGCTAAAAGAAATACGCCTTATCACTTTATTTTTCTTTGCTTTTTCTGCTAAAATTTTGTCTCCGCGCTTCATGATATACTCAGCGTGTTTTTCAAATCTGTCCATCATTCCCCCTCCTTTCCATTTCTTCCTTCAAAGCTTTCTTAGCGCGGTACAGTAACTGGGTTATCTGTCTTTGCGATTTATTCATGACTTTTGCAACTTCGGCATTTGAAAATCCCTCAAAATAAATGAGAAACAGCACCTGTGCATAGTCATCATTTAAAGCTTTGACGCATTGGTGGATAAGAAGGTTTCGTTCACCTTGTATGTACTCGGATTCAAGATCAATACTATCCGAAAAATACGAGAAATCCTCTAAAGGAGAGTACTTATGCCGTTTGAGCTTTTTCACATAATTCAGCGCTGTATTCCTTCCTATGGTATAAAGCCATGTCTTGAACGAATACTCGCTCTTATAAAAAGGCTTCCCGGTATACAGCTTCAAAAAAGTATCATCAGCAGCTTCTTCGGCAATATGCATATCCTTTATTATTGAATTCAGGAATAATATCAGTCCATCGTTATACTCTTTTACAAGGTCAACAAAGCCATCATTATCACCATTGAGGAAACGGAGGTAGCTACTTGCACCGTTTTCCATATATGACTCCTTTGACTCAGAAAGATCACAATTGCTTCTTTCACTCATTATACAACACTAATGCTGCAATTGTCTCAGCGGATCTATATATTTTAATCTTTTTTGTCAGGCTGTTATAATTTTATCTTAAATCAGAATAATACTGTCTGCGAGTGTAATAAAAACAGTTGAACATACTTTAAGGCTGTCAAAAAAACTGTAAAGCGTAACAATTGTCACCGACAGCCCCTTGTTAAGCAATGAAATTTTCCTTTTCTACAGGCTGGAGTATTGACAGTTTTCGGGATCTGTGTTATTATTAATCAGATATTATCATCGGAGGTTATTATGGATTATGATATAACTAAATATGACAGACCGTCAGTAGCTGCCGATATCGTGGTATTTACCTTGCGAAAAAGTGAAAGCGAAAGCTACAGACATCTTGCCAAGCCCGTTCTTTCAGTCCTTCTTGTCAGACGCACAGAAGAACCTTTTGATAATAAGCTTGCTCTCCCCGGAGGCTTCTGCTGCCGTGAGGAAACAATTGAGGAAACTGCCTTCCGCAAGCTGAAAGAAAAAACAGGTGTTGACTGTCCGCCGCTTTCGCTGCTGTGCAATCTTTCAAGATTCGGCAGAGATCCGAGAGGCTGGATCATCTCTTGCTGCTATTGGACTGTAATAGAGTACACCGAGGCAACTAAGGATAAAAACGCAGAATGGTATGAGATATCGCTCAGAGAATCAGGAGATAAATACACCCTTGTACTCACCGACGATAATGGAACAGAGTACATCTCCGAGGTAAGGATAAATAATCCGAATGAATTGTATAATCAGTCCGTGAAGGCTGATATACCGAAAAACAGTCTTGCATTCGATCATGCCGAGATAATCGTTAACGCACTGCTGAAGCTCAGAAGCAGCCTTGAAAAGCCATATGCTGCATTCAGACTTTTACCCGAAAAATTCACACTTACCGATCTCCAGCAGGTTTATGAAGCAATTCTTGACAAGAAGCTGCTTATGGCTAATTTCAGGCGAAAAATAGCTCCCTATGTCGAAGAGACAGGCAGCATTGAGGGGGGGGCAGGGCATCGTCCGTCCAAGCTGTTTACAAAAAAGAAAATAGTTTCCGAAAGGAACTATTCAGCTTGTCAATAAACCTATTTTTTTAAGGGAACGCCTTCACTTGCAAGGCGTTCCCTCTTGAAAAACAGTCCACTGGACTGTTTTTCAATTCACCCTTTGCGAAGCGCTTTGAGGCTATATGTGAGGCTTTGCCCCACACCCCACCAAAGGCGCTGCCTCTGGACTCTGCCAAAGGAACACAGTCCCTTTGGAATCCCTTTCATAGGTTAAGTGACTTTTTTGACAGACTAAAAGCTCCTTCATTGTGTTGAAGGAGCTTTAAGCAGTTCATTTTTTGACGAGGTTTCTGCGCTTTTTCTCAGGATGAAGCTCATAGTAGTGCTTTTTATCCACATACATACGTTCATCAGCAAGGCGGAGAGCATTCCGAACGTTAACGACATTTTCTTCAAATGCGCTTCCGATCGCAAAAATTACACCGTCATATTTTTCGGAAGCTTTTCTTAGCTCATCGACTTTATTATTAAGATGTTCCTCGGTAATAGCTGTCAGAATTACCACAAACTCGTCACCGCCTGCTCTGAAGATATTGCGGACTGAGAATACGTCCATGAGAGAAGCGGCTGCGTTTTTGAGCAGAGTATCACCTGCGGCGTGACCGTCGTTATCGTTTATGACTTTCAGACCGTTAAGATCGGCAAACAAAACGCCAACGCTCTTTCCCGAAGAATCCTTTAGAAGATCGTCAACGTAATTATTCATTTCATTACGGTTCATTACTCCCGTGAGCATATCCTTTGAGCTGAGGATATGAAGCTTATCGACGAGCTGGAAGCTATATATTTCAGATGCCAGGATAAAAGTGGTAAGTTCGAGGATCTCTTTTATGTTGTCGGCGCTATCCGGATCGAAATTAATAGCCCAGATGTAACCGAGCAGTTCATTTTTGAATTCGAGAGGGAATAGTACGATAGTTTTACCGCCTGCACTGGTTATAGAGTTATGCCATACAGGGTTTCTTTCTTTTACTACCTCCATATCGTGTTGATTTTTAACAATAATACAGTTGCTTCCTGCTATGGTATTTTTCCATGAATCGGCTATATTATAGAAATTATCGTCCAGATATCTTTCCATTGGAAGCAGCTTTGATTCTTTAGAAAAAGCCTCACATAGTATAGAGCATTTTTTATTTGCATGGTCCATGAGGAGGATACAGCAATGCTCGGAATTGCATATATCGCGGATATCATGACAAATAGTATTCATAGTTACCTTGAAATCTTCCGGACTTCTCAGTTTTATACACGCTTCGAGAACAGTTGAAGCGTTATCAGGCGATATATTTGATAATCTTTTAGCATCAGGCTTAAAGCTGACTTCCATCATATAAAGGCAATAGCGTAAATTACCCTCATCAGCTTCAAGAGGGATAAAATTCATATTGAACCATACGTCAAATCTTGCAGGGTGAGCATAAGAGTGTATGCATTTCTTTTTTATAGCTGCATTGAAACAAGCGTCCTCAAAATTAAGGTCGCGGTTCATATAATTTGTATATTCACTATTTGGAATGAATTTAATTGTAAGCATCTGCATATCTGAGAGAGGTCTTTCTATGCTGTCGATGTAGATCTTGTTACCTGTAACAAGGCGAATTTTTCCGTAGTTTCCTTCCCCCAGATCTTCTACGGATACAACACAAGTAGCAGCAGTCATGCTGTTAACAATAGCTTGGAAATCCATATTCTCCTCCTTATAAATAATGTGTCATCAATAATCGCTGATAAACGGTTATTGTTCCGAACTATGTCCGGAGAGCACAGATTTATCATATAATCAGTGAATTTGCGCGACATTTCTTTATGTCAAGCTCATTTTGCACTCATAGCAAAACAAGGTGCAAGAAAAATTAACAATAACATTATTTTTCTTGCGATCCGATAACTGAAAATTGGCTTCAATATCCTATGTAAAGTCGATCTTTAGCTGTTGAGCAGACATCAAATAATATTAATATAAAAAACGAAAAATGGCTGCTTTATCGAAATGCCTATATTTTTTTATCTATGTTATATATATTATATCACATCTTGTTATAATTTTCAAGGTTTGAAAAAAGATTTTTTTTAAAATTTAAAAAACAACTTATCGTATTTGTTAATAAGTTAAGCTCCACAGCATATACAGCCATGGAGCTTTTTGTGTATTTTCAGTTTTTTTCCGAAGCAAGAAAAGTATTATCGTAATACTCTGATTTTTTCTGAACTTCTTCCACGAATTTATCCGCGCCCATTTCTTCACACAAAGTAGGAGTATCTGAAAACAGATCCGTACCGAGTCCAAGGCGGTCTCCGTCGATATCACAGCCGATAGCCGAAAGCGTAGTCGGGAACATATCCATTGCACAGAAAGTACGGTTTTTCTCGTTGATCGGGAGTTTAGGCGAATTTATGATGCAGTTGCAGGTAGTTCTTAAATAGTTGTCTTCTTCAAAACGAACTCCGTCAACGCATAATTCGGCAGGATGATCTCCGACGAAAATTACGACAGTATCTTTCCAGTAAGGCTTTTCCGAGAGCCAGTTGATAAAGTCATTTACCTGACGTGATGAGCAGTTTATTGCAGCAGCATAGTCATTTTTGATTTCGGGGTCGCACAGCTTGCAGCGGAATCCGCCCTCAGCAGAATGGGTATCAATAGTAAATGTAGCAACATAAAACGGTTCATCTTTTGCTGCCAATTCTTCTATCTTATCTTTAACTATCGGGAATAACAAGCCG
>Ga0256405_10010879_pt1 | contig 11822 bp, 8 predicted proteins | sample RumenRJG_02DNA_FD_189096 | JGI IMG/M metagenome (GOLD analysis project Ga0256405, IMG submission 189096) | Bovine rumen microbial communities from Lethbridge, Alberta, Canada - RJG_02 | ecosystem: Host-associated > Mammals > Digestive system > Stomach > Rumen | place: Canada: Alberta | collected...
CCGTCACGAAGATGGGAAGAGAGATTCTGGATGCGCTCGGAGTGGATGCTCCGGTGCCCGGATGAATGGTATGTATGGGGTAATTTGGAGGGGAGGTTAGGACGGATAGCCGTCCTCTCCGCGGACGCTCATTGTCGCATGAAATCCCTGAAGATAGCCGTCAACATCGTTTACGGACGATGTCGTCAGGCCAAATCCGTCTTTCGGATCGATCTCTCCGTCTCCATTTAGGTCCGTGTAGAAGTTCCTTGTCAGGCTGTTGACGTAGTCAATCGTCCACCTATGTTCTTTCACGACATCATACAGGTTTTCAACACCGTTGTCCACTGCCACCTTTTGATTGACGGCGAATACGGACATAGCAGTCAGAAACGACATGGATGCGTCGCCGGTCAGAAAATACACATGATCTCGAAGCTGCAGTTCTGTTCGGCAGGTCTGATTCCACCACGGGCTGTCCATATCGAGATATTCAAGCTCAGACAGATTATGGAGACATCCCTGCATGGAAAGCGAAGGAATTCTCGCTGACCATCCCGCAATCAGGTCAAACGCGCTGTCATTAGCATAAATCGACGCCACGAGGCTTGTAACTGACTGGTCGTATTTCTGCCAGCCTTCCGCCTCAAAAACCTCGATTTTAATGTTCAGCCGATCTTCCACGAGAGTATTCCTCTCATAAATGATATCGTTTACGATGTTCCCGGTCATGCCGTCAGTATAGATTTCGTTGACGCTGTCTCCCCTTGTGTGAATTACGATTGTCGTTCCATCATAATCCAACTCGGGAAGAGCGTCAAGTTTTTTCTCTTCGGTCTCCGTCGCGGCGGGCTGGCTGATGTTTACCGTCTCGCTCCCGTTCGTAACGCCGTTTATATCGCTACTGTTCGTTCCGCTTCCGCTCGTCCCCTTAGAACAGGATATGCACAATAAAATAAGCACAAGTATACCGGAGATCGTTGTTTGTTTGCGTTTCATATCGTTCCTTTCCTCCTGCTTCTGCTTCCGCGCTCTTCCCCTGCTATCTTTCCCGTTGGCTTGAGATAGGATAGACACTATCACTTCTTTTAGTTCCAAACGTAGACACAGCAGTCCCCGTAAACACTCCCTCACCCCTATTATCCTATAAAATAAAGCCTTTGTCAATACTGCACGGGGATTCTGCGTGGGCAATGATTTTGGAGTTATAGCACAACATTTGGATTCCATTGACACCACCCAAATTCTCTGCTATAATGAAAAGCCGAAAGGGGGTGACCGACTTGCTCATGGATGAGGAGGTTCAGGCGTATTCGCGTATGCCTGTCAGCGCATGGCTTGCCACGTTTGGAGATCCTTCCGTGAAAGAACCGATGTGGAGCCCCGCACCGCCGGACGGTGAAAACCGGCTGGTCTTTCATTCTCATATACATGACGAAATCGAAGTACATCAGGTACGGCGCGGCGAACTCATCGCTGAGATCAACAGCAGCCGCGTGAAGCTGACCGCCGGAGATATTCTGATCGTCAACCCCTATGAACGCCACAGCGGAACCGTCCCGCAGAACACCGTGACAGAGTATGTACACGCAACCTTTGACGTGAACTACTTTACAGGATGCTGTGGCGAAGCGAACACACTGTTTCGGAACATGCTCTCGGGAGAAATCTACTATCCGACGGTGATACCTTCGGACAACCCTCTCAGTGCCGAAATCGGGAAAACGCTTGACAGCATTTACAAATGCTATCGGGAAGCGATTCAGGCGAAGGAAAACCTTGCCTCGGCGGATTTGCACCTATCGTTGGCTGTGCAGGAGCTGATCGCACTTCTTTTGGATAATGTACCGCCGCTGAAAAGCAACGGGAAGCAGGTGAGAAATTCGCGCTTCATCCGGGACGTTCAGCAGTATGTCTCCAACTATTTCCGCAGCAATATCACAACGGAGCAGATCGCAAATGACATCGGCTACAATACGAGCTACTTCTGCGCGATGTTCCGGCAAAATTTCGGTATTTCCTTCAAGCAGTATCTGAACGAACGCAGGATCGAATACGCCACGACTTGGCTCCGCAACCTCCCGCTTTCAGAAATCGCATCGTCACTTGGGTTTTCAAGCTACAACTACTTCTGCCGCGTTTTCAAAAAGCAAACCGGTATGACACCGGGAGAGATGTTCGGTAGGAGCGAGTAGAACAAGCCATCATAGGGCATCAGGTTTCTTTATTTCAACCATTCTATTATGTATAAACCACTCATCATTCAGGAGGAGTCGTCATGAAAAACATACTTGCACTCACCCTCGCAGTTCTTCTCATGGCGGTGCTGACAATCACCGTTCTTGCGGCGGAATCTACGTTTACTGTGTTGACCGATGCAGAAAGCGAATTCGTCTACAAAAACGAAGGGACATGGGATGCCGGAGACTCCCGCGTCGGAGATCAGACGCAGTACATCATCTATGTGTTTTCGCTCAGCGAGGGCGACACATGGGCTTCCGTTGAATTCACGATCTGCAACCAATATAAGATCGAAGCGGCCACGAACAACCCCGATGACGCCGCTTCCTATACCATTGTTGCGGAACAGCAGCCGACCGAGCAGGAAAAAACGGACGGGCTTCCGTTCTGGGGAACCGCTGCTTATGAAAAGCCTACAAGATTCGATCTGAGCGATTTTTGCCGAGACAACAGCACCGGGAAAATTTACGTCAAGGTTTCCGACGCCGTGCCTGATAACGGATGGGGTCCGAAAATCTACAACACCTCTTCCGTGGTGTTCTCGCATGGCACAGGCAAGGACATCCCCGAGGTACAGTGCTTTACCGTCGGAGGCGAGGATGAAAGCAGATTCATCTATCTGAACGACAGGACATGGGTCGATGCGAACAACCGCATCTGCGACAATGATACCACCGTCACCTATGTCTTTGACCTTGTTGAGAACGCGAACTTCGCACAGCTTGAAATCAATATCCACAATCAGTACAAGATCGAAGTCGCCGATGATGATCCCGGCAACCCGGATTCTTACACAATCCTCGAACAGCTTGAGATCCCCTCCGACGCGGACCTTGAAGCCGAACCCTGGTGGGGATCAAGCGACGACTACACGCTTCACACCATCGATCTTTCCGATTACTGCTCCACGGGGAGAATCTACGTGAAGATCGGCGATGTTACGCCTGACACCGGCTGGGGAGGAAAAATCGAGGGTGAAGTCAAATTCACTTCAAAGGCTCTTGCGGAAGAGAGCATTGAAGCGGAAGAGCCCCAGGTCGATGAAGAGCCTGTGGCTACCACGGTCGATGAAGAGCTCGACACAAAAGCAGAGGCACCTAATACCTTTGATTTAGGCGTGATTGCCGGCGTGGCGGCTGTTCTGTCACTTGCCGGATTCGTTGGCGCGAAGAAACGCTGATGGGTGACAGAGGTCTCTGGCCAAGAATAAAATCGCTCCTGTGGTCACATCTACATTTTGTGAACCGCGGGAGCGGTTTTTTTTCATCAATGATTGTGTTACTGGACCAAACGGGCGGGTTGCAAGGCCTCCGCATCGGTTCCTGATGCGAGGAAGAGTTGCCGCACCATGTGGGTATCTGCTCCTCTGTCAATGTTTCGCACAAACTAAAATGAGCAAAAACCGCACGAAAAGGGGAACCGGCTGGACAGGCGGGGCAGTCTGAGGGGACGTGCAGCTCCCTCAGGCGACGTTCGCCTTGAGCTTTTCGAACTGATCCGGCGACATATTGCCGCAATGACTGTGGATCCGGACGGTGTTGTAAAAGGCTTCGATGTACTCGAACACAAGTCGGTAAGCGTGAGCGCGGTCTTCAATCCTGAAGCGGTTGAGCCATTCGCGCTTGATGAGAGAGTGAAAGGATTTGATGCAGGCGTTGTCATAGGGGTACCCCTTGTGGCTGTAGCTGAGTTGGAACTATTCGGTGACTTCGCGGTAGGCTTTGGATACGTACTGGCTTCCCCGGTCCGAATGGAGGATTAGCGGGAGATCGGTGTCGCGTCTGGCTTTCGCCTGATTCACGGTATTTTCACCCTTATATGGATGGCGCGAATAGCGGAGGAGTTGAAGGAAAAAACAGCGAAACTCCAAATTGAAGGCCCTCACACCTCGTGGCGTCATATGGTCGGATGGAACACGCTGGGGATTCTGCTGTTCGGTCCGGCTGTTGCAACGGAACGATTTTTCAGAACGCTGAACGCAATCGAAAACGAGCTGAACCAAAGGGTTTGTGGATCCGCCCGGGAAAAAAGAAATTGAAAAGAAAACCTGGAACATTATCCGTTGTTCCCCCGGAAGCATCAGATGAGAACGTATATGCTCCACGGTCATATTCATAAAGATATCTGTACAGACTTTTGGGCGTTGCTCTGTAAAAAAGGCCAGATTTCTGAACGCTGGAGTTGACCTCAGCGGCTTTGAACATGGCAAAATCGAAGAAATGATCAGAAAAAACGGGATGCTCAAGGAGAATCAAGCAGGAAGAATAAAAGGCAGCCTCGGGGAATGGCCGGGGCTGTTTTTCTTGGAGAGGGATTGTCCGGCAGCTTGTTTCGTGGTATAATAGAAGTGTGGTTCTGTCATAATGAAGGAATCCGTCGATGGATACCAGCTGAGGTTATAACACACCGACAGGGGCGTGTAAAGAGAAACAGAAAAACTCTCTTGACAACCCTTTGTGAGGGTGATATACTGAACTTGATAAAACTCAGAAAGACGGATAAAAACCATGCGAAAAGATTTATCCCTTATGCTTGCATCTATATTATAACATACTTTTCCGGATTGCGCAATCAACGCTCCGTTTATGCCGTTGCTCACTCCTTCTGTAAGAAATAACAGAAGTTGCAAAAATAAAAAGTAAACGCCCCGATGTTCTGTACCATCGGGGCGAAGTGCATATCTTGTCAGTCAGTCATGTGTTCGGGGACGATATCAATATTTTCATCCGAAGAACCGCTCAAAGAAATCGTACAGGTCACCAAATCCGGAGAAGCCGTTTGATTCCGAAGGTGTCTCCTCCTCTTTTGCAGGGGCATCCTGCTCTGCGTCGACAGCCTTTTCAAAAACCGTAACTTCAACTGAAATCAACTTTCCTTCGCGGGAGACCTGGAAATTCAGCTTGTCGCCGATTTTTGCGTTTTCCACAATGGATTTCACATCGGAGACGGAGTTGATTTCATCACCGTTTATAGCTACGATGCGGTCGCCTACCTGAAGGACCTTGTCGTTCATGCCTTCTTCAAGCGCGGCGACATATACGCCCTCCTTTGCAAAACCGTTGTTGACCTCCTGCATGGAAACACCGATTGCCGGTTTGGTTGTCAGGTTCTTTCCTTCATCGGGATCAGACTTCTTTTCTTCGGGATCGGAGGAGGCAGCAGCCATAATTTCCGGTGTGCGTTCATAAACGGAGACCTTTACTTCCATCAACTTCCCATCACGGTAAAGCTGGAACGTCAGTTTGTCTCCTATGGATGCCGCGGACACCGCCGCCTTGATATCTTCTGAAGAGCCGATCTCATCACCATTGACAGCAATTATGCGGTCACCCTCCTTCAGCACCTTGTCGTTCATGCCTTCAACCAGGCTGCTGACATAGACGCCAGGTTTAACATTGGATGTTGTGCTGCCGAAGAAGAAGAAACTGCTTGCGTCATTGGTAACGTCTTCAAAAGAAACGCCGATCATAGGCTTGCCGGAAACATAGCCCTTTGTCATGAGCTCCTCGGAAACGGAGACAGCCTTGTTGACGGGGATGGCGAAGCCAAGCCCTTCAATGCCGGTGCCGGAAGACTTCGCGTTGACGATGCCGACCAGCTCACCACGCATATTGAACATGCCGCCGCCGGAGTTGCCGGGGTTGACGGCCGCGTTGGTCTGGATCAGATGCATGGTCACGCCGCCGACCTGAATCTCCCGCTCCGTGGCGGAAACGATGCCGTTGGTCACGGTACCGCCAAGCTCACCGAGCGGATTGCCGACGATCACAAGTTCCTGTCCGACGACCAGTTTGTCGCTGTCGCCGCATTTGACAGCTTTGAGTCCTTTCGCATCGATCTTGACGATGGCGATATCCTCGTCCGTATCGTAGGCTTTTACCTCAGCGGGATATTCAGTCCCATCGGTAAGACGCACTGTGACGGTGTCTGCCACATTCTGCTGATTGTTGTCCAGAATAACGTGCGCGTTTGTGATGATATACCCGTCCTCCGTGAGGATCACGCCGGACCCTGCTCCGCCGGTGGTGTACTGGAACCAGATGTTTTCCGTCTTGTATTCGGTATTGATCTCTACGACGGAATCCTTTACGATTGCGGCGACCTGCGCATAGGTCATATCGCTGTCTGAGGAAGCCGTGGCTTTGGCAGTGGAGGCGGTGCTTGCCGTATCCGCTGCCTTGTAGATAACGATGGGCGCGCCGGAAGATACCTTCTGTGCGGTCTGCATGTCGGACGACTGGACCACGGGATCCTGAGCCGTTATCTGGTGCGCGAGGACTGTTCCGCCGAAACCGAAGGCTCCGGACAGGACGACGCAGATCGCGCAGGCCCAGGCGATGGTCTTCCTTGTGATGGGCTTCTTTTCCTTATGGTTGTGCTGCTGGGGCTGATAAGAACCGGAAATATTGTACTGGTTGAATTCAGTGGGAATCCCAGCATTCTCGTTCTGCATATCTTCGATCAACATAACGATTCCCTTTCTCCGGTGGGAGTCGATCCCGCCCGGTAATCCTTTTTTCATACAGTACACATGAGTTGTTCCCTGAAACGGGGCTGAAAATGAATCCCCCGCGGGGGGAAGAGAGGTTAATCACTCACCCGGCGGGGGAACCCGGCCTTATTCGATTACGATGGTTTTCTTCTCCGGCAGCTTCGGCGTTTCCTTCTTCGGGATCGTCAGCGTCAGCACGCCGTGCTCCATCTTTGCTTTGATGTCCTCTTCGGTGACGGTCTCGCCGACGTAGAAGGATCTCTGCATGGCGCCGGAATATCTTTCCTGACGGATCAGCTTGCCGTGCTTGTCGTTCTCGTCCTTGTCCACGCCCTTCGCCGCGCTGACGGTCAGATAGCCGTTCTCAAGGTCGATGGTCACGTCTTCCTTCTTGAAGCCCGGAAGGTCGATGGCGATCTCGTAGTGGTCGTCGTGCTCGGTCACATCCGTCTTCATGACGTGGGCGGCGTTCTTGCCGTAGAGCTTCTTTTCGATGTTCCGGAAATCTCTCTCGGTCGGGAATCCGAACCAGTCGTCAAAAAGGTTTTCTCCGAAAATGCTGTTGTCTCTCCAAATGCTCGGTAACATAGGTCAGACCTCCTTGCTTTCCCGTCCTGTTCCGTTCTCCAATTCCTGTAGAGAGAAGAAATGGTCGGGATGATCCGCAAGGGAAGGAGGGCTTGAGGCTGCGGACCGTCCGCAATCCACGCGGGCTGCCGGGGAACCTCTCTCTGTTCCTTTGTTCGCCCGTATTATAGCACGGTTCGTTAGCACTGTCAAGAGGTGAGTGCTAAAAACTGGGTGAAAAGTATGTGAAAAAACCGTCACATAAGGAGCCTCCCCCTCTGCTTGACATTCCTTACCGACGTGTGGTATAATTTTGTTGGGCAGGGTATATGCCATCCGGTTCATATTCCGAATCTTTGTGTTTGTCTGTGCAGCAGTCCTTGCCTGTCTTGTGCGGGGGCTTTTTCCGTGGCAGGATTATCTTTTTCAGGAGAATGACTCATGAAGGTTTGCTTGCTGAACGACTCGTTCGCTCCGGTCATCGACGGTGTTGTCAATGTCGTGATGAATTACGCCGAGCATTTGATAAGGGATCACGGCGCGGAAGTGATCGTGGGGACCCCCCAATATCCGGGGGCCGATTACAGCGCTTACCCGTACAAAGTTGTACCCTATCAGAGCTTCGATACGACCGCTTTTGCGAGCGGGTACAGGGCAGGAAATCCGTTTTCTTCGGAAGCGGCGGCAGAACTGGCGGCCTTTGCTCCCGATATCCTCCATTCCCACTGCCCGGCCACGGCGACGATCATGGCCCGTATTCTGCGGGAAGACACTGATGCCCCAATCGTTTTCACCTATCACACGAAATTTGATATTGATATCGAACGTGTCGTGAAAAGCAAACTGGCTGTGAAGGCGGGTATCCATGCCATGGTGAGCAATATTGAAGCCTGCGACGACGTCTGGGTGGTCAGCCGCGGGGCGGGCGAGAGCTTGAAGGCACTGGGCTTTCAGGGCGAATACCGGGTCATGAACAACGGCGTGGATTTTGAAAAAGGCAAGGCGGATCCGGGAAAAGTCGCCGAGGTCACAGAGGGGTATGATCTCCCCGAGGGCGTACCTGTCTTTTTGTTCGTCGGACGGATGATGACCTATAAAGGCTTGCCGCTGATCCTCGACGCCCTGAAACAGCTGTCGGACGCTGGGCAGGATTTCCGCATGGTGTTCGTCGGAAAAGGCCCCGACAAGGAGAGTATGGAGCAGAAGGCAGAGGAGCTCGGCCTGAAAAGCAGGTGCTTCTTCACCGGTCCGATCTATGACCGGGAAGCCCTGAGGGCGTGGAATACGCGCGCCGATTTATTCCTGTTCCCCTCCACTTTTGATACCAACGGACTGGTCGTGAGGGAAGCGGCGGCCTGCGGACTGGCCAGCGTCCTGATCGAGGGCTCCTGCGCCGCTGAGGGGATCACGGACGGTCGAAACGGATTTAAGATTCAGGAGAGTCCGGAAGCCATGGCTGCCCTTCTTCAGACAGCGTGCCGGGATCTTGACCATCTGCGCGGGGTGGGTCAGAATGCCATGGATGAAATCGTTCTGTCATGGCAGGACAGCGTGTCGGAAGCGTATAAACGCTACGGAGAGATCCTTGAGAAGAAAAAGAGCGGCCTTCTGCAGAAAAAGAAGCTCCCCGCGGACTATTTCATGTCCGTGACGGCCCATACGCTGGAGGAGCGGGAAAGACACAGACAGATACGCCGGGAGATCTTCCGTGATTTCAGGGAGACTGCCGTCGGCATGATGGAGAATATTCAGGACGCCGGGGAGAGCGTGGAGAGCTTCCTCGATCGGGTGGCGGAGAACATCCATGAGAAAATAGATTCCCATAAAAGAGGGTGAACGGCATGGAGCAGTTTGATTTCAGAAGCATGTCCCTGTATCAGATCTGGATCCGCAGTTTTTGCGACGGCAACGGCGACGGTATCGGGGACCTGTACGGCGTGTATGACAAGCTCGACTATATCAGATCACTTGGCGTGGACGGTATATGGTTTTCCCCAATCTATCCGTCTCCAAACGCGGATTACGGTTACGATATTTCGGACTACAAGAATATTCACCCGGATTACGGTGATCTGGCTCAGTTCAGAAAGGTGCTGGACAAGGCTCACAGCCTCGGGCTTAAAGTAATTCTCGATCTTGTAATCAATCACACCTCTGACGAGCACCCGTGGTTTCTCGAAAGCCGGAAGGGGAAGGACAACCCGTACAGTGATTACTATATCTGGCGGGATCCGAAATGGAAGCGGAGCAAAAAACGTCCGCCGAACAACTGGTTCAGTCAGTTTGAAGGACTCGCATGGGAGTACGGCGAAGAGCGGGAGCAGTATTATCTTCATTTGTTTGCGAAGAAACAGCCGGACCTGAACATGGACAATCCGAAAGTCCGGGAAGAGGTCAAAAGCATCATGCGTTTCTGGCTGGATATGGGCGTGGACGGATTCCGTGAAGACGTGATCACCTATATCTCAAAGCACCCCCGCCTGCCGGACGGTATCCCGTTTCTGCCCATCATCAACGGACTTCCGTATTACAAGGACGGCCCGAATCTTATGACTTACCTGCGGGAATTCCGGAAAGTCGCTCTCGAATATGGGGCTGTGCAGATTGGGGAAGCGCCGATGACGCCGGTGAAGACCGCCCTCCGGTATTTGACGGGGGAGGACCGGGTACTCGACATGATGATCCAGTTCGACACCATGATGGCGGACTGCTTCATGACCGAATACATCTATCACGGCTTTCGGCTGAGAAAACTCAAGCGCGCTTTTTCACGCTGGCAGAACAAGCTGGCCGGGAAGGCGTGGAACGCCCTCTATCTGGAGAACCATGACCATCCGCGGGTAATCAGTCGGTATGGGAGCGAGAAATACTGGCGGGAATCCGGAACCATGCTGGCGGCCTGCTATCTTCTTCAGCAGGGAACGCCCTTCATCTATCAGGGGCAGGAGATCGGCATGACGAATATCCGACTCCCTTCCATTGAACATTATCGCGATGTTTCCTCCATCAACAACTATCACAGCTTTCATAAGAGGGAGCCGGAGGAAAAACGGCTGCAGCGGATCCATTTGTCGTCAAGGGATTCTGCCCGCACGCCGATGCAGTGGAGTGGGGCGAAGAACGCAGGCTTTTCGGAGGCTGAGCCGTGGTTCATCGTGAATCCGAACTATCCGGAGGTCAACGTGGAACGTGAAGAGGAGGATCCGGACAGCATCCTGAATTTCTACCGGAAGTGCTTGGCTTTGCGCAAAAGCAGCCGGACCCTGCTTTCCGGCGCTTATCGGGAATATGCCCGATGGAACAGCCGATTCTATCTTTACGAGCGATTTACCTCGGAAGAGCGGTATCTGGTAGTCTGTTCGTTTTCGGATCGGGAGTGCGGGATCAAACTGCCGAAGCACTTTGATTCTGAAAAAGCGGAACTTGTTCTGTGCAATTATCCCGGGCCGGAAGCACATGCCGCTTTCCGACCGTATGAAGTACGGGTCTTCCGGCAGCGGTGAATATTCTACCGTTGCGCTTGGAAATCTGCTCGCTTATCGTATCATCAATATTCTGCTGGCACTTACGCTTGTGGAGTGTATCATCAGCATATTGAAATGACGGAGGGTTTGAATGTGAGATCATGCAGAAGGCACTGAAAAGGCTGTATGATTTTGAAAACCTGAACTGATCCTGATTCACCTTGAACCCACTGGATTCAAAGCGGCATTGAAACAGAAAGGCTATTGCACATTGACGGTTCAATAGCCTTGATTTTATAGTGCGCCCGGCGAGCGCACATTCTAACGGGTGGAAGTCCCGAGACCGCCCGGCAGCGGGAAGGTCATAGCCAAAGGCAAGGGTGTCCGTCGTGAGGCGGAATCTGAAGGAAGCCGGATTTGGGGGATGAAAAGTTCCTCCAAGGGCAAAACTCTGGCCCGACGAACAGAAATCATGTCAGGCCGCATACGAGGGTAAGACTCCTATACAAGTCAAAGCCCAAAAGCTGCACGGAATCGTACGCGGTAAACATGGCGGGCGGAAGAGCGAAAGAATGTGTGAGTACCCGGGGAGATCTCACAGACGGTAAACGTACGAAGATTCCCGCATAGCGGGAACTTCAGGAGTTCGGCGAAGCCGAATCTCCGGTAGACATATTCGAAAGGGAGCCGCAGTAACAACGAACTGTGAGAAGTCAGCAGAGGCCATAGTACCGTAAAAAAATACGGGAAGGGCCGAACAATCGCAAAGTCTGAATCAGGCTGAAAGGAGGCCGGCATGAGGAACGCAGAAAACCTCGGAAGAGAGGGCTGCCCGCAAAAGGATAGTGCGGAACACGAAGGATATGCGGGAGCGCAGAGTGGCGGCGGTCGGGAAAGCAGGGAGGCAGACGGTACAGACCTGCTGGAACGGATCCTGAGCAGAGAGAATCTGAACAGGGCGTACAAGCGGGTAAAGGCCAACAAGGGAGCGCCGGGAATCGACGGGATGACCGTAGAGGACGCGCTGCCATGGCTCAGGGAACACAGGGAGGAACTTCTGGAGCAGATCCGGAGTGGGA
>Ga0256405_10010882_pt1 | contig 11820 bp, 7 predicted proteins | sample RumenRJG_02DNA_FD_189096 | JGI IMG/M metagenome (GOLD analysis project Ga0256405, IMG submission 189096) | Bovine rumen microbial communities from Lethbridge, Alberta, Canada - RJG_02 | ecosystem: Host-associated > Mammals > Digestive system > Stomach > Rumen | place: Canada: Alberta | collected...
TCCAGAAGAAGCTGAGAAGGTTGAGAAAATCGTTATGGAAGAAATGGAAAATGCCTACAAGCTGCAAGTGCCACTCGTGGCAGATGCAGGATGGGGCAACAACTGGTTAGAGGCGCACTAAGAAGCGCTTCAACACATCGCATTTTGTAACAAAATTATCAAGTTTTCCTTGATTGTTTTTAGCAAAATTGCCTAATGCTTCCAACGCTTTATATTGGCGTGAGTTAGGACGAATAAGCGGATTGTCTTCATCATACCACACTTCGTTTTTAGCGTCCCAGCCAGAGAAATACCAAGGGTCTCTATGTATGTAAGCCAAAGCATAGAGACTCTTTTCTTTTAGCTTGAAATCGGTAGTCTTTACAGACGCTTCCTCTAGCAGGTTTATAGCATCGGCTATCATATCGTGATTGCCTGCAAGAGTGCTGTCCTGACTGCAGCTCCAGCCATATTGCGTGAGCCACCAGCAGTCGCCTTCATAGCTGCTCTGATAAAGCATAACAGCCAGCTTATAACCCTCTTTCAAACGGTCTTCGCTGTCGCGCATATTGCGCCAACGAGCTTGAACATCAAGCAGTTCCTTGCAATAATCAAGTTTCTTGTTGCTCTTAAGCGAAGAAACACGAACCTTACCAAATTCTCCTGTATATTGCTTCTGCATCCAACGTTCCACGTTCCAATTACATTTCACCTCATAAGGCAGGATATTCTGGGTTCTAATAAAGCCAAGATCCACCCTCTCTAAATAGCTAATAGCCTCAGAATAACGAGCCTGAGCAAGAAGTTTTGTACCTATGAGATCGTTGTAGTAGTCAGCCTCACGATAGGCTTTATCCCAAGCATATCTATATAACACATCCTTAGGTCTTTTCTTAAGATAAGAAAGATAATCCATCAACTGCTTTGTAGAGAGCTTGTCGAGAACTGAATAATACTCATTACTGTAATCAAAATTCACATTCTCGTGATAATCATTAATAATCTTTCTTGAACGATAGTCAGGCACCCAAGGAGCATCCTCCTCCATCATGGAAAACATGGTTAAAGCCTCGTTCTGTTTGCCAAGTGAGCGCAAACGTGGAATAAGCATACAATAAACGAGTCGTTCCTTAACATCATGATAATGATCATCGGTCATAACAGAATCACGCACATCGCGCTTAGACATCTCGTCGAGCCATTGTAGTTCGCCTGTAAGCCAAGAGTTATATTTCTTTTTCATCTTCTCTGTTTGAACAGAGTTGATGGCATAAATAGCGCGTGCATTATCTCTCATACGTTGAGTGCCATTCATCTTCAGGGCAGCAGCAAGATCATTCTTTGCCTCGGAATAAAGCCCCATCTGATGTTCCAAACAGCCAATAGCACTTTGCCATAGACATGGGTTCACCACATTTGGGTTCTTCACCACCTGGCGGGCAAAGGCTATAAAACTATTAGCATCCTTTCTGTAAACCTCGCGGGCTCCCAACTGATGAATCCACTCTACTTTATCGGAATCGGCACTTTCAGCTTCCCATCCTATATGACGAACAAACACGTCTTCTGTTTCCTGAAAGTTGTTCACGAAGTCTTGAACAAGATAGTTCAAGGTTGGAGAATTTGGATTTTCGTTAAAAACCTTCTGTATGCCAGCCACATTACGATAGTTGCGTACACAATATTTCAAACTACGGAAATCTTCCTGCTCGGCATAGATATCAACAGCCTGTCGGCGTTCTCCTTTTCTAAGTAAACAGCCTGCATAGATATTGCGCATCATATCACGATAAACCGACTGAGGCTGCCTTGAGGCTGTTTTCTGCCAGTAATCCATAGCATCCTGATAACGCTTCAAACCGAAAAGGGCACGCATTTTTAGCAAACAATACTGCTGTTCGAGGCGCTTTCCTTTATAGTTTTGTGAAGCGGTAAGCATCTTTTGTAGAATCTTGTTTCTACCATTTATCTGTGCCTTTGTTGGGTATTCCCAGCCGTTGAACATATTATTTGAATCGATATAGGCATTCAAAAGGTTCATATACGCCATAAGCTCTTTGTCGTTGCGTTTCTTTGCCTCGGTCATAATGTCTGAGCGACGCCAGCTGTATGTGAAATAATTATCTTTGATGCCTAAGTATTTTGTCCAGAACACATTGGCTTCTGCGGTAAATCTATCGTCCATCAACGAACGATGAAACACGCTAAACAGGTAGTTGTTGTGATAACCACCCTCTGAAACACAAGCCTTGCCGTGAACACTTGAGAAAAACAACAGCAAAGCCGAAACATATAGTTTCATATTATTACTTATTCCCAACGAATATCTTTTCATAATCCTTTGAATTAAAACGTTGTATATTTTTGTCGCTTAAATCATATAAAATCACCTCATAATGCACATCTCTTCGCTCTTCATCCAAAGCATTCCGAGTTTGCAGAATATCATCTAAAGAGGGCTGGCGCACCACAATTGTATCGCCCGAGAGCACAGGAAGATCGTCGTCAGAGTGCATTATTCCCACATATTTGCCACCTCTGAAAAGCACTCTCCACGTGAAAAGAGGATAGGCTGCCGAGAGTTCAAGCCTGTAACCAGCCAAACTATGCAGATAGGGACGCACATCCTTCACATCGAGGATGGGGCGCTCTACATCAAGCTTTGTAACATCACCTGTGTTATAAGCCATCAGCACTCCCCTATCAGCAGGAGGAGCATTAAGCGACAGCTGATGCAAACGAATGGTTGTTGACAATTTTAAGCCCTTCTCGTGACAAAGGCGTTGCAGAGTCTTCATAAATGAGAAATAGCGTTCTTGAGTTTGCATAGTCCAGTCGCAATCAATCTGTATCTCCTCCACGCCAGCAATGTCATTCGTTTCGTTCATCTGAAGAATGCGCTTTAGAATCAACCTTGGAAGCGAATCCACATTCTGCCTCATACACTCGTTAACGATATATATGGTTGGAACAATTTCTACGCCTTCAGGCACCTTATCCTCAAAGCTTATTGTGGCATTAGGAACAATGCCCCTTGACTCATCAAAAACAACATCGAAATAGCGAACATATAAGCGCGACACATCATGTGCCTGCAGAAAATGTTGCTCAAGCGAATCAATATGCAACGTTGTCTGCCAGTAATACATACTTCGCTTGTGTTGCTGATCCTTAGTGCAAGCAGAAAGTATGGAAACACATATAAGCAAAAAAAGTAACTTTTTCATTTCGCTAATTCTACGGGGCAAATATACTAAAAAACTGCAATTAATAGCAAGAGTTACGCTTTAATTATTCACATACAATGAATTTTGTTCCATACAGACTACAATATAGTAAAATTATTTCAGCATTTTAACAAAAATCAGAAATCAGAAAATCAGTTTTTTTAATTGAAAAATGCAATAATCCAAAAACTTTGACAAAGTACACTATTAAATATATATTTATAAATATATATATAATAGAGGTTGAAACACAAAAAAAACGGGAATCGAAAAAAAATAACTGATTTTCTGATTTCTGATTTTGCATTGGTTGTCAAAAATCGCACATATTCTACTAAAATGCTGATTATTAGCAAGTTGCAAAATATTGCATTTCAAGATTGGGGTCATTTTGATTAACCTGCAGTTTTTCTTCGTATCTTTGCATCGTGATTAAATTATCAAGTGCGCACGATTAGGAGGCAATTAGGACTCATATAGGAAAACTCGAAGACATCTCGAAGGAATCTCGAAGGAAACAAAAACACAGGCGTTCTTTGAAATATTGTTTTATCTGCACCAACTCAACCCAGCCTCCCCTTCATAGGGAGGAGAAATAATTCCACATTCCACATTCCACATTCCACATTATTTTGTATCTTTGCACACAGAATTTAAACGTTTAAATAAAATATGGCATTAAAATGTGGTATTGTAGGCCTCCCAAACGTGGGAAAGTCTACACTATTCAATTGCTTGTCGAGTGCTAAGGCACAGTCGGCAAACTTCCCTTTCTGTACTATAGAACCAAACCTTGGCGTCATCACAGTTCCTGATGAGCGCCTGAACAAACTGGCTGAGATTGTGCATCCTGGTCGCATTGTTCCTGCCACATGCGAGATTGTGGACATTGCCGGATTGGTGAAAGGTGCAAGCAAGGGCGAAGGCTTAGGTAATAAGTTTTTGGGTAACATTCGCGAGTGCGATGCTATCATCCACGTAATTCGTTGCTTCGACGACGACAATATCGTTCGTGAGGGCGGTATGGCTGTTGATCCTATTGCTGATAAGGAAATTATCGACACAGAGCTTCAGCTCAAAGACCTTGAAACCATCGACTCACAACTATCAAAGCAGCAGAAGATGGCTTCAGCAGGCAACAAAGACGCAAAACTCATGGTAACCGTTCTTGAAGCATACAAAGAAGTGCTCGAACAGGGACACAACGCACGTGAGGTAGTATTTGAAAGCAAAGATGAGATTCAGGCTGCACACGACCTGTTCCTGCTCACCACAAAACCCGTGCTATATGTGTGCAACGTAGATGAAGCAAGCGCAAAAACCGGTAACGAATACTCTAAGAAAGTAGAGGAAATTGCTGCTCGCGAAGGTGCCGAAGCTATGATTATAGCTGCCAAGACCGAGGAAGACATCGCCTCTCTCGACACATACGAAGACAAGCAGATGTTCCTTGAGGAACTCGGTCTGGAAGAAAGTGGCGTAAACCGCCTCATCCAGAAAGCCTACCACCTGCTCAACCTGCAGACATTCATCACAGCCGGCGAAATGGAAGTAAAAGCATGGACATTCCACAAAGGATGGAAAGCCCCACAATGCGCAGGCGTTATCCACACCGACTTTGAAAAAGGCTTCATACGCGCCGAAGTCATCAAGTACGAAGACTATATCAAGTACGGCTCAGAATCAGCCGTCAGAGAAGCAGGAAAACTCGGAATAGAAGGAAAAGAATATATCGTTGAAGATGGCGACATCATGCATTTTAGATTTAACGTGTAAAAGCGCTAAATCTAATGCTAAACGATGAGAACATAATCTATAATCAAAATGGAACATTTTTTATATATCATCTGGAATCCTGACCTATTTCTTTTTCACATAGGCAGCTGGGGTGTTCGCTGGTATTCACTATGTTGGCTCATAGGATTGGTTAGCGCCATTTTCATTGTGAAATGGCTCTTCGACGACCAGAAGATCACCTTTCAGGAAAGAGTATATGGTAAAGAGAAAACCAAAATAAACGTATTTGACCCTCTTTTCATTTATTGCTTTTTCGGCATATTGATTGGTGCTCGCTTAGGACATTGCATTTTCTATCAACCAGAATACTTCCTCACAAGCGCTGATCACATTATAGAGATGTTCATCCCTATTCATCACATGCCTGACGGCAGCTGGAAATACATAGGCTACGAAGGACTTGCAAGCCACGGAGGCACCATCGGACTCATGATAGCCCTGTGGCTCTATTGCCGCAAGTACAAAGTGAAACTATGGACCGTTCTTGACAACATAGCCATAGCAACACCTATCACAGCATGCTTCATTCGATTAGGAAATCTGATGAACTCAGAAATAATAGGAAAAGTAACCGATGTGCCATGGGCATTCATCTTCCACCATGTAGATCAATACCCTCGTCACCCGGGACAGCTATACGAAGCAATAGCCTATGCGTTCTTTTTCTTCGTGGGACTACACTTCTATTGCCGCACAAAGAAACCTGTAGGCACAGGCTTCTATTTCGGTCTCTGCATAACCCTTATCTTTGCATTCCGTTTCTTTATCGAATACACCAAAGACATCCAAGTTGATTTCGAAGCAGGAATGCCATTTAACATGGGACAATTATTAAGCATCCCATTCGTGATACTTGGCGTTTATTGCATGCTACGTTCAAGAAAGAAGCAAGCATAAGATTAATATTTTTCCATTTTAATAATAAAGGTGCACTCAGTTCTTTTCGACTGGTGCACCTTTATTCATTGTTTTATCTTATACCTTACTGTCTTTAATTTCACCTTCTTACCATTAACAATCTTATAAGTGGTTTTATAAGCATATCCATCCTCATACAAATGCTGGTAAGGATTGGGCTTTAAATCACCTTTATATTTTATTGGAACATCTATACTTTTATTATCCTCCCTGCGATAAATTGCCCCATTCTTCACATAGAAATAAGCATTATTGGGATCTATAACTATTTCAACGTTCCTGTCACCTGTAGTTATTTTAGGGCCAATAAGCTTTGTTGCTGCAGGAATTTGCAAGCGAGTAAGGCGATAACAATTAGCAAAAGCATAATAACCTATTGTGTCGATAGTAGAAGGCAACTTCACATCCGTAAGGAAAACACATCCAAAAAAACTACCGCTTAAAACCTTATGAACACCCTCTGGGATATTAATATCCAAAAGATTACCGCACCTTGCAAAAGCATCCATACGGATGTTCCTAACCGACGAAGGAATATCAACGTTATTCAAACAAATACTTTCCTTAAAGGCTGCCAATCCAATAGTATGCAGATTATGTGGAAGCTTAATATAGACAAGACTACCACTTTTAAAGAACGAACTATCCGGGAGATACGTCATATCCGTGTTGCTCAAATCCAATGTCTTGATACTTCTGTAACGCTTGTTTAAATCATCATACATGGAAAGCTGGTGCAACCACGCAACATCGTTTTTATTTATTGAGCCTTCTATCTTTAAATGGGGCTTTTTCTGTATCCCATTCTTTATCATAAGAGCTCTTAACGCTCCTGGCTTATAAACACGAACAATAGCTTGGTCTGGCACATAATCAGCTGCAGAAATATCAACAATGGCATCTTGAATCTGAACATATCCTGCAATATTCTCAAGAGAATAATAACCATCTCTATCTCCTCCCCATCCCATGTTAGCATGAACGCAATTGCCTTTGATGCCGTCAAGAATAAAAAGATGTCCAGAATCATTATCGTCTCTTTTCGCAGAAATGATTACAGGTCTGCCCTGTCTTATTTCATTGAATACAATATCGGCAAACTCCTTTATTCCTGATAAAGATTTGTAATTAACCACATTTATGTAATTGCTCAAACCAAACTGCTTTTTCAGAGCATTAGCACACAAATATGTGTAAGAAGAACTGGCATCCACACCATATCTTGTAAAAGCTGATACACCACAATCTCTGATAAGCTGCAAGGAATCATTTCGCACTCCAAGATAGTTCACCACCTGCGCCATCGCAATAGGTCCACAACCAGCCATCATACGTCTACCAGTACTGTCCTTGGGGCACAAATTATTATAAGGCGCAATCTGGTTCCAATGTGTTTTAATAAGTGGCTCAACATCTTGCGCACAAATAATATTGATAGCCGAAGCTATCAATACCAATATCAGGGTTAATTTCTTCATCGATTTGTTTTATAGTTTACTTCCCCGTCAATATCTTTTTGATATCATTCAGTTTGTTAAGAGCATCTACAGGCGTGAGGTTATTAACATCAAGACCGAGAATCTCATCACGAATCTGAGTGAGCACAGGGTCGTCCAACTGGAAGAAAGATAGCTGAGCTGATTCTGATGGCTTAGAGATTTTCTCTACAACGGGACGGCCTGCTTCTGAACCAACACCAGAATTGTCTTCCTCAAGCTGTTTTAATATCACATTTGCACGCTTTACGATACTCTTTGGCATACCTGCAATTTCAGCAACATGAATACCAAATGAGTGCTCTGAGCCACCACGCATAAGCTTACGTAGGAAGATAACTTTTCCATCCACTTCCTTCACGCTAACATTATAGTTTTTTATGCGAGAGAAGAGTTTCTCCATCTCATTTAATTCATGATAATGGGTGGCAAAAAGAGTACGAGCCTTGGCCTTTGGCTGCTCATGCAGATACTCTACTATTGCCCATGCAATACTAATACCGTCGTAGGTGGATGTACCACGTCCCAACTCATCAAAGAGCACAAGCGAGCGAGGAGTAACATTATTCAGAATATTAGCTGCCTCAGTCATCTCTACCATAAAAGTAGATTCTCCAAGAGAAATATTGTCTGATGCACCCACACGAGTGAATATTTTATCCACCAAACCTATTTTAGCGCTCTCTGCGGGCACAAAGCAACCAATCTGAGACAAGAGTACTATCAAAGCCGTTTGACGCAACAGTGCCGATTTACCAGCCATATTAGGACCAGTAATCATCATCACCTGCTGTTTCTCGGTATCAAGATACACATCATTAGGCACATATTTCTCACCCAAAGGCAATTGAGTTTCAATAACCGGGTGACGTCCCTGCTTGATATCTATCACATCAGAATCATCAACAATAGGACGTGCATAATGATTTTCTTCGGCAGTCTTGGCAAAACTCAAAAGACAATCTACACGTGCCAAAAGATTTGCATTTATCTGTATCTGAGGAATAAACTCCTGCATGGCGAGAATAAGCTCATTAAAGAGTTTTGCCTCAAGAGCAAGTATCTTTTCATCAGCACCAAGAATCTTCTCTTCGTATTCCTTCAGTTCCTGGGTAATATAACGCTCCGCCTGGGCAAGGGTCTGCTTACGAATCCAACCTTCAGGCACTTTATCTTTATAAGTGTTGCGAACCTCAAGATAATAACCAAACACGTTGTTATATCCCACTTTAAGAGAAGAAATACCTGTTTTTTCGGCTTCTTCCTCCTGAATCTTCAACAGATAGTCTTTACCATGGCGACTAATAGAACGCAGTTCATCAAGTTCTGCACAATAGCCATCAGCAATTACATCGCCTTTGTTAATAAGCTGTGGAGGATCGTTCTGAATCTCCTTTTCTATTCTATCCTTCAAACTCTCGCAAAGGTTAAGCTGCTCTCCTATTCTCTTTAAAGCATCGTTCTGTGCATAAAGACAAGCTGTTTTTATAGGACGGATAGCCATAAGGGCATTCTTTAGTTGAACTACCTCACGAGGAGAAACACGTCCTACGGCTACCTTTGAGATTATTCTCTCAAGATCCCCCACCCTATGCAACTCATCATCAACAACCTCACGAAAATCTGGTTCGCGGAAGAAATATTCCACTATATCCAATCTTTCTTGAATCGGACGAACATCCTTCAACGGGAACACCACCCAACGACGAAGCATTCGTCCACCCATAGGAGTTACTGTTCGGTCTATAACATTGAGAAGCGAACTACCATCCTCTTGCATTGTACCAAGAAGTTCCAGAGAACGAATGGTAAACCTATCCAGACGCACGTATTTCTCCTCCTCAATTCTGCTCAAAGAGGTGATGTGGTTGATATGAGTGTGCTGCGTTATCTCAAGATACTGCATAATAGCTCCCGAAGCAATAACGCCATTCTTCAAGTGATCAACACCAAAGCCCTTCAAACTCTTTGTACCAAAATGCTTAAGCAGTTTCTTGCGTGCAGCATCATCTGTGAAAACCCAGTCATCAAGTTCAAAGGTACAGAATTTATTACCGAAATATTTCTCGAAATTGTTTTTTTCAGCTCTATCGAATAGAACCTCCTTAGGAGTGAAATTACCAAGAAGTTTCTCTACATAATCGTATGTTCCTTCACCTGTAAGGAACTCTCCGGTTGAAATATCAAGAAACGAAACACCACAAGAGGTCTTTCCAAAATGTACAGCTGCAAGGAAGTTGTTTTCCTTATAGTTAAGCACATTGTCACCCATGGCAACACCTGGTGTCACGAGTTCTGTTATTCCTCGCTTCACCATCTTGTCCATCTCACTCAGTCCCTTCTTGCCTTTCAGCTGAGCACGCTTCTTCTTTGGATCTTCCAACTGATCGCAGATAGCCACTCGCTTACCAGCACGAATAAGTTTTGGCAAAAAAGTGTCGAGAGCATGATGAGGAAAACCAGCCATCTCTGTGGCTGCCGATTTTCCACCATTATTTCTTTTGGTAAGAGTGATACCAAGTATTCGAGAAGCCTCTATTGCATCATCACAATAAGTTTCATAAAAATCACCACAACGAAACAACATCAAAGCATCAGGATGCTTTGCCTTTAGAGAGAAAAACTGTTTCATCATTGGGGTGAGCCCCTTGGTATCTATCGCCATTTTATATTTCCTTTCTTATTTTGGGTTAGATTGCAAAGTTACGAAAAGTTGAGTGCAGAACAAAAAGAATTTATTCTTTTTTATGCCGAAACGGAGTAACTTCGCGCTCAAAGAGCGCAGAGTTACATAAAAACAAGAGCAGAACAAAATATTAATGTGGAATTTTGAATGTGGAATGTGGAATTAGTCGCCCTAAAGGGCGATTACTAATTAGTTATTTACAAATTATTATTCAATATTCAATATTCAATCTTCAATAGCGATGCTATAGCATCGCGCACTTCTTCCACCAACCATCATTAACACCTGAGATAATTCTTGCCAATTCATTCATAACCAAACACATCTCTCTGCTCACAACACTTTCTTTGCTATACACATAGTTCCAGCAACTCAACTGCATCATCCAACCCTCAGCACAAGCATAAAAAGCCTTTCCATAAGGCTTATAACGCTGACTAAACCCATTATCCACAAGTTCTATAACACACAACTGCTCGCTAATCAACTGATCACGTATAGCCCTTTCCTTTGCACTTATGAAAGCCGAAACAACAACAGCTCCTCCTCGTGCAGCATCCATAACTGCCTGTGCCTGCTGCTCAAACAATTCAGCATCAGCCCTATGACAAATAAGGCACACCTTATGCTTATTATTTAATATCTCCCTATTGCCAAGATAATCAATAGCAAGATTTCCAGAGCTCTCAATATTCAGCCTTAGCAGTAAATTAGTAAAAACCTTTTCAAGTTCAGTGGCATGGTCTTTAAACCAATTATCACGCTTCACCCCTCGCTTCACAGCTTCAGTGTTCCAGTTCTTTGAATGTTTCCCTCTGGTAATAGTAAATATCTCCTTGTTCTCCCCCTTTATAAGCCGCCGTTCAGGATTAGCCCGTATATATTCTATCTTCGTTTCCACCTCCTCAGCACTAACTGCCTCTACATCATTATATCCATGTACAAAAAGCACTGGGCCACGATAGCTGCGGGTGTGGTCTTTGTCGTGCCATCTTTCAAACGCTCGAGCGTCCCCTTTAGGATTTAAATTTCTCCACTCTATGCCCATCTCATCCCAATAAGCATGTGTGCTACCAATCATTGCCCCATTAACAATTCTTCCAAGATGCAACTTGTTCTCTGGCTTCAAATGTATCAAGCAATGCAAATGTTCAGGCATCACCTCCAGCGCAACAACTTCCATATCAGGATAATAATCAGGATTACGCATCCACACCTCCTTCACCGCTTGTCCCAGGCGTGTGTATCTCACATGTGGAGCATCCTTCTCCCCACGCTTTGCATTTATATTTCCTTCCACCACACCCAACAATGGCAAGCCATCATGCACATTCAGAGTGATATGAAAATATCCCTCTGTATAATCAGTATAAGGATTACGCAAAAGCGGCTTTGGAGTTTCCTCTAATTTCTGCTTCACCTTTACTTTCCGTTCTTCAGTATATCCGTTTTTCATATCCGTGTTTCCTTAACAGTATTATCGCAAAGATAATAATTATCTTTTATACTATGCTTGTTATGAGGAAAAAATATACGATAAAATTAATGGGAGATTAATGGATATTATACGGTGATGAATAGGTTATATTATTATCTTTTTCTTGATTATTCTTCAAGTTGTAATTATTTATAACCAGCTGTTGAATGTTTTCAAAAATGGAACTATTATTTCCTTAGTTAGAGAAAATTTACTGCCTAACTGGAAAAAAATTAGGCG
>Ga0256405_10010883_pt1 | contig 11820 bp, 13 predicted proteins | sample RumenRJG_02DNA_FD_189096 | JGI IMG/M metagenome (GOLD analysis project Ga0256405, IMG submission 189096) | Bovine rumen microbial communities from Lethbridge, Alberta, Canada - RJG_02 | ecosystem: Host-associated > Mammals > Digestive system > Stomach > Rumen | place: Canada: Alberta...
TTGATAGAAAAAGTTGCCGATTATGCATATTTTTCTATAGACAAAATGGAACCCTGGCCCGGTCAGGTTTTTCAGACCTTTTCTTGCATTCTCTTTCTCCGTTTGATAAAATACGGACAGCAGACCCCGCCCGAAACCGCAGGCCCCGGATCAGATCTTCCCAATGAGTTTGACCGCGAGAGGAGCGTGGAAAATGGCTGCCCCCGAAAGGATTCATCTTCTTTGTCCCCAGTGTGTGGAGGGGATCGACGTGATGGTATACCGGAGCATCGACAATCAGCTGCCCGATGCCGTGAACCGGACAATCTCCGGCGAGCTGTTCAAGTACCGCTGCCCGCACTGCGGACGGAAAGACCGCCTGGAATACGATCTCTCGTTTTACGACGCGGAGAACAACGTCTGGATCCAGGTCGTGCATGAAGCCGACCAGATTCCGGATTATGTCCGGGCACTGAACATGTCAAGCGCTCATATGGGTCTGCGGGTGCGGATTGTCCATGATATTCACGAGCTCCGGGAAAAGCTCATGGCCTTTGTCATGGGCCGGGACGACCGCATTCTGGAGATCTATAAGTACATCGCCAAATCGCAGTTTCAGAGTCAGGATCCCGGTTTTGTTCTAAGCAGAGAGCCGTTTTATGCCGGAAGCACCGAAACCGGCGATGAGGTCATCACCTTCCACGGGCGCGGCGGGAAGAACCAGCTGGTTCCGCTGGACGAAGCTTATTACCAGCTGCTGCGGCATGAGTTCTCCGGCCGCATCAGCATGGAGCCCAAGTGCTATGTCTACGACAGCGCCTGGGCCGCCTCCTTTGCCGCCAATCTTACATGAATCACAAAATGCCGGCGGTTTCATCCGTCGGCAGATCCGAGGAAAAAATGAATCAAGTCAACGAAAAATTTCTGCATTTTCTTTCGACCAGTCCCACCGCCTTCCACGCGGTTTCCAATCTGAAGGCTGAACTCGATCAGGCCGGTTTTACCCAGCTGCATGAGGAAGACCGCTGGTCCCTCGTCCCCGGCGGGAAATACTATGTCGAACGCAACGGTTCCGCGGTTCTCTCCTTCCGTCTTCCGGAGGGAGAAGTCCGGAGCTTTCATCTGATCGCCTCCCACAGCGATTCCCCTTCGTATAAGATCAAACCCGGTCCCGGGATGCTGTCCGAAGGTCTTTTGCGGCTGAACGTCGAGCGCTACGGCGGCCCTGTGGACAGCAGCTGGATGGACCGGCCGCTCTCCTTTGCCGGGCGCGTGCTGCTTGACGAAGGGGATCACCTGAGCCACCGTCTGGTCTGGCCGGAAGAGGATCTTCTGATCATCCCTTCTCTCGCTCCGCATCTGACCCGGCACGAAAGTGAGAAGAAGCCGTTGAACCCCCAGACCGATCTGCTCCCGCTTCTCTGTGAAGCCGGTGATGCCGATGCCTTCTGGTCACAGCTGGCGTCCCGCCTGAACACCGTGCCGGAGCGCATCCTGGGTGCGGATCTGTACCTCTGTGTCCGGGAAGCGCCCCGCCTCTGGGGTCCGGAGAAGGAGTTTCTCTCCGCCGCCCGCCTGGACGATCTGCAGTGCTGCTACGGTTCCTTCCTGGGCTTCCTGCAGGCGCAGCCGCGGGACAGCATTGCCGTCCACTGCGTCTTTGACAACGAAGAGGTCGGGAGCCGCAGCCGTCAGGGCGCGGACTCCGGTTTCCTGCGGGACGTTCTGGAGCGTATCTGCCTTTCCCTCGGTCTCAGTGCTGAAGAATATCACCGCCTTGTCAGCAGGAGCTTCATGGTCTCCGCCGACAATGCTCACGCGGTGCATCCCAATGCCGCCCAGGCCTCCGATCCGGTCAACCGTCCCCGTCTCAACGGCGGCATCGTCATCAAGCACCAGGGCTCTCTGCGCTACGCCACAGACGCATACTCCGCCGCGGTATTGAAAAAACTCTGCAATCAGCATGACATTCCCTGGCAGGACTATACCAACCGTTCGGATATTCCGGGCGGCTCCACCCTCGGGAGCCTTTCCGAGTCTCAGATTCCGCTCCCCACGGCGGACATCGGGCTGGCGCAGCTCGCCATGCACTCCTGTTTCGAGACCGCCGGCGCCCGCGACACCGAGAGTCTCGCCCATTTCGCCGAGGTGTTCTACGGAGAATCCCTCCCGGCGGTGATTCCGGAATAACCCGGCGTATCATTTCCTCTGTATTGAAAGGAGTTTTTTCTCATGAGTACTGAATTTGTCTGCGTTCAGGGCGATATCACCAAAGACCATGGTGTGGACGCCATCGCCAACGCGGCAAACACTTCCCTTCTGGGCGGAGGCGGCGTCGACGGTGCCATTCACCGCGCGGCCGGTCCCGAGCTCCTGGAGGAATGCCGGACGCTCCACGGCTGCCGCACCGGTGAAGCGAAGATCACCAAGGCCTACCGCCTGCCCTGCAAGTATGTCATCCACACCCCCGGCCCGGTCTGGCACGGCGGCGGTCACGGCGAGCGCGAGTTGCTGGCTTCCTGCTACCGTTCCTGTCTGGAGCTGGCGGTGGAAAACGGCTGCCGGAGCATCGCCTTTCCCTCCATCTCCACCGGCGTCTATCACTTTCCGCTGGAAGACGCGGCACAGATCGCCGTTTCGACGGCAAAGCAGTTTGTCGCCGAGCATCCGGACACGCTGGACATGGTGAAGTGGGTGCTTTTTGACGCACGCACCCTCGCCGCATATCAAAAGGCGCTGTGAAGCGCCTCCGGAAGGGAATGTAGCTTTGATAGAATATCTTGACGTTGTGGATGAAAACGGGATGCCGACCGGCGAAACCGTGGCGCGATCCGTGGCGCACCGGGAGGGCTTCCCTCACAGAACCTCCCATCTCTGGCTGGTCCGCAGGCGCGGAGGCAGAATACAGGTTCTGCTTCAGAAGCGGGCCATGACCAAGTCCTTCCCCGGCTGCTATGACATCTCCAGCGCGGGGCATATTCCGGCCGGTCAGGACTTCTGCCCCTCTGCGATCCGCGAGCTTCAGGAAGAGCTTGGCCTCACGGCAGATGAATCCGAGCTTGTACCTTGCGGGGACATGAAGATCATCTGGGATGATGTATTTTTCGGGATTCCCTACCACGACCGGCAATATACCCGGGTCCTGCTGCTCTGGGCCGATGTGGACGAAGATCAGATGACGCTTCAGAAGGAAGAAGTTGACGGCGTCCTGTGGATCGACCTGCAGGAGTGCATGGAGCGTGTCGCTGCCGGAACCATACAGAACTGCATCTCTCTTGAAGAACTGAAACTGGTTCAGGCGGCTGCCGAGGCCTCCGCCTGAAAGCAACCCCCGGCTGCAGGGCTTTTACCGCCCTGCAGCCGGGGTTTTAAGGAGTGTAAAGTTTTCAGGTTTTTACGATACCGATCGCAGGTTCCCCTTTGATGACGTGCACGACATTCTCTACCAGCTGTAAGCCTGTTCTGCGGATTGCATCGTCTGTATTGCCGCCGATATGCGGTGTCGCGCTGAAGTTTGAAAGACTCAGCAGCTTGTTTTCCTTCTTCGGCGGCTCTTCGACAAATGCGTCGCATGCAGCCGCTTTCAGCTTCCCTTCCACCAGTGCTTCATACAGGTCATCCTCGTTTACAACGCCTCCGCGGGCACAGTTGATGAGGATGGCACCCGGCTTAAAATGATCAAACATTTTGCCGGAGATCATGTCGCGTGTTCCCGGATTCAGCGGTACACTGATATTCACCACATCCGCCTGCTCAATCAGCGCTTCCACTGTGCTGACTTTCTCAAAGCCTTTCTCTGCTGCCTGCTCCGGTGTGGAGTGACGGTCATACCCGATCGCTCTCATCCCAAAGCCGTTTACCAGAATCTTCGCTGCCCGGGAAGCGATATTGCCCATACCGATGGAGCCGAAGGTCTTTTCCTTCAGTTCCGTTCCCTGGAAGTCCGGAGGTGCGATGCTGCGAAATCCTTCCCCGCGGCAGATCGCATTGGCCTCGCTGATTCTGCGTTCCAGGTTCAGCGCCAGACCCACAATCAGTTCGGCAACGGAATCGGAATTGCCGCCCGGAACGTTGACGACAGTGACGCCGTGTTCTTTTGCCGCCTGCAGGTCTACTCCGTCATAGCCTGCGCCATGACGCCCGATCGCCTTCAGGTTTGGCAGCTTTTCGATCAGTTCTCTCGTGACGTGTTCGCGGCGCACGAGGACGCCTTCGATTTCTTCGGGATGATCCAGCGTATTGACTACGGTGGCCAGTTCAGCCAGCCGCTTCATGGCATCCGGATGAAACTGCTCGGTCATGTAGATAGTCATTTTCCTGCACCTCTCACGCTTTGATTTCTGCGGCAATTCTGTGCATCAGCTCTTCTGTCGGCGCTTTGCGGTCCACGGCCGAGGTTCTCACGATCAGCTGGTAAACATCAACCTTCTCTTCTTCCGCAACCTTATGATAGAGTTTCAGGAAGGAGGAATGACAGCCCGAAATTCCGAGGATCAGATCCTCCGGGCATACCGCCACATGATAGTCATGCTTTTTCATCGCCGGGATCAGCTCCGCATCCAGATAGGCCAGCAGGCGATAGAACTCCTTTTCCGGGAACAGACCCAGCCGCACCATCGAGGCCGCCGTCAGCTCTGTGGAGCAGTTTCCTGCGCTGCGGGCCATGCCCAGCAGGCCGGTGTCGATTTCGTCTGCGCCCGCTTCGATTGCCGCGAGGGCATTTCCTTGGGAGAGGCCGAGGTTGTTGTGCCCGTGGAAGCCGACCGGGATACTGACTGCCGCCTTCATCTCACGGACGTACTCCGTCACCTCATCCGGCATCATGGTTCCGGCAGAGTCCATGATCGTGATGATGTCCACGCTGGCTTCTTCCAGCATCTTCGCTTCCTGTGCCAGTTCCTTCGGTGTCAGCAGATAGGCCTTCATCTGGGAATAGCGGCAGGTCAGGCCCGCGGCCTTCACCATCTTCACCGCCGCCACAGCTTTCGCGCCGTCACCGGCCGCGATCCCCACGCGCAGGAAGCTCAGGCCGTTTTCTGCTGCCTGTCGAACCCGCTCTTCACTGGCCTGATTGGCAAGGAGAAACATGCCCAGGCTTGCCTGTTTTGCATAGGGCACCACCAGCTTCATGTATTCCAGATCCGTCAGCGGGGCCACAGCTCCGCTGTCATAGGAGCCGATCCCCTTGGCATTGCCGAGTTCGATATCCGTGATGCCGCAGGCGATCAGATTCTTCACCATGCTCTCCGTCAGTTCCGCCGAGAAGCCGTTTCCGACAACATTACCGCCGTCGCGCAGCGTGCAGTCAAATATTCTCATTGTTTCTTTTCCCCAGTTTACATAGATTATGTCTCCACCAGTTCGGTGGGGCGTTCAGCCATCATCTGTCTCAATTCAGCCGATGAAAATCCCTGTTCTGCCAGGATCTCGGCAAACTTTCTGAATCCAACCTCCGGATACTCGTTATGCTTCTGTCCCAGGTCAGTTGAAAGAATCACGCGATCGATCCCTGTTTTTCTGAGTAATCCGGCAAACTCCTCCCAGGACTGTTCTTCTGCGGCCGAGGTATAGGAGTGCTCAATCGTGGCGCCAAGTTCAATCAGCCTGCGCTGCTCTTCCGGAGAATATTTTGTGAACGGCCAGTCCGCATGGGTAACCAGTAGCTTTCCAAATCCCCTTCTCCGTGCCTCTCCCGCCAGCGCAAAGCATTCTCTGTGCGAGATATGCCCGGTACCCAGAACCATGTTGTAGTCCATGACGAGATCGAGCACCTCTGACATGGCCTTGCTGATTCTGCCTTCTTCATCAAGAACGCTGTGCGTCGGCACATGGATGCCCTTGTCGAGCAGTCTTTTGTGGAGTGTCATGTAATTTGGATAGTTCGTGAGGTAATAGTTCTGCTGTCCCGGTGAATCGAAGGTCGGGCACCAGACAATTTTCGCCCCCAGCCTTGCAGCGTTTTCAACGGCGATCGGATTAATCCCTCCGACAACGGCATTGAGTGTAATGGCACCCACAACATTGCATTCCGGGCAGAGGTCTCTCAGAAGCGCCGCCTGCTGGGCGGTTGATCCATAATGCGCCTTGAGTGCAAAACCTTTCATCCCGCTCCGCACCGCGCGCCTTGTCATCTCCAGACCGGTGACAGAGCGTTCCACCACATCCGGCGCGCAGTGAATATGGAGATCATACGTATCCTGAAGCAAATTGCTCATCGTCATTCCCCTTTCACAGCAGGCCTGGGAGAAATGTCGCGATTTGCGGGATAAAGATCACCAGCAGCAACGCCACCAGAGACGCTGCCAGGAATGGCAGAACGCCCTTGACAACATCGCCGAAAGGCTGTTTTGTCAGCCCGACCACAGCAAAGAGATTTCCGCCGAAGGGCGGCGTCACGAAACCGCAAATCAGCGTCAGGCAGAAGACAATCCCCAGATGAATATCGTTGATCCCCATCTGCAGACCGATCGGCGCCAGGATCGGGGCAAGCATGACGATGCTGGCCAGCGCGTCCATTAGGCATCCGATGAACAACAGAACAAGCAGGAGCATCAGCCAGTAGAGCAGCTTGCTGCCGCCCAGCAACGGGACCACCACTGCGGCGATTTTGGCCGGGATTCTCGTAGTGGAAAGAATCCAACCGAAGACCGCCGCTGAGCCCGTCAACATCGCGATGTATGCGGAGGTCTCTACCGTCTTCTTCAGAATCGTGATAAAGGACTTCACCGTAATCTTACGATAAATAATTGCCAGGATCAGGGAATACACACAGCCCACGGTTGCGGACTCTGTCGGAGTGATAATCCCGCCATAAATACCACCCAGGATGATGATCGGCAACAGGAGAACTGGCAGCGCGCGCCACGTCACTTTGACGATGTCTCTGAAGCTGTTATGCACCTGGTTTGTCTTCAAGTCCCAGTTGCGGGCGCAGATCTGGTTCATGACGATCATCAGCGCCGCCATCAGCAACCCCGGCAGGATCCCTCCCATAAACATCTTGGTGATGGAGGTCCCCATCGTCGTGCTGTAGACAATCATGACGATGCTGGGCGGAATCACCGGTCCGAGAGCACCCGCCATGGCTGTCAGGCCGGCGGCACTCCGCGGAGGATATCCGTTTTCGATCATGGCCGGGATCAGCAGCGAGCCGATCGCAACCACAGTAGCAGGACCTGACCCGGACAGAGCGGCGAAGATCGTGCAGCAGATCACCGTGACGATACCGAGGGAACCATGTATTCTGCCAAACAGTGCATAGACCCAGTCCACGAGCCTCTTGCTCAAGCCGCAGCTCTCCATGATGTAACCCATCATGGTGAAAAGTGGGATGGCAAGCAGTGTTGTGGAGTCTAGTCCCAGAAACAGCTTCTGGGCAACTACGACCATAGGCTTGAGATTGGTAATCTGCAGGAAGAGAGAACTTGATGCAAGAATCGCAAACCCGATGGGAATCCCGACAAAAATCAGAACCAGCAGCAGGGCAAATAATAACACTCCCATTACGCTCTCTCCTCTTTGTTGTCTGCCTGAATCCAGAGATTCAGAACACGATTGACCGTAAAGAATCCAATCAGGATACCGCTGATCGGCAATACGCCGTAGACCAGTCCCATCGGAAGCTTCAGCGCAGGACTTGTCTGCGAGATCGTAACCTGGCAAAGCCTGTATCCAAACACCGCGAAGATGACGCCCATATATCCCAGAACGATGAAGCAAAAGGTATCATATACTTTCCTTGCGGGGCCCTTGAGCTTTTTGCTGAGGAGATCCACCACTGCGTGTCCGCCGCGGTACACGAGAACTGCCGCACCAAGAATATCCAGCCAGATGTAGCAGTAACGTGCGCATTCATCGGTCCATGTGATGGCACTGCCGATGACATAGCGGCTGAACACCTGGAGGAACGAGCTGATCAGCAGGACAAGGGCAAGCGCCGCGCAGATTGCCATGATCCCCCGACAGATCGCTTCACAGAGTTTGTTATAGTATTTCATACCATTTACTACGCCGCGGCGGCCTTCATCACAGCGTCAATGAGGTCGGCGCCAATCCTTTCAGCGTACTTCTCATAGAGTCCGGCACTCTCCACGACTGCCTGGAATCCACTGAGATCAGGCCTATCAACTTTCATGCCTTTCTCTTCAAGGCTGGCATAGACTTCTTCCGTGCTGGACTCAATCCACGCGCGCTGCTCGTTGGCTGCTTTCACAGCGGCGTCCTTCAGTACCTTCTGTTGCTCTTCCGTCAGTGACTTGTAGAGGGATTCCGAGATCATCAGAGGATTCGGGCTGAAGAGATGGTTCGTCACGGAGATATCGCTGCAGACCTCGAAAAAGCCGTTGGACAGCACAACTGCCGGGGTGATCTCGAAAGCGTCCACGGTCTTCTGCTGCATTGCCGTGAAGGTCTCCGCCCAGGCAAGTGGAGTGGGCGCGGCGCCCAACGCGTTGAAGGTATCGATATAAATGTCACTCTCAGGGACGCGGATCTTCATGCCCTTCAGATCCTCAACTGCCAGAACAGCCTTGTTCCCCACGACCTGGCGGAAGCCGCCCTGTGCAAAGGCAAGAACGCGAACACCTTTTTCAGCCGCGAACTTCTCAATTACGGTCTGTATTGCGTTGCTGTCGAGGGCTCTATAAGCACTCTCATAGTCGCTGAAAACATAGGGGAGATCCAGAACGCCAAACTCAGGCATGAAATTGGAAAGAACCATATTGGCCGTGGAAGCCATCTCGATCGTGCCAAGCTGCATCCCTTCGACCATATCGCGCTCGCCACCGAGCTGGCCGCTTCCGACGATTTCGATCTCCATTGTGCCGTTGGACATCTCATCCACATACTGCTGGAACAACAGCGCCATCTTGTGGTGAATGGCAGTCTCCACTTCGGCGTCCGCGTGACCAAGCTGAATGAAGACCTTGTCGACGGGAGCCTGCGTCGCTTCGTCCGCTTCGGAAGGGGCCGCGGATGGTGCTGAAGGTGCAGGAGCGTCCTGCTGTGTGCTGGTCGCTGATTGGCTGCCGCCGCATCCGGAACAGATGACAAGAATCAGAACCGTGCTGAGAATCAATGCCAGTTTCTTTCTCATAGTTACCTCTCCTTTTTGTTGTGTTTGTTTCTTTCTTAGATATTTTCGTTGTTTTTGCTTCATACGTATTCTATATTATTTGTCACTTTCTGTCAACTAATAAAACGCACAAAGTTATCAGTCTGTATTTGTGCAACGTTCACAACATTTATATTCGATCTTCATGTCGTGGTCATTTTCAATTTTAGTGTTTACAACTTTTCGTTTTTGTTGTATACTAAGAAAAAACTGAGGAGAGTACCATGAGTTTTCTTGTCGACGTATTTAAGGATCGCTCCTTTACCAAAACTCAGAGCACGATTGCGGAGTACATGATCGAGCATGAAGTGGAACTGTGCCGCATGTCGCTCATGGATGTGTCCAGGGCCGTGGGCGTCAGTGATGCCTCTGTCCTTCGCTTTGTGCGCCAGATCGGTTATGAAGGATATAATGATTTCAAGGAACAGCTATATGCGAAAGTGACGGAACAGATTGATCTGGCCGGCTCCGTCGGGAAGAAAAATCTCCGTGACAGGCTGTCCGGCAGCGAAGACGGCCAAGGCCTCTCTCTTGTCGAAAACATCGCGGAGACTGCTTCCCACAATGTGGAACTCTCTCTGCTGCAGAATCCTCAGTCCAGCTATGACCGCGTTCTCTCGTCCATCCTTCGCGCGCGCACCTTATATGTCTTTGGCGCCAGGGGAACCCTTTCCATTGCTGAACATTTTTCCCGGCTGATCCGCTATCTTGTTGGCAATGTCGTATTTCTTTCTTCCCCCTATGATATGCACGCCGCTTTGGGGAGTGTCTGTGAGGATGACTATATGATCTTCTTCTGCACATCCAGGCTTTACAAGTCTGATCTCCATATCTGTCAGGCCGCTCAGGCCTCCGGCATCGGCCTCTGCCTGATTACTGACAAGGTGCCTTCCCTTCTTACCAAATTTGCCAGCCACATTCTCATTACCAAAACGGGCGAAAACCAGTACTTTAACTCCATGCTCGGCACTCTCGCAGTCGCTGAACATCTGGCGTATCTGCTCAGTGTTTCTGAGCGTGAAAAGCTCCAGGATTCTCTGGACCGGTACGACCTGTTCACCGAGGAGGAACGTATCTCCTGCTGAGCAAAAAAACGGATGTCCCCTCCGGGCAGACAAGCAAAACCCCGGCTGCAGAGCTTTTACCGCCCTGCAGCCGGGTTTTTTCACCATGTGATCTTTTTATAATTAAGGCCTTATTCCCGCAGATTTCCTTTTCGGATGTTCTCCCGGATGATCCGGTCGGTGACCTCGAAGAGCTTCTCCGAGCCCAGACGCGTCTTTCTCTGGCGGCCGTATACCGCTTCCGCCGTGACCTGATGTTCTTTCCAGTCGCCGCCCTCGTTGGAATTGTTCAGCAGCAGCGGCTGCAGATTGTCCAGGGAGTGGGCGAAGCGGGCTTCCGCGGTCTCATACGCCTCGAACTCATCGAAGAGCGCCGTCAGTTCCGTCTTCTGATCCTCCGGCAGAATCGAGAAAATCCGCTCCTTCGCCGCGTCTTCCCGAGCCTTCTGGGTTTTCAGGTTCTCCTCGTCATAGGCATAGGTGTCCCCTGCGTCGATCTCGACGATGTCGTGGATCAGGCACATCAGCATCACTTTGGCGATGTCGACCTTTTCGTTGGCATATTCCCGCAGCAGATATGCCATGATCGCCATATGCCAGGCATGCTCGGCGTCGTTTTCCTGTCGCCCGTGCCCGGAAAGATGGGTCTGCCGGAAGACATTCTTCTCTTTATCAATTTCCAGCGCAAAAGCCAGTTGTTTTCTCAGACGTTCCTCCATCGCCGTGCTCCTCTCTGTATGCTGATTCGCTCCTATGTTTTCCCGTTCAGGCCCCGATGGCCTCCAGAAATCTGCACAGCCCTTCGGGGTATGCGGTCTGCGGTGTGAGACCGGTGTCGCCCAGCTGAACAGGCTTGTTCTTTCCGTGATAGTCGCTTCCCGCCGTGACATACAGGTGAAACTGCTCCGCAAAACCCAGGATTTCCTCCCGGTTCTGCCTGCTGAACCCGGAATAGAAGGCCTCTACCCCCTGCAGCCCGTAGGCCATCAGGCGCCGGAGCCGCCGCTCCATGTCCTCCCCCAAGATCAGCTGATCCCCGTTTCCGAAGGTCGGATGCGCCAGCACCGGGATCCCACCGCCTGCAAGGATTCCGATGATGGTCTCCTCCGGTTCCAGGAATTCCAGCTGGATTCGAAGCTTGTTCAGGTAGTCATGCATGGCGGTCTCTTTGGAATCCGCATAACCGTCCTGCACCAGCAGGTTCGCCAGATGCGGCTTTCCGGGGTTGTCCAGTGTCAGAAGGTGTTCAATCTCTTCCGGTGGAAACACAATTCCGAATTCCCGCTCCAGAAAGTCCAGTCTGGTGTGGATCTTCCCCATCCGGATCCGGTGTCCTTTTGCCACCAGTCCCCTTATGGACTCCGCTTCCGGATCATACCCATAGCCCAGGATATGGTACTGCCCCTCTTCATCCCTGCAGGAAAACTCCACCCCTGTGAGGAACCGCGGATCCTCCGGTTTTCGCAGCTGTTCAATCACGGCGCAGCCCTTGATGGCATCATGGTCCGTGACGGCAAACAGCTCGATCCCCTGTTCCTTCACCCGATCGAGAATTTCCTCCGGCGTATCGGTCCCGTCTGAAACGGTCGTATGCATATGCAGGTCGATTCTGTGAGCTTCTGTCATGCTGTGCTTCCTTTTCCGTATTGATCGGCGCCGCTGACG
>Ga0256405_10010884_pt1 | contig 11819 bp, 12 predicted proteins | sample RumenRJG_02DNA_FD_189096 | JGI IMG/M metagenome (GOLD analysis project Ga0256405, IMG submission 189096) | Bovine rumen microbial communities from Lethbridge, Alberta, Canada - RJG_02 | ecosystem: Host-associated > Mammals > Digestive system > Stomach > Rumen | place: Canada: Alberta...
CTCGTGTCGCTCCCCAACGTGATCGTCACCTCGCATCAGGCGTTCCTGACACACGAGGCGCTTGCCAACATCGCCACGACAACGCTCAAGAACCTTGACGACTACTTCGCCGGCGCACCGCTTGAAAACGAAATCTGCTACCGCTGCCTCGGCACGGGCGGAGCGGCCAAGTCGAACTGCCCGCGCCGCGCCAACGGCCGCTGCCACTGATTAGATAACGATAGTCACCCATGTCACATTTAGACTGACAGGACGATCTACTTTTTACACCTGACATCGGATACGTCTCTGAGGTGTCATTCGTACAGACGAAATGATATACTATTGGAGCCATGCGCGCTGGCGCACCGATTCTAAAACCCAAAGGAGATTTAGTCATGCCCGTGAAGAAGACAGTTAAGAAAATCAAGAACGTGCTGATCATCTCGGCGTCGTTCCGTCCGAACTCCAACTCCCACGCACTCTGCCAAGAGGTCGCTAAGGGCGTGAAGGCCGCGGGCAACAAGGCCGAGGTCGTCCGGCTCAAGGACAGGAAGATCGGATTCTGCACCGGCTGCTATGCCTGCCAGAAGCTCGGCAAGTGCGTCATCAAGGACGACGCCAACGCAATCATCGAGAAGATATGCAAGGCGGACGCCGTCGTGTTCGGCACGCCCGTCTACTACTTCTCGATCGCCGGACAGCTCAAGGCGCTCTTCGACCGCTGCGTCGCGAAGTGGCCGGAGCCGAACGGCAAGCCGTACTATCTCGTTGCAACGATGGCGGAGAACATGGACTGGGATCTCGTGAAGGCGCCGCTTCAGGGCTTTGTCGACTGCTTTGAAGGCGCGAAAATCAAGGGTTTTCTCAAGGCCGGTGGCGTCTATGAGCCCGGTGCCGTGAAGAAGACGAAGTTCATGAAGGCGGCTTTCGATCTTGGCAGGAGGATATGAGGACACCCCATGCCCGGCGAACATGCGCGAAGCATCAACCTTGCAAACGCCGTCTCCATCGCCGCGTACGAGTGCTAAAGGCAACTATCAAGAACATGACAGCCAAGATGAAATCTGTGCCGCCGCGGCTCCGCAACTCCGCACGAGACCCCTCATTGACTTTCATCGGCGTTTTGATATATTACTGTCCACACAAGCCGCAGAAACCGCGCGGCGAAGCGAAAACGAACAAGGGAAGACAAATATGACAATGGAAGAAGCCCAGGCCTATTTCTCGGAAGACCGGTTCGCAACCGAGAACGGAATAACGCTCGACGAGTTGGACGGCGAACATGCTGTAACCTCTATGACGCTTTCGCCCCGCCACAGGAACGCCTTCGGCGGCGTAATGGGCGGCGCGATATTTACCCTTGCCGACTTCGCCTTCGCCGCGCTCACGAACGACCGCGAAAGAGTGACGGTTGCCCAGCAAGTCTCGATAAGCTACCTCTCCGCGGCAAAGGGAACGCGCCTCATAGCGACTGCCCGCTACAGGAAGGACGGCCGCAGCTCGTGCGTCGTGAACGTCGACATCTCAGACGACACCGGGCGCGACATCGCGCAGTTCGTCGGCACCGGCTTCAAGCTTAAATAGGCTGCAATCGACGTCGCCAGCCAAACCTACATCACATACCAGAGGATGCAGAAGAAGTGGCAGATCGTGCCGGCAAGCACGAAGAGATGCCACACCATGTGCGCATATGGAAGCGACTTCCAGAGATAGAAGACGCAGCCAAGCGTGTATAGCCCGCCGCCAAGCGTAAGCCACATCGTGCCAAGCCCGTGGAGCGAGCGTATGAGCGGAACGATCGCGAGGATCGCCACCCACCCCATCACGATGTACGCCAGGGTCGACACGACCCTGAACCGCCCCGTCGTCCATATCTTGAAGAAAATCCCCGCAAGCGTTCCGCCCCACTCGATGCCGAAGATCGTCCACGCAAGCCCCGGATGGTCGGGCCTCAGCGTGACAAGGCAGAAAGGCGTGTAAGTTCCCGCTATCAGGAAGTATATCGCCATGTGGTCCATCTTGTGCAGGACCCTCTTCGCCGGAAGGTAGGTGACCGCGTGGTACGCCGACGATATTGCGTAGAGGAGAATCATCGAAAAGCCGAAAATCGCCCCGGAAGTCGTCTTCCACGCGACGTCTACGCCGCTTGTCGCGCCCTCCCAGACGAGAAGCGCAAGCATCGCCGCCCCGAGATGAGAGCCGACGACATGCGTAACGGCATTTGCGATTTCCTCGCCTGACGTGTATGTTCTTTCTTTCCTCATTCAGCAGCGCAGAATTTACCAAAAACTCGCCCAACAAGTCAATCGGATTTGGTATAATTTACGTATATGTCCAACGAGACCCAGAAACCCGCCGCGAAGCCGGACGGGAACAGTATCGGCGCGATGCGATCTTGGATCATAATCGCCGCCGCCGTGGCGCTGTTTTTTACATTCTACAAGACCAATCCCGGCGAGCCGGCCGTGCACGAGCTGACACAGACCGAATTCTACAAAGCGCTCGAAGAAGGGAAGATCGTCGAGCCCGTCGTCCGCTTCCTCGATCGCGACGAGGGCGCGACATACTTGACCGGCGAAATGGAGACCGACGAAGTCGACAAGGACGGCAAGCCGATTGCGGACAAAGACGGCAATCCCGTACGCGTCAAATACCGCGTCCCGCTCGTCCCAGGCGAGAACGAGAACCTGATGGAGGATCTCTTCACCAGACAGCTCCAAGTAAAGGTCAAGGAGCGCAGAAGCCCGCTTTCGCCGCTCGTCATGAACATCCTCTTCTTCGGCGGCATGATGTTCCTCTTCTACTGGTTCTTCTACCGCAAGATGGGTGGCGACGGCGGTGTGTTCGGTTTCGGCAAGTCGCGCGCAAAGCTGCTCGACGGCAAGGCGGAAAAGGCGAAGGTCACGTTCTCCGACGTTGCGGGAGTTGACGAGGCGAAGGAAGAGGTGCAGGAAATTGTCGCCTTCCTCAGGGAGCCAGCCGTGTTCCGCAAGCTCGGCGGGCGCATCCCGAAGGGTGTCCTTCTCGTGGGCCCGCCCGGAACTGGCAAGACGCTTCTCGCCAAGGCAATCGCGGGAGAGGCGCAAGTGCCCTTCTTCGCGATTTCTGGCAGTGACTTCGAGGAGATGTTCGTCGGCGTCGGCGCGAGCCGTATGCGCGACATGTTCGCAGAGGCGAAGAAAAAGGCGCCCTGCATCATCTTCATCGACGAGATCGACTCCATCGGCATGAAGCGCACCGGCGCAGGAGCGCTTGGTGGCAATCGCTACAACGAACAGACCCTGAACACGATGCTCGTAGAGATGGACGGCTTCTCGCCGAACGAGGGCGTGATCGTCATCGCTGCGACGAACCGGCCCGACACTCTCGACGCCGCGCTCCTGAGGCCTGGCCGCTTCGACCGCCAGGTGATGATCGACCTTCCGACGCTAAAGGGTCGCGAGGAGATTCTCGCGCTCCACGGCAAGAAGATCAAGTTCGGGCCAGACGCCGACCTCTCGCGCATCGCGCGCGGCACGCCCGGCTTCTCGGGCGCAGACCTCGCAAATCTCCTGAACGAGGCCGCGCTCATGGCTGTCAGGAAGAAACTCGAGGCCGTCGACATGGAGACACTCGAGGAGGCGCGCGACAAGGTCCTCTGGGGACGCGAACGCAAGAGCGCGGGCTATTCGCAGAAAGACCGCGAAATCACGGCATGGCACGAGTCGGGCCACGCAATACTCCAGCTTCTCGCAAAGAACGCAGACCCCCTCCACAAGGTAACGATCATCCCGCGCGGGCGTGCGCTTGGAGTCACCATGTCGCTGCCAGAGCGCGACATCCTCAACCGCACGAAGAGCCACTTCCTCGACGAACTCGTGATCTGCTGCGGCGGCAGGATAGCGGAAAAGATGTTCACAGGCGAGATCTCGACCGGCGCCGCACAGGACATCGCGATGGCGACCGAGATCGCGCGCAAGATGGTCTGCACTTACGGTATGAGCGAGAAGTTCGGCTTCCAGGCGTTCAACGAACCAAGCCCATACACCTCGATCGAGGCGATGCCGCCCGCGTTCAGCGAGGAGACTTCGCGCGCAATCGACGCCGAAGTCGCGAAGCTTGTATCCGACGCCTACGCAAAAGCCGAAAAGGCCATTTCGGAGAACAAGGAGAAGGTCGAGCTTCTCGCAAAGACCCTTCTCGAACGCGAGACGATGGACGGGCGGGACGTCGCGAAGCTCGTCGGGCTCGAACGGGAAGAACCGCCGCAGAACGGCGAGCAGACGGGAGGCGAAGAACCCAAATGACGAACGCCTCGGCCATAGTCCAGATCGCGATACTCTACTTCGTGATCTACTCGATCCTAAAGGGAGCAAAGGGATCGCGCTTTGGCCAGGCGCTCATGGGTTTCGGCATACTCGCCTCGCTCCTCATAGCGTTCGCGTATCTCTTCCACTTCGACGTCCTCACGCGCATCGTCCAGTTCCTGCTCATCTACATCGCGGTCTCAACAGTCGTCATCTTCCAACCAGAAATCCGCCGTATCCTCGCCACGGTCGGCGCGTTCGGTTTTCTCGAAAAGCCAAAGTACGGTCCTGGCGACGCCGCGACTCCCGATCTCGTCGTGGATACGCTCATCTACCTTGCAGACAAGCGCATTGGGGCGCTTCTCGCCTTCGAGCGCGGCATTTCGCTTAGGGGCTACGAGGATACGGGCGTCCTGCTCGATGCAGTGTTCTCGCGAGGGCTCGTGACGAGCATATTCACGCCGCCCCTACCGCTACACGACGGCGGCGCAGTGCTCAGGAACGGCCGGCTTTCCTCTGCCCATTGCATCTTCCCCGTCTCGAACAACCCGAACCTCATCACAAGTGGCATGCGCCACCGCGCTGCAGTCGGACTTTCCGAGGATACCGACGCGCTCGTCGTGGCAGTCTCGGAGGAAACGGGCGACATATCGGTAGCACGCAACGGCAAGCTCTTCCGCTACTCCGGCGAACAGAGGGCCGAGTCGCTGCACCGCTGGCTGGCGAGAGCACTTCCCCGCGCAAGCGGCGGCGCGTCGCGCCTTGGCACGCTGAAGAGATGGCTTGGCAAGTCGGTAGACCCCCTCCAGAAAGGAAACCGCAAATGAAGGCCGAAGTGCAAAAGCCGGGAATCTTCTCAAGGGCGGTATCGGTGCTGACCTACAACTGGGGGCTGAAGCTCCTGTCGCTCCTCCTGGCCATACTGGTATACTACTCACTCAAGACAGAGCGCACGCAAGTCCTTGGCGTCCACGCTCGCGACAACGGAATATCGATCCCTAAAGGCGAAGCCACAACAGACGGCAATCAAAAATGACAGACCCCTCTTCCAATGCAGACACAGGCCGCGAAAAGCACATCCTCGGATGGCTGCCCTTCCTGATCTCGCCCTTTCCCCTAGTGGCGCTCCTGACCTACGACTGGCGTTCAATCGAGGCGCTCCGCGTACCCGCGCTTCCGTCGACGAACTGGGTTGGCGCGCTCGGCGATTCCTTCGCCTACTACGGCTACACCACGATTGGCCTTGCAGTGTGGATAATCCCAGTCATCTGCATTGTGCTCGGGCTGTGCCTCGTCGGTGGACATAGGTTGAACCTCGTCCGTCGAGCCCCATGGTTCGCAGTCTTCCTCGCCGCGTGTGCATGCCTTCTGCAAGTCGCACAGCATCACGCGCCCGGGATTTCCGCAGCGCTCGAGCGCGTCAACATCGCAAACGCCGGCGGCGTAGTCGGCTACCTCGTCATGACGCGGCTCGTGTCGCCGCTTTTGAGCGACTTCGGCGGCTCAGCGGTGATGGCTATCATCGCCTTCGTCGCGTTTGTCGCGTGCATCGGCAGGAAGGCCATCGCCGCGTTCTTCGCTGGACTCTACCGCTGGGCCACGGCTGGCGGGCACATCGCGCCATCGCGCGAGGCCGCAGGCTCCGACGAGGAGTACGAGCAGCAACAGGCCGCCTATCTCGCCGCACTCCAGGCAAAAAAAGACGCAAAGGAGCAGGCTCGCCTCGAGAAGGAGCGTGCAAAGGCCGAAAAAGCGGCTGCGCGCCAAGCCGAGAAGGACGCGATCCGCGCCGCAAAGGAAGCTGCAAAGGCCGAACGCGAAGCGGCGAAAGCAGCCGCGCGCGCGCCGTTGCAGAACGAACTACCGCCGCCAGCCGCAAGGCGCGCCGAGACAGAGGACCAGCCGGAAGAGGAAGTCGAGGACAAGGGACCTTACATCCTGCCGTCGCTCGCTCTCCTCAACCCGCTCCGCCCGAGCACAGCCGACCACAGCGACGTAGGGGAGATGAGCCAGCGCCTCGTCTCCACGCTAAAGCTCTTCGGCGTGGACGCGCAGCTGAGCTACACGGTGCAGGGGCCGGTCGTGACGAAGTACGCGATCGAGCTCGCTCCCGGCACTCGCTACTCTGCCGTCACCAATCTCACCGACAACCTCAAGGGCGCGCTGCACGCAAAGTCGATCCGCATCGAGGCGCCAATCCCCGGCGAAGACAGGATCGGCATCGAGGTACCGAACCGCAAACCCGCTGGAATATCCTTCCGTGAGGTGTTCGAGTCCGAGGCGTGGCGCGGCGCCAACGCCGAGCTTCCCCTTCTCTTCGGCAAGCGCGCCGACGGCAAGGAGCTCGTCTCCGACCTCGCGTCCATGCCGCACATGCTCGTCGCGGGCGCGACTGGCCAAGGCAAGTCTGTCTGCCTCAACTCGCTCATCTGCGGTCTTCTCATGACAAGGACGCCCGAGCAGCTGAAGCTCATAATGGTCGACCCAAAGTCCGTCGAGTTCACACCCTACGCGACGATCCCGCACCTTCTCGTCCCCGTCATCACCGACAACCGCAAAGTCGTCTTCTCCCTTCACTGGGCCGTCGCTGAGATGGAGAAGCGGCTCAAGATGTTCGCAAGGGCGCGCGTCAGGAACATCTACGACTTCAACCACCGCAAGACGTTCACGCAGACCGACATGTTCGGCAGCGACACCGAGGTCGGCTCGGACATGCCGAAGACGGTTCCCTACATCGTGATAATAATCGACGAAGTGGCGGACCTGATGAGCCAGTGCTCGAAGGAAGTGACGCCCGACATCTCGCGTCTGACAGCAAAGGCCCGTGCCGCCGGCATCCACCTCATCCTCGCGACCCAGCGCCCCGACGCGAAGATAATCACCGGCACGATCAAGGCGAACATCCCAGGCCGCGTCGCGTTCAAGACCGCGTCGTCCGTCGACTCGAGGACCATTCTCGACGACACGGGAGCCGAGAACCTCATCGGCAAGGGCGACATGCTCTTCAAGGGCAAGGACGGGCTTCTCATCCGCGCCCAGGGCGCTTGGATCTCCGACGGCGAAATCGCCAACATCACGAACTTCATACAGGAGCACTCGAACACCCAGTTCGACGAGAAGTTCGCCACCAAGCTCGGGCGCGTCAAGGAAGCTTCGATTGAAGATCCGTTTGCGTCGAACGAGGACGATCCCGACAACCAGCCGGGCGGCGGCGACGTGCCGAGCTCAAGGGAGATGGTAAAGGCGAACGAGGACGCAGACCTCTTCAAGCGCGCACTCGAGTGCATCATCAACACGAACCGCGCATCGGTCTCGCACTTCCAGAGGCGGCTAGGCATCGGCTACAACCACGCAGCGAAGCTCTGCGACAAGCTCGAGGACGCCGGCGTCATCGGGCCTCAGCAAGGAGCAGGCCCGAGGCCGATCATCATGGACCAGCAGCAGCTTCTCGCCATATTCAACGGCGAAGGCGGCACAACAGACGGCGAGGCGGGCGGCGCAGCACCCGAGACCGCGCCAGACGGTGAATTTGCAAACCAGGAGGAACCACAATGATTGAATTCGGAAAGACATTGCGGACGGCGCGCGAAGCCAAGGGCCTCACGCCCGGACAGATAGCAGAGCGGACGCACATGATGATCCAAGTTGTGGAAGGACTCGAGAACGAGGACTTCTCCAGGATCGTCGCGCCCATCTACGGACGCGGGTTCGTCAAGCTCTACTGCGAAACCGTGGGGCTTGAGCCGAAGCCGCTCGTGGACGCCTTCATGGAGATATACGGCGGGCGCGGCACATCTGCCGCGAAGAGCACGCCAGCTCCGGCCGTGCCTTCTGCGCCGAAGCCTGCGCCTGTCATGGAGGCGCAGACAGAACCGCCGACACCCGTTGCACCCGAGCCCCCGAAGAACGTCCAGTCAATCATCGATTTCGATACGCCCGCAAAGCCCGTCGAACCCGTGAAACCTATCGCGCCGGAACCGGCGCAGACAGTTTCGCGCTATGCGGCGCCGATGCCGGCCGACGACGGGTTCTCTATGCCAATCGTCAACTGGCGCATGGTCGCTCTCGCCGCCGCAGCCGTTGCGATTCTATTGATTGCGATTCTCGGCGTCCGCGCGCTATACCGCGTGACGATGACAGCTCCAGAGGATGAGGTCGAGACAACGGAAGTCACAGCCCCCACTCCAACTCCCACTCCCACTCCAACTCCCACTCCAACTCCAACAGAAACTCAAGCTCCAGCGAATGTGGCAGTTGACAGGAAACCCCTTCCACTAAAACCTTTTTACATTGATTCAAACCACCAAACAGAAACGGAGAAATAAACATGGAAGTCGTAATCTGCAAGACGAAAGAAGAGGCCTCAAAGCTGGCCGCCGACATGATCACCGCCGCGGTGAAGAAGAACCCCAAGACGGTTCTCGGACTCGCGACAGGCTCAACGCCTGTACTCATGTACACCGAGATGGCAAAGGCCGTCAAGGCGAAGAAAGTGAGCTACAAGCAGGTGAAGAGCTGGAACCTCGACGAGTACTACGGGCTCCCCGGCACGCATGACCAAAGCTACCGGTACTTCATGAACAAGAACCTGTTCGAGAAGATCGACATCAAGCTCTCGAACACGCACGTCCTCAACGGTCTCGCCAAGGATCCCGAAAAGGAGTGCAAGGCATACGAGGCCCAGATCAAGAAGGCCGGCGGCATCGACATCCAGGTGCTCGGCATCGGCTCTGACGGCCATATCGCCTTCAACGAGCCCGGCACTTCGCTCAACAGCCGCACGTCGATCGTCTACCTCACGCCGTCTACGGTGAAGGACAACGCGCGTCTCTTCTTCAAGGGCGACATGAAGGCCGTTCCGAAGAGCGCGCTTTCGATGGGCGTCGGCACGATCTGCGAAGCGAAGAAGATCATCCTTCTCGCCTTCGGCGCGAACAAGCAGGACGCGATCAAGGGCTGCGTTGAAGGCCCGATGAGCCAGTTCTGCACTGCCTCGGCGCTCCAGGCGCACAACGACGCCTGGATCTTCTGCGACGAAGCCGCCGCGAAGAAGCTCAAGCTCAAGAAATACTACGCGTGGCGCAGCGCCACCAAGCTCGGCCTATGAACGACGATTGCTTCACAAGCTTTCTCTGCGACCACTGCCACACGGAGATCGAAGCCACCTTCGACCTTATCGGCCAGGAGACCGAATGTCCCGCGTGCGGTGCCAAGCTCACCGTGCCTGACAACCGCAACGACGGTGTCACACGCCATACGGCCGACGACGTCGATCCAAACCGGACGCAGGCAATGAAAAGCCGCACGATCCGCATCGAGCTTGACAATCTATGAGCGCGAGGCGGCGAAAGAAAGGCAAGACGTCGCGTACGCGCAAAATCGCGTACGCGGCCCTTGCCGCCCTTTTCGCCTTCGCGGCGGCCTTTGCCTTTGCGGCAGTCTGGTTTGTCCACCACCCGAAGACCTGGCTCGACGAGCGAAGGGAGTCGTGGCCCGGGTTTCTCATCGCGTCGCTTTTCTGGGCTGGGAACGGGCTCGGCGACGTTACAGACGCGCTCGACATCACCGGCCATGACGCGGTATACGAATACGACGTAGAGCCGCCGGAAGGCAAGGTGTTCTTCGCAGGCGCGCCGCGTCGCGTCGGAAACGTGCAACCAGCCGACATAACGGTTCTCAATCGCGGCGAATTCGCCGTCGGCTGGTCGCCGTCGCTCAAGCGTCCCGTCTGGTGTGCCTATCACGTGACGCCGCAGAAGCTCTACGAATCGGGGAAGCGCCCGAACTTCACAAAGGACAAGGAAGCCGCCAACTCGCCGGCTCCTTCCGCCTACGAACGCAGCGGCTACGACCGAGGCCACATGGTTCCGAACCACGCGATAGAATCGCGATACGGAACCGAAGACCAGAAGAAGACGTTCCTCATGTCCAACGTCGCGCCCCAGACGCCTGCGCTAAACCGCGGCGTATGGCGCAACGTCGAACACCGCATAGCAGACTTCTGGCCTGCCAAGTACGGCGAACTCTGGGTAATCGTCGGCACCATCCCGAACGGACAGGGCGAGACTCTCAGTGGAACGGACATCGAAATACCGGGGCGATTCTATCAGCTGGTCGTCGCACAGGAGGGAATGGACGTGAGGGCGCTTGCCGTCGTCTTCGACCAGCACACACCGTGGCACGAATGGGCCGCGCGGCACATCGTGTCGATAGACGAACTCGAGGAAATGGCGGGGCTCGACTTCCTGCCGGATCTCCCGAAATTCATACAAATCCCGCTCGAAGAAGAAAGACCCTCGCGGCTCTGGCCGATAAGGGCTCGAGACGTGTTCAGGCTAATCCTCCTGAACCTCGAGTAACCTACCAGGCGAGCGCGCCAAGGGCGTCGGAAATTAGGCGCGAGGCGTGATCGTCGCGCTCCTTCGCAGAAGAAGACCCGAGGACCACTGCGACGGCTCGCTTTCCGCCGCGCGAGCCGGTGATCACAACAGACGAGCCGCCAGCGTCGATGTAGCCGGTCTTAAGCCCGTCAATCGCCTCGCGCCCATCGGGATTGAATATCTTCTGCTTGTCCTTCACCATCACGTTGTTATGGTTGCAAAGATTCTTGACGATGCTCTCGCCGGGCGCAAGCTCGGTCCTGCGCAATGGCTCGTTGACACGACGCGTGACGGATGCACGGTACCCGCCCTTCGTCTTAACGAGGTCGCAAGTCTTGACGGAAGTGAACTCAAGCGTCTCTGGCATCTTGAGAAGCGCAAGTGCGAGTTTCAGCTGATCGGCAGCCGTCGTGACATTAAACGACTTCCACGGATAGCGCTTCGTGGAATTTGGGGGTAGCCCGTTCGGGTTGTAGTAGCGCGTCCTCGTCATCCCGAGTTCCGTGGCACGTGAGTTCATCTTTGCAACGAAGTCGTCAAACGACCCGGCAGAGTTGACGGCGAGGACTATGGCCGCGTCGTTCGCGCTCTCGACCATCAGCGTAAGGCATAAGTCGCGGATTGACATCGACTCCCCCACCTTGATGCCGATCCAGCTCGCTTCGCAACGGTTGACGTCTGGAGTGGCTACGGCCATTGAGTCAAGGTCGTATTTCCCCGCATGAACATCCTCAAGGACGAGAAAGAGCGTCATAAGCTTCGTAACGCTCGCCGGATACGCCTCGGCATCGGCGTTGTCTGTGGAGAGTATGCGCCCCGTCGTGGCATCGGCACAAATCGCACCGACATACGGAGAGCGGCGATGAGCCGTCTGCACTGGTGCGGCGACAGCGCGTCGCGACGCAGTGGCCGGCTTCTTCGCAGGAGCCGCGCAGGCAATGACGGCGGCAAAGACTGCAAACGCCGATATGGCGGTGCGAAGCGTCACTTAACGGTGTGGCGAGTTGCCTTGACGAGCGTCTTCCAGAGAGCTGCCGCATCCTTCGAGGCGACGGCAGACGCGCGGACGTCCTTCTTAGAAAAGGCCTGCGAGAGCCCGGCCATGAGACGCAAATAGAACGCGCTGACAGCGACGGGGATCGCGGAGAGGAACACGAGGTGCACAGTCTCG
>Ga0256405_10010886_pt1 | contig 11817 bp, 9 predicted proteins | sample RumenRJG_02DNA_FD_189096 | JGI IMG/M metagenome (GOLD analysis project Ga0256405, IMG submission 189096) | Bovine rumen microbial communities from Lethbridge, Alberta, Canada - RJG_02 | ecosystem: Host-associated > Mammals > Digestive system > Stomach > Rumen | place: Canada: Alberta | collected...
CCAGAGAGATTTCATTTGTCCTCCTCAGGATGGTCTTGGCCATCGGGTGCTTGAATACGAAAGGCGTGTTCTTAAATGAACGCATTCTACCATGTTCAAAACAAAAAAACAAACATGAACAGAAAAATGATGAAACGGCTGCCTTTTTCATTGAAAAAGGAAGGCTTGATGGCTATAATCCGGATCAGAGAAACGATGGGAAATGAGAAAGGGAGACAGCAGGAATGGTTGAGGGAATTTTTCATTACAGGAAGAATCGGCGGCTTGCAGAGGTAGAGGTATCGGGAGAACGGTTTGATGCGTATGTCACCAACAGCGTTGATCTGCGTTTTCTGAAAGAGGGAACCAATCCCAATTTTGCAGCCTTTTATACGCGTAATCGATATAAACTATTCGACATGAAAACAATGCTTGGTACTGCCAAAAACTATTGATTATGCACAGTTATTCATCAACTATAAGAGCCCAATATGACAAAATATAATTAAATGTAAAATATACGCCTAAAATTTGACATTTTCCTCGAAAAAGTGTAAAATCCAATTATCTTTACACGAAATGGAGGATGTTGAAATGGGTGCCGGAAGAAAAAGCGACCCAATGACTGCGTATAAAATGAGAGTCCATCTTGCTAATGGATATCGGTATGGAGCCACACTTACATCTGGTACCTCTAAAAAAGGGGATAAGATACGAAAATATATACACTGGGGCTCACTTGATAATAACATGGTATTTACGCCAAACACTGAATTTGTGATGTTGCCTTCGTTAGAAAGAGAAAAATACGTTTTTCCTAAAGAGTGGGATATTACTGCAGTTGTAGAATTAAATCGTGCAGCTCAAAAAGCAGCCGAAATGAAGGAAAAAATCAATCAGGCAACTGAAGATGGCAAAGAGAATGATACAAATACGAATAACTGCACTAAAGACCAAATTTTGAATCCGGAAGATATCATTATTAAAACAGAAGAAACCTGTAATATCGCACCATGTGAACTAAACAAAGTATTCGATCCTCAATCTCAATATAACAATCGACTTTACGGGAATGTGTGGCTACTTATAAAATTGGCGGAAAAACTAAAAGTGATTGACGATTTACTGATTACATTTGATTATAATCAAAGTATTGTCAATGATGTTTTAACATTAGCTATATTTCCGTACTTAACAGGTTGGAATTTTGATAGATTGTCACAATGGCAAAAGTATACAAAGACACCGTCAGAAAACTGGCTTATGCCTCCATACATCACACGATTTACTCAAAAAATCACTGATAATCATAGAATGCAGCTTTGCAAGCTAAGGATCATGCGGCAGAAAGCTGGAGCTGTCGCAGCGTGCGATTCAACAACTCGATCAGGTTGGGGCAGATGTCTGGCTGATATTCGATGGGGAAAAAACAAAGATAACGAAGCAATTAAGAACACGCTTGAAGTCGTTGTCTACTCACTAACTTCTCACGAGCCAATATACTATCGTACATTTCCCGGTAACATGATGGATGCGCGTACTGTTAATACCATTCTTGCAGATCTCACTTCTCTTGGTATTAAAGATGTCATCATCATTTTTGACCGTGGATATTCTTCAGATTCAAATATGTTAAAACTTGCCGCTGACAGCATTCCTTTTCTTATGTGTATGAAAATAGGTCAAGGTCCCGCTCTCGAGTGTGCAAAAAAACTGAAATACGATGGAGATGGTCTTCCTATTGATATGGAATATTATCCGGAAAAAGAGTTGTTTTGCAAACAAATGGATGCATCAGAGTATATGCTAAAAGCAGAAGATGGAAGCAAAAAGCCTATTGATGGATTAAAAGTCAATCTCTATCTGAATATTCCTGAACGAATGAGTGAACTGTTTACATTAAAGACGAATATTGAAAACGAAGAGAACCTTTGGAAACGGGAATCAGCTTTTATGAACTTCTCTACTACATCCAAAGAACGGGTAAAGGAGTTCAACAAACAATTCGCTTATCATAAAATCGTACTAATAAAAGAAAAAAAGAATCGGAAGGGTGAAGTAATTAGCGAACAAACGTTAGAGTTTACTAGAAATGAGAATGCCATTGAAAAAGCTCGTGCAACTGCCGGTCTGTTTTCCTCTGTTAGCTATAAAACAACAGGTGATGCAAAAGAACAGTCGGATCTATATGATACACGCGATGAACAAGAAAAATACTTTGATCATATGAAGGACCAAATGGGATTTCATACTCAGGACTGTTCCAGTGAAGATGGTAAGACAGGACGACTGTTCACGCTGTTTGTCGGTCTTATTCTTAGCTCAAGTGTAAAAAATGTTTGGAAATTAAATCCAGAAGTAAAACAAATGTTTCCGACAACTCATATTATGCTTGAAGAGATGACTCCTATAAGGTATGTGGACTATCCTAACCAACCTAATCACATGACCGGATTTCTAGAACCGCAGATAAAAATCTGTGACGCATTTGACATTAAAGTTCCATTTGATTGTCTTTCTGCTACCGAACAAAATAAAAGACGAAAATTATATGAATGATGTTATCCCAAAGGATTTTTAGTTCCCATTCTGTCTGTTGGGGCAATTACGCGTATAATTGCCTGCAAAATTGGGATAAGAATAGAGATACATCCAAGAAACTTGGCCGACCCGTTGGCTCAAAGGACAAGGTCACACGGAAAAGAAGAACCAACGCAAAAACAACCGAAAAAGCAGAAGCTTGAACGAAATTAAATACTTGAATTTATTGAGATAAAAGTCGTGGAAAAAATAAGTGGAAAAATATAAGAATGAATTGGAACGATCTGTGATTTCCAACGGCCCTTGAATTTTCTGGGGTCGTTGGACGCCACAGTTAACAATATACCCGGGAATTCAAGATAACGTCAGTAAAAACTGGAGGCCGGTTCCATGAGCGTGATGTTTGGGGAAACCCTGAGAAAACTGAGAGAAGAAAGAGGGCTTTCGCAGAAAGAACTTGGAAAACAGATGTTCGTGAATCATTCCACGATTGCCCGCTGGGAGAATGGCAGCCGTTTGCCGGATACCACGATCATTCCCAGTCTGGCGAAATGTCTCGGAGTGGATGTCAACACATTGTTTCAATCCGCGGAAGAGGGTAATGAAAGTCCGATTGTCATCATGGTCGATGACAGCAGGGTTATTCTCTCCGATGGTTTGTCCGTCCTGAAATCAGTCATCCCAAATGCGACCATCAAAGGATTCATCTGGCCGATGGAAGCCATTGAATTTGCCAGGACGAACCCGGTTGGGCTGGCTGTTCTGGATATTGAGCTTGGCACCTCAAGCGGGCTGGATCTGTGCAAGACACTGCTTGACATCAATCCCCGGACAAATGTGGTGTTTCTGACCGCCTATCCGGATTACTCACTTGATGCGTGGGAGACACAGGCGTGTGGTTTTATGCTCAAGCCGATAACGACGAAGAGCTTAAAAGAACAGCTGAAAAAACTGCGTTATCCGATTTTGACGGGAGGCGCGAAGTGAGTCCCTGGGTTTATTTTTACTATGGCTTCCTGGCTGGTGGGGGCGTGCTGCTGAGCGGGCTTGGTCTGTGGTTTGTTGCCATTTTGCCCGGATTTGACCGCTGGAGCACCCGCTTTTTCCGATGCTATTACAGCGTGTTGATTCTGAACTGCCTTGCGGCAATCGGTGAATTAAGCGCGTACGTGTTGGAAGCTCCGGCATACGTGATTTATTGGATAATGGTACTGGAATCTATTTCTCTTTCGCTGCCGCAGCCCATGCTGACGGTATACCTGGTTCACTGCAGCGGTGAAAAAGCACGCTCAAGCAGACTCGTGCACACCGCGATCTGCCTGTGGATTTTTTTTCTGTTCGAGGGTGTTGTTTCACAGTTTATCGGGGGGGCTGCAACGGTTACGCCGGACAGACAGTATATTCGGGGACCGCTGTATCCGGTGCTGCTGCTGCCTGTCGTCATCGTGGTGCTGCTCAATCTCATCGGGACGATCCGGCGCCGGAATTGTCTTTCCCGCAGGACATATATCAGCTTTCTCGTGGCAATCCTTCCAATCACCATTGCGCTGGTTGTGCAGCTTTTTGTGGATGTTTTCGCCCTGATTGATTTCAGTACCGTTCTTTCCTGCGTGGCCATGTACGGTCTCATTCTGTCGGATCAGATCAGAAATGATCTGTCCCATCAGCGGGAAATTGCCCGGCAGCAGCTTGAAATTGCCAATCAGCGCACAAGCATCATGGTGCTGCAGATGCGGCCGCATTTCATCTACAACACCATGACCAGCATCTATTGCCTGTGCAATCAGGATCCTCAGACAGCCCGGCAGGTGGTCATGGATTTCACGACTTACCTGCGAAAAAACTTCAGTGCCGTTGCAAGTGCTGCGCCGATTCCTTTTACGTCGGAACTGGAACATGCACGCGCATACCTTGCGGTAGAGAAGGCACAGTATGAGGACAGCCTGTTTGTTGAATACGATACGCCGCATACGTTTTTCCGTATTCCGCCGCTGACACTGCAGCCTATCGTGGAGAATGCCGTCAAGCATGGCAAAGATCCGTATGCCGGTCCGTTTCACCTTACCATCCGGACACAGAAAACCGCTTCCGGAAGTGAAGTGGTGGTTGCGGATAACGGCCGTGGTTTTAATCATGCGGATAACGGTGAGCCGCATATTGCGCTTAAAAACATTCAGCAGAGACTTGAGATTATGTGCGGCGGAACACTGGAGATTACGAGCCGGGAGGGCGGCGGAACCGTGGTTACGGTGACGATTCCGGATGGCAGGCAGGAGAAGGCTTGACAATCTGGAAACCTTCTTGACACATGGAGGGAAAATCGATAGTGTAAGGAAGGGTTAATGTATCAGCAGAAAAAAAGGGTGTCGCAGTTTCCGGAATTTACCGGACAGAAAACAAGAATCAATAAAGTATGCTGTCGGGAGGTTTATCGTTAAACCTGCTATCAGCAGAAAAAGGGTGTCACAGTTTCCGGAATTTACCGGACAGAAAACAAGGATCAATAAGAGGGCAGGAAAAAATTATTTGAACGAATTTGCATCTGGGCAGAGGGACACGATAGGCATCCCGGATGCCATTATTGTATACCAATATGCACTGATATGTACAGCCAGAATCAGAATAAAGGATGGTCGGAAGGAAGGTGCGTCTCGTCAGGTTAAAATCAACAGATAGGTATAAATAGCCCTGCCTGGTGTTTGCTGAGAACGTTGATTTTCTCGGATAACAAATCAAGATGCAGCAGATAAATCGACATTAGCCCGTTTAACAGGGGGATAGATTGTATAGTTCCATTTATACATGTTTGTCGAGTCATCGAACGGATGATAAATGCGTCCCTCGGCCATCGTATCCAATTCAGCACGAGTCAAAACAGATTCACCATCCGCTTTCTTTTCAGCAAGGGTTTTATACTTCTTCTGGTCGAACCAACAGGTAACCCTGAGGGGATTCGTTGTTCTGGTCGTTGTCTCATTGAAAAGACGTACAACGTGTTCAATGTCCAGAAAAGGCTTGCCTTTGCAATGCATTGTACAATAACTCCAAAGAGCTCTTTCGATTGGGTTGTGTCTGGAATTACCGGCAGGAAAATGCATGATTCTGGCAGCAATTCCGGTCTTTTCTGTAAGGCTGAGAAGCGCTTGAGTCCAGAGAATACCATTGGCCATGTTTGCACCGCCACCATCTGCCATAATAAGGACTTCCTTCAAATCTGGCATCGATTCCCGCTTGATATTAATCACAGTACGGATAAGGTTGGCCATACTTTCAGCTGTGTCCTTGCCAAGAACAAGTGCCACATAACCAGTATTGTCAAACGGACAGTATACCCCTACAGGATGGAGAACAGCTCTTTCCTTGAGTCGTTCGCTGCCAACCAGACTGGTGCCGTCAGGATAAATCTCATTCATAAACATCGGGAAATCATGATCATATACCTTGAATACCTTTCCATTAGAGCTGCACATGAGTACACCGTTGTCATGTTTCAGTCTTCCGAGGACAATGAAAGCTTTCGTATCAATGGAAAGGACCAGTGTTGTCTTTTTATCAACGGCTTTCATCTGTTGCTGAATATAATTGTACTGTTCATCCGCATACGGATCTCTTTCTCCAATCTGGTCTAATTTTGCGCACTGGCGTCCTGAATATCCCATATCAGAGGTTAAAATTTTCCACAGTGTGGTTTCTGAATATTCCAAACCTGTCAGAAGGAAAAATGCTTCTTTCAGCTCGAGTTTTGTTATCCGGCAGCATTTTGTTTCACCGTCAGGTTCACAGTAGTGTTTCTTGTATTCTGCCCCAATGATAAGGTCGATCCATGCTGTGATATCCAGTGGATCCTTTCCTTCGTTCCAGAGTTTGAGTGCAAGTGCGGCTCTCTGTTCAGGAGCCGTATAATTGATGAACGTTTCGTTCGGATGGCTCTCAATCAGAACATACGCGGTGGGCGTTTGGGAATTATCTGCCCATGAGGTATCCTCGTGAGAGCTTCTCTCATAGAAATCCCAGATCTTCTTAAACAGGTTTGTATGTCGGGAAGACAGAACGGAATTACTCACCTGCCTGGAAATACTAACCGAAGGCTTGTATTCGTTGTCTTTCTTTTCCCATTTTGACAGCCATTTCTCGAATATATCAGCAAACTGGCGGACTGTCTTTCGGAATGCATCGACTCCTTCGGCAGAACAATTGCCGGTTTTGGGGACACCGCCTTCGAAATGGGCCATTATTCCATTCAGTACTTGGATGGCCTGCTGGATATGCTGTTTGTCATCTTCATTATTGCTGTTTTTCTTGGACTTCATCTTTTGACTTCCCTGTTCAAGGTTCTTTTTTAGAACTGTCCACAGATCACGAAGTGACTGGTATTCTTCCAATGCTGTCTTCAGTTCGGATTCACAGGATTCCAAAGATCCATGGTTATTTTGTTCAGCTCCGTTCACAGCCTTTTCAGACTGATGTTTCGCAGATTCTTCTGTCTCTTTGGCTGCGCGTACTGCTTGATGTACAGTTTCGAGCTCGATAAAAATACGCTTATATGTGTCCTGAAAACCGGAAGAAAGCATCATTCTCGAAACTGCAGTCACTGCCGAATGATTCTTATGTCCGGAATTCCAGAAATTCAGCCATTCCTGGCACGCGATGCGTACGGTTTCTATGATATTTGAGACTGTATAAAGAATCCTTTTGCTTTCAGATGTACATTCGCTGGTGTAGGCAGCCTCCATTCTCTTTTGGAGTTCGTTTAAAAAGCTGAGAGCGGGTGCAACGGTTTTGTTCGAATCATTTTCCAGGTCTTCCGCGAGGCATTGGCGAAGTTCATTCAGCAGTTTCTCTGTATCCTGGTAATGTTCTTCCAGATGAGCCGGCCGCTCAGGAAGCTCTATCTCTTTAACAGTTTTCATGATGGAAGGGTCTTTTTTTACATCCTCAATACAATTCAGCACAAGCTGGTATTGGTCCCAGTATTCTGTCATTGTCCGGAAGAATCTCTTCAAACGGACGACTCTCCTCATTTCTTTACCAATAGAATATGGAGACAATGTATCATTTTTAGTAAGAACGCCAAGAGCAGCATTCAGCAGATTTTCAAGAGTCTGGACAAGCGGAACCATATGCGAGAGAGTGGCGCTATTTCTGAGTTCTTTGAGAAATGGAGCATTTTCATCCTCCTGTTCCTCAGTTGGAACAACCTCAGCAGAATTCTCCTCAAGATCACTGAAAACTGTAACAAGTTTGTCTCGCTGCGCTGCGACTTCTTTCGAGAGGTTGTGATAAAGCATAATGTCACCAAACCCTTTTCGACTTTTTTCAGCTTCGAGCGCTTTTATAAAGATGCCGGTGTTCGTCTGGACCGTATGAAAGCGTTCGACAACATTCTCAACGGTAACCGGGTCGGCTTTTTCCTTTTCATTCTCCTCGTCAGAAACGTCATTTCCGTCTTCGTTTTCCGGCTGGCTGTAATTATTAGGAATGACCTCGGAAGGTTCTTCGGAATTCTCTGATTTCTGCTCAGAAACTGTAAGCCCGGCAAGGTTCATCTCATGTCTCTTTATGAGTTTTTCCTGATCGATACCGGCGCCGATACAGACGGGCATGACAGCTTCTGCAAAGGAAGCGTTCGTTTGCGGTCTTCCCGCACCGCTTTTATTCGGATCTTCAACACTGAGGACAAGACCGCTTTGCATAATATCGTCAATACCTGCGTACAGTGTGTTCTTTGAGCAGCCGAAAATACCTGCTAATGCTTCGACATTACGATCGTCAGCTGGAAGCATACTCTTCCAGACGGCAATTATACTGCGGCGAACATTGTCCGGAAGGAATTTCAGTGCATAGTTTAATAAAACAGATATGGAGAGCGGAGACAAAGACAATTCATAATGGGCTGAATTATTCTGATATTCACCCACAAGTTGTATGTTTCTCGTGGCTGTGATTAATTCCTGCCCGTTCAAGTCAATTATATGTGGAAGGAGCAATCCTACGTTAAGACATGAAGCAAGTTCAGCAATCTGAATGGCAGTCAGGTTCTTCTGCTCCCAAAGAAGAGGAATAATGCACGATGAATCCGGAGCTTCAGTCTGAACGAGCATGACAGCAGAAACATTGTCCGATTTCTCGTCAAATGCTTCACGTGCGGTATTTGTGGCAGCAGGTGATTCTGCTTTTGCATCGGTCATTTCATATTCCTTTCTTTGAGCAAGCAACCTCAAATCTCAATTCTCAATTCGAAACGATTCGAACGATTGAAAGCGAATTTGTCAGAATAACCATTGACTTTTCGGGAAAAATAGGTATACTCATTACATGTGTGTTTTTGTGGCTTCGTTCTCGAAGTCGGAGAGCTTCCGTGAGATGGGTATCACGGGGGCCTTTTTCTTTTGCCAACAATTCGACAGCACAAGCGTAACTAATCGAGTGCATCCAATTTGTGCAGCGAATCTTTGACCTGAGTGTTGTATTCTTTCAATATTTGAACCAGGGTATTCACTGTCTTTGTCAGATCAGCCATCTGTGTTTCGAGTATTCGAAGTCGTTCCTCAGTTCTTGTTTCCGATGAAGTGCTCTCAGATTCTGAACTGTTCTTGTCGTCCGTGGATGTTTCACGACTGTCAGAACGCTTGGTTTTCTTTGGAATAATGTTGCCGTTCTCATCAACCCGGCCCAGATATTCGCGCCAGGTTCGCGGTGCCTTTTTCTCTTTATCCCAAAAATTGTAATTCCGATAGGCGTACTTCCTGCCGCCCTTGTCCGTGATTATTAAAATCTGCGACATCTATCCCTTCACGCCCCCTTTTTTAACACCTATTTCTTGTTATGATATTACGAGAATTATTAAAAGCTATGTATCACTCAGACAAGCACAACGAAAGCTGCCAAAAACAGGCTAATTATATATGGTTTTCAAGATGTTTGCAACAGCAAAATAGGTATAAAATATATAAGCTATGTTCGACTAAATAAGATAAAACATAGCTAACAATTCTTCCTCTCTTATTTTGAGGGAATCGTTAGGAGAGCCTGTGATTCGAATTAATACTCTGTAAACAAAAAAACTCCGGTTCATTGAACCGGAGTGAACTTCCAATATTGGATGTGATACTGTTGAAATAATCAATGTCCGATACCTTAACTCATTCTCAATATGCTTTATGTCGAAGCCTATTTTCAGTGCAAAATCGTTCAAATAATTATTTCCTAGGCTCTTACCCGGAGTGAAAAGAAGCGGGCAAAAACCAGAGACAGGCTCAAAAACTTCTTTGAGATGAGCGATGACACGGCAGATCGGTTCATGGACTGTTTTGCCAGGTTCAGGCCGGAATCCATCCGCAACGAATACTATACGGACCTGCTTACCTGGCTTGAAGAGGATATCCATGTGGAGGGGACACGTGTGCATTTCATCTACGCCTCAAAGATGGGCGAGAAATACCTGAACCGGTATAAAAGATACTTCCGGAATCCGGATATCCGGGAATTCCCCATGCAGCATGAGCAATGGCTGTTTGGCGGGGAAAAGTATTCCGTGCCTGTCCTCAGGGCAATCGATGAATTCATGGAAATGCCGGGACAGGCGCGCAGCTGAAAAGACAGACAGTCCAGGATGAAAAAGGGGGAAATCGGATGACGCGTCGGGAACTGATCAGGAATGCGTACAAAGTGACTGGGAGTCAGTCGGGGTTTTATGACGGAATGATTACCTGCTCAACCTTTTCGGGGAAAATGATCTGCCGGCTGGTCTGGAACATGGACGAGGAAAAGAACCTGTCCTATCTGGAAAAGGCCATGGCCGGGATTCCGGCCGGCTTCAGCGGACAATTGCTGGAGGTGCCGGTGGGAACCGGGGTATTGACCATGCCCGTGTATCAGAACCTTCGTGGGGCGGAGATCACCTGCCTTGACTACTCGGCCGATATGATGAAAGCGGCCGAGCAGCGGGCGGAAAAACTGGGGCTTGATCATGTCCGTTTTCAGAGGGGAGATGTGGGAAATCTGCCTTTTCCCGATGAAACGTTTGACGTGGTGCTTTCACTCAACGGGTTTCATGCGTTCCCGGACAAAGAAGCCGCCTATCGTGAAACGTTCCGTGTGCTTAAAAAAGGCGGGAGTTTCTGCGGCTGCTTCTACATTCAGGGCAGCTGCCGGCGGACGGACTGGTTCATCCGGCATCTCTACGTGCCAAAAGGGTTCTTTACGCCGCCATTTGAAACACTGGAAAGTCTCCGGGAGCGTCTGTCCGGTCTCTATGCAAATGTTCAGCTGGATCATGTCGAGGGAATTGCCTGTTTTCAGTGCGTGAAAGGGAGATGAACGGTTATGGCAAGAAAAGATTCCGAGCACCAGAGAAAATCCATGAGCATGCTGTTCCGGGGCAGAGCCATATTCAAGCCGCTGAATACCGGATGGATTGATGAACATGTGGCCTGTGTGCGGGAGTGGATTGCCAATATCTTCTTCTATCGGAAGGACGGAATGACCATCATGATCGATGCGGGATACAATTACGACCGGCTTAAGGAAAAAATGGCCTGGCTGGATATTGATCCTGCCTCTGTTCAGCATATCCTGATTACACATCAGGATACGGACCATGTGGGTGCACTTGAACCGGACAGCGGCCAGCTGTTCCGGCATGCCACGGTGTATATCGGGGAGATTGAAAACCGCTATCTGAACGGGGAGGTCAGGCGCAAAGTCTTTCATGGTCTCTACCGACTGCCCCGGGTGACAATGGACAACCAGCGGGTAACGCTCAGGGATGGACAGATTCTGCGTATCGGGAATATCAAAATTGAATGCATTCTGGTTCCCGGACATACGTGGGGGCATCTGGTTTACCTGATCGATGACAGATACCTGTTTACCGGTGATACCATCTGGTTTGGCGCAGACGGCGGGTACAGCTTTATCAGCGTGCTGGCAGAGGATAACCGGCTGGCGGTTCAGTCCCTTGAAAAACTTGAAAAGAACATCCGGACCAGAACCGGGCCTGTTTCAGTGATTACGGGTCATACCGGCTGGTCGGATGATCTGGATTTTGTCTTTGCTCACCGCAGCGAAATCTGTAAGCCTTTTACCCGCCGGTATACGGACAGGGAGGCCCCATATGACGGGTATCTGGAAGAGGAGGACACGGAGGAGGGCGCGCGGACCCGGCGCCTTCAGAAGAAACGGCCTGACAGATGAACGGTGTTGACAAACCGGTCCGGACCCTTTATGCTCTTGACAGTCAAACATATAGAAAGGATCCGGTGGAAAGATGGAGTATGAGATGGAATCACCCGTAAG
>Ga0256405_10010887_pt1 | contig 11816 bp, 6 predicted proteins | sample RumenRJG_02DNA_FD_189096 | JGI IMG/M metagenome (GOLD analysis project Ga0256405, IMG submission 189096) | Bovine rumen microbial communities from Lethbridge, Alberta, Canada - RJG_02 | ecosystem: Host-associated > Mammals > Digestive system > Stomach > Rumen | place: Canada: Alberta | collected...
TACAAGTACAACCCAACTGATTTTTTATCTTAATAAACAAAAAGCCCAGCAAAAAATGCTTTACTAAAAACTATTCTGGTTTCCTACGCATTACAAAAAAAGCCATTTTTATAAGCAAGATTCCAGCAATATTTGCAAACTTTGTGGCAACCGCCCTCTTCCCACGCTTTTCTATTATACTCAAGTAATTTGAAGCAGCTTGGTCTTGAGCAAATAGTGTTTTTCCCGCCGTTAATCTTCTTTAAATTATAAACATCAATATTTAACAAACCAAAATCCTCCTAAAATACTTAACTTCCAGTTTAGTATGCAAAAACCTTTAAACCGTTCATTGAAAAATATTTAATTAAGAAAATGGTTAAATTAAAAACTAATATTTAGAAAATTAACTTTTACTAAAAACTAAACTTAAAAAACTTACGAGCGTATGATATCTAATGTTTTGGAAATAGTCAATATATTTTTTTATAACAAAATAAAATTTATAATTTATTTAACTAAGAAGTCGTTCAAAGAACTAAAAATATAGCCTTCTCCTTTTAATTTTTTAATTATATCTTCCAATATTTCAGAATTAGTCTTAGATGTACTATGCAGAAGGATGATTGCTCCTGGGTGAATCCTTGAAAGTTTTTCAAGCGCTAATTCTTTAGAGGGCTGTTTAGTCTTTATCCAGTCAACGTAAGCAAGACTCCAAAAAAAAGTTGTATAGCCCAGCTCTTTTGCCATTTTAAGATTATCTTCGCTATATTTTCCTTGTGGCGGTCTATACATCTTTGCCATGTCTTTTCCTGTAACATTTTTGTACATTTCCTCTAACGTAAATATTTCTTTTTTGAATTGCTCCATTGTTTGCATTTTTGACATATCTGGGTGATTTAGAGTATGATTCCCAACTAAATGACCTTCTTCAGTCATCCTTTTCACTAAATCTGGTCTTGTTTCTATGTAATTACCTACTAAAAAAAACGTAGCTTTAACATCATTCTTCTTTAAAGTATCTAAAATATTAGCAGTGTATCCGTTTTCGTAACCAGCATCAAAAGTTAGGTAAATTTTCTTTTCATTTGGATCCCCAATATAATAGCAATTGTATTGCTTTAAATAATCGCTACTTGCATTTCCTTGAGGAATGTTATCTTGGCCAAAAGTTAGACCCCAGTTTGAACATACAGAAGTTCCAACCGAAGTATTCATAACATTTTGTGTAACGACTCCGTAAGTTATGGGAACAGCAAATATAGATAGTAAACAAATTGCAGCTAAAATAATCTGTTTTTTCTTTAATACCAGTATCAAAATTTTTCGCCTCTTATTTCAATATTGTTGTGGTTACTTCTTAACAATACTATTAAAGAAAAAATAATTTTATTACACTGTGTTTTGTTTACACAAAAAATAAATATAGATAAATAATTTTATTAAAAATATATATTACTGTAAAATTTATAAAAAATACAGTTCTTCTATTTGTTCATCTTTAGTGAGAAATGATTTGTTTAAATATAGAATACCATGCCCTCGATTGACGGATTTTTGTGGTCTTTACTTTTTATAAATAAAGTATCTGCTTCCCTTAAAACACAATTTATACTTATTTGAAAATCTTTGTTTCCAAAAGCTTCACTATTAACAATAAAAGCGGTGTTCTCTCTATTTTAATGTTTTACTATATTAATAAAAAACCTTCTACTTGCTCCTCAGCAAATATTTTTTATAAGAGTGGCTACAATGCTAAGTTATTCTCAACTTTTATTAAAAACAACTGGTGCTGACTATTCATAAGCCAGTTTTCTTCTGAGCAGTCACACATCGTCAAAACAAATCTTTTAATAAAAATTGCCTAAAAACAAAACCAAATATATAAAATTAAAAGTTCTGTTACTTAAATTCAAGAGTTCCTTTTATTTGAATCTAAATATTGCTGCAAAATTACAGTGGCAGCTACACCGTCTATTACGCTTTTTTTCTTCCTGGATTTTGTAGTACCTATATTTAAATAATACTGAGCGCTCTTTGTGGACCACCTTTCATCAACCAGCAAAACTTCACAGTCTACCAGACTTTCTAATTCTTCTTTAAATTTCAAAGAATTTTTTGCGCTTTCGCCTTCTGTACCGTCCATATTTTTTGGAAATCCAACAACAACCACTTTCACACTATACTTTTTTACCAGATCAACTATACGTTTTACCAGTTCATTTCTGTTTGTTTCTTTTATTACACACAGTGGAGAAGCCAAAGTTCCAGTAGTGTCAGACATCGCTACACCAGTTCTTACTTTTCCTAAATCTAATGCTAAAATCCGCATAAAACCACATTAAACAGCAGATGGCTGCTCTTAAAAAAATTATAACATCTTAACAATAAGTAAAAATAAATACCGATAGTATTCTACCACAATGTAGCAATCAATTCTAGCAAACAGATATTTTGAATGAAGACTAATAAAATTTATAGCTTTCCTTTTCCAGACAAGCCAGTACTATTACACATCCTATTCATTATTGATAATATCATTATCTTGTATATTGTATTTTTTTATTTCTTTATTTTTATGTATTCAGCTAGTTCACATATTTTTTTTACATAGCAGACTATTGTGGTATCTGTACTACTATCATTTAGTTTTCATTTTTGTTTAAATTAAATAATTTTAAATTTTCTTTATTCTTATCCTTTAAATCCTGTTCTTCATTTTTCTTCAAACAAAAGTTAGCTGTTTTCTCCGATAAAAGAGCTTCAAAAATTTTCTTTTCTAATTCTATACCACCTTTCTTTTTGTTTTTTTGATGATCATTAATAGAAACTCGCTCCATATCTGAGTCAAAGTAACAAACACAATATCTACCATAAACCTTATCGACAAATACTCCTCTCACCCCACCTTCAACATCTGCAAGTTGCGATAAAAAAATCTCAAAATCGCTGCCCAAATCATACTTTTTTAAAATTTTATCTTTTTCATTGATATCTTTGTTACTGATTTTTTTTAAAATCTCTTCAACGGTATCAATTTCTTTTACTTTATCTACACTTCCATCTACACTGTCATTTTTCTTTTCGATTTTTTTGCTTTTCCCTGAAAAACGTTTGTTAAAAAGTTCTTCCTTTAACTTTGCACCGTCTGTATCTTCTTCTTCTAGTTCGGAGTACAATATTGAGCTTTTGCCCGATATATTAGAATTAATATAGAAAAACATATTTTTTTCACCACTAAACATAAGATCCCCTATTTTTCTGCCTTCCTTAAAAAAAGTATGAAAAAAGGAGCCCAGTTTGTAGTTTTTTAAAAATTTCCCTCTTGCTTCTTCTTTATTCTCAATTTCAATGTCAAATTTTATTTTCTCCATTTCTGATAAAATTACGTCTAATAAACTAGACTCTTTTTTGTTAATCTTGTTAAAATCCATTTCATTTTCATTTTCTATATCATTACCGATTTCAGAGACGTTTCGAGTCTTATTATCTTTATTCTCTTTTTCATAGTCTTCTGGCAAATCTTTTTTATCTTGATCGTATCCATCCTTATTTTCCACAACTTCTTTTTTCTCACCGCCGTCAGTAAGAAATACTGTTGCTCCAACAATTACAACAAAAGCCAAAATCAGCCAACCGTAATTATTCTTAAGAAAATTCACTATACTGCTGCCTGCATTCTTTGCACCTTCCCCTGGGACATTATTCAACAAACTAGTAGCAGCACTATTCTGCGGTAAAGCCCTAACAATCCCATGCAAAGCTGCACTAGCAGCCAAAGAAAATGTAGTAACTCCTGCCAAAATTACTCCGCTGCGTTTTCTATTTTTATTAAAAGACATAACTAAAAACCTCACTAAACTAAAAAATTCAAGACTCGACTTAAAACACAAGACAGACAAACCTAACGTCTTAGTCTTAGTTTTAGTTACAATTGTAAACTATTTTTTTAGAGTTGTCAACAAATAATTAATAGTTTTTTGCTTTTCGTCCGCGGCACAGCGCCCTGGTATCGCCGGCGGTAGTTTAGAAGCCAGGGTTTTGCCGGCGATACCTAAAGCTAGTGCCGCGGACGATAGCCGAGGGCTGACAAGCAAGTTATAGAGTTGATAATTTTTCCAAAATGAAGTTTAATCTCTAGAGGCTTTTTATTTGTACTATTTTAGTTTTTTTGGGGGAAAACTCGAAATTGATTATAGATTATATAGGTGTTAAAGAGGTAAATGGACCTTTAATAGTCATTGATGACGTTAAAGATGCATCTTTTGAGGAGGTTGTTAATTTAAGGCTGGATAGCGGGGATCTTCGTACTGGAAGAGTAGTAGAGATCCATGGCAATAAAATAGTAGTTCAAGTTTTTGAGGGAACCGATGGAATATCTTTAAATAATGCGAGTACTCGTCTAACAGGTAAACCAATGGAAATCGCACTTTCTCCCGAAATTTTAGGAAGAATCTTTGACGGCATAGGTCGACCTATAGACGGATTAGGAGATATTTTTCCAGAAAAGTTTTGTAATGTGAACGGTACAGCCATAAATCCTGTTTCTAGAGAATACCCTCAAAATTACATTAATACAGGAATATCTTCAATTGACGTTTTAGCAACACTCATAAGAGGGCAAAAGTTACCTATATTTTCTGGTTCTGGTATGAAACATAACGAATTAGCAGCTCAAATAGTTAGGCAGGCAAAACTTTCCAAAAGTTCTGAAGAAAAATTTTGTATTGTTTTTGCTGCAATTGGTGTAAAAAACGATGTTTCAGAGTATTTTAAAAAAAGTTTTGAAGATGCAGGCGCTTTAAGTAGGGTAGTAATGTTTTTGAATCTTGCAAATGACCCAATAGTCGAAAGAATTTTGACACCTCGTTGCGCTTTAACTGCAGCAGAATACTTGGCTTTTGAGCTAGATATGCATGTTTTGGTGGTCATGACAGACTTAACATCTTATGCAGAAGCTTTAAGGGAATTTAGCTCGTCTAAGGGTGAGATACCTGGCAGGAAAGGATACCCAGGGTATTTGTATTCAGACTTAGCTTCTTTGTACGAAAGAGCAGGAATGTTAAAAGGGCATAAAGGCTCTGTTACTCAAATACCTATACTTACTATGCCTAATGACGATATAACTCATCCTATACCTGATTTAACTGGTTACATTACAGAAGGACAGATAGTATTAGACCGAAATTTGGAAAACTTAGGAATTTACCCCGCAGTTTCAATTTTACCTTCGCTTTCTAGATTAATGAAAGACGGTATAGGTGAAGGATTTACAAGAGAAGACCACGCGGACTTGGCAAATCAGCTTTTTGCCCTTTATGCAAAAGTAGTGGAGGCTAGGTCTTTAGCATCTGTTATTGGCGAAGATGAGCTTTCAAGCGACCTAAAAAAAATATTAGATTTTGGCAAAAAATTTGAATCTCAGTTTTTAAATCAAGGCAGGCACGAAGATCGCTCTATTCAGAAGAGCTTAGATCTTGGTTGGTCTCTTCTTAAAGATATTCCAAGAGAATCTCTGGACAGAGTGAAAAACGAAATACTGGATAAGTATTACCACGCTGCTTCTGCTAGCAAAGATAGTAAATGATCTTTGTCTGCACATAAATCAGGTAACACTTAAAATCCGTTACATCTTCAAAATTTTCTTTATTTTTCAGCTAACTTGTGACCTTTTTGTTCTGTTTGCTGTCCATACTTTTTTGCCGCTGCAGCGGCCACTTGTTTTACAGCATATGCTTGGTAGATTAATAGAAAATTACGGATCTAATTTCACGTGATTCGCTCACAACCAGGCGCTATCTATCTGTGCAAAAAACTAATAAAGACAACCTTGGTATATTTTACTTTCTATCGCCTATTCCAGAACGAATTAACTTCTATTGTTGTTTAAAAAATTTACTAATATTCTGGATGATAAACTCTTTTACTTTACCCATAGACCTACCTACGAAACCACTGTACTGGTCTGGGAATTTTTCTTCTGAAAATTTTTTTAAACTTTCCCTCAACTCACCATTGCGTATACCTTGGAATAAAGACACCAAAAAGTTCCACATAAAAACTAAAGATCGCTTAGATTTAACCAAAAGAACATCATCTGAACCGTCAATCAAAAAAGTCAAAACACAGAACACAAGAACAAATGGCAGAACAACAGTAGCAACAAAAATACCTGTTATTAAGTTCCAAACAAGCGAAAACGCCAGCCTAAAAGGTAAAAGCAATAAAAAAAGTAAAATACTAAATAAAAAATTAGCTTCTTGATTCTCTCTATTCTCTGCTGGTCTTGCAGCAAAACAAACAATACCTTTATTTTTTTGCAAATTATTCAACTCTTCAGAACCTAAACTCTTTTCAGAGCCTTCCTTATTAGAAGCCTTATTGCCATCAGATCCAAACTCATTTTTCTCAGCATTAACTATCCCTGTATTAAATTTTATTTCTAATTGATTTTCACTAATACTGCATCCACTGTTTGGTTCTGTTCCACGCTCATTAATAGCTGTAGTCACCTCTCTGTTCACAACACTCGTTTTTTCGGATTTTGCCGCTGCGGACACAGCCCCACTTTGCGCCAAGCTAAATAAACTAGCACTGGTAGTCAAACAACTCAAAAAACTTAAAACTTTACCACTAAACAAAATACCATCTCCTTTACTAAACACGACTTTACTTAAATTGTACAAAACAAAAGGCTAAAAATCAATATAGATTTTATTTCTATTTTAATTTAAAATTATATTTAAAACAAACAAAAAATAAATACTAAAATAAAAAGTCAAAATCTATTTTCGCAAAAAACTAATAACCAAAGATTCACTATTAGGCACTGTGTCTATGGTAGATCATTGAATAACTACAAACAATTGCAAAACAAAAACGAAATCTAAAACATTCCCTAAGTTAATTTTACTAAAACACATTTTTCCTCAAAACGCCTTATTTTCTTTGTTTACTTTAGAGCTTATAGTTATTTCCACAGGTTTTTTATTTTTATTATGAATTACCTCCGGTGTTCCTTCACCTTTTACGGTGTCTTTATCTATTATTAATTTTTCTACAGTCGGGTCATCAGGAAGCTCGTACATAAAATCTGTTAATATCTCTTCCATAATTGCTCTAAGACCACGTGCTCCCGTTTCTCTTTGTAAAGCCTGCTCTGCAACTTCTTCTAAAGCCTCTTGCTTAAATTCTAGCTCTATTTTGTCTAAAGAAAATAATTTTTTGTACTGCTTCAATAAAGCATTTTTCGGTTCGCTCAATACCCTGACAAGGTCGAATTTATCCAACCCATTTAAATGTGTAATTATCGGTAAGCGACCTATAAGTTCTGGAATCAAACCGTATTTAACCAAATCCTGCGGTAAAACATCTTTAGCCCAGTCTGAAGACATTTTTTCTTTCTTGGAAGGAATTTTAGCCCCAAAACCTAAGGCTGAAGATCCTATTCTCTTTTCCACTACTTTTTCGAGTCCCTCAAAAGCTCCTCCACAAATAAACAAAATGTTAGAGGTATCCATTTTCATAAACTCTTGCTGCGGATGCTTTCGCCCGCCACCAGGAGGAACACTAGCAACCGTACCCTCTAAAATTTTAAGTAAGGACTGTTGAACACCTTCTCCGCTAACATCTCTTGTAATAGAAGGATTTTCAGATTTTCTGGAAATTTTATCAATTTCATCTACATAAATAATTCCCCTTTGCGCTTTTTCGACGTCAAAGTCGGCTGCTTGAATAAGTCTTAGCAAAATATTTTCAACGTCTTCACCAACGTAACCTGCCTCTGTAAGCGTTGTAGCATCCGCTATTGCAATGGGGACATCCAAAATTTTTGCTAAAGTTTGTGCTAAAAGTGTTTTACCCACTCCTGTTGGTCCGAGCAAAAGGACGTTACTCTTTTTAAGCTCTACATCATCCGTGATCCCGAAATATACTCTTTTGTAATGATTGTAAACAGCAACAGACAGCCTCTTTTTAGCTTCTTCTTGACCTATAACATAATCATCTAACATCTGTTTTATTTTCTTGGGTTTGGGCAAAACCTTGTTAACAATTTCCTCGGTGCTTCCTTTTTTGGCTCTGGCTTTCGCCCTGGCATGGTCAAAGGCGTCATCCTCCATATCTAAGTCATCAGACAAAATAGACATACAAAGTCTAATACATTCATCACATATATAAACCCCGGGCCCAGCAACTAACTTTTCGGCCTTATCTTGTGGCTTATTGCAAAAAGAGCAAACCACCTTGCCCCCTCCAGATTTTCTAGGCATAAAAACCCCTTTTCTCTTTTAGGTATAAATCCCTTGATCCTATTAAATCGATCAGAAACAGCACACTGCTTGCCAAAATAAAAATAATAACCGTCAATTCAAAAAAGCCACAACTACTCAATAAAATACACCTTAGTAAGATTAACGTCAATAACTTTTAGTGAGTTAAAAGTTAAAATTAAGGGGTATGTTTAGAAGACACGGCAAGGTCTTAAATCATGTATAGATTTTTTTATTCGTATTAACGACTTTTTGATATCTAGAAAAAAAATACTTAAATTAATTAAATAAAATCTATATTTTATGTAAACATCAGCATAAATATGTTGATATTAATAAAAAAATATGATATAATTCACAAGTTTTAGTTTTTATAACTAAAAATTCTAAGTTTGTGGAGGTGACCAGTGGTAAAGAATAAGTTTAAGTATATAGCTTCTGTTTTTTTAATGATTGTTATAGCATTTACCTTTATTTTTAGTACACTTTTAAGAGTAATTAGCAGAGATACTTCTAAAGCGGCAGCAGCAGCGCAAGTAAGTAACTTAGACCAATTGAAAACTGCAATAAACGGGGAAGAAGGTATAATTGAAATAGAAAATGACATAGACATCCCCTGTGAGCATATAGACCTGTTAGCTGGTACTGGGAATGTGAAAACGGCACAAATATCAATCGGGAGATCTGTAACAATAAAGAGTATAGGAAGTGGAACTAAAACTTTAAAAAGAACTAGTGTAGACAGCGAATATAGTAGTTTAGTTTCTATGTTTGAAATTATAGGAGACGGAATTACAGTAAACTTTGAAAACATAATTTTAGACGGGGGAGCAACCTTGCCGGATTCAGTAAGCGGTCGAATTGATTTTAGTGGATCAGACAGTATATGCGGAAGAGCTTTAATAGATGTTCTAAAGAATTCTACCCTAAATATAGGAAATAACTGTACCATACAGAATTCTTTCAATAATTCTGATGTGTCTGCGCATGGTTATTCTAATAGTTCAACGCTTTGTGGGGGAGCAATAAGAACAGATTATTATTCAGATGGTAGTGTAAACCTAAGTGGAGGAACAATTAATTTACTAAATGGCTCTGAAATAAAAAATTGTTCAACAAAAGCAAAAAATGTTTACAATGGCTCCCCTACAATTTTAAAAAGCTACGGTGGAGCAGTAGCTGCCTACAATTCCGGTACAATTAATATGGAGGCAGGAGCAACAATAAAAAATTGCACCTCTTCAAACGGCGGGGCCATAGCTCTTTGTAAAGGGACAAGCACAGCTTCTACCGGGACGCTCAACTTAAGCGGAGGTACCATAGAGAATTGTTATGCAATAAAAGGTGGAGCTATAAATGTTGGAGAAAATAGTGATGAAACACCAAGACTTAATTTAACAGGTGCAGGAAATACTTCATTTAGTAACTGTCATTCCCTAGAAGGTGGTAGTGTTCTTTATGTAGGTTCTAGAAATAAAATACAGTTAGCAGAAAACCAAGATAACACAGGAAACATTCAAATAAGCAGCTGTCAGGGATCTTCGGCCAAAGGCAGTGACGGAAATACCGTTCCCACGAAATACCTAGGCTATAAAAATCAAATAGAGTTTTCAGGCGCCACAGAAAACAGTTCTTATTTTGAAAAGTGTTGTGTAACAAATAGCACAGGAAACACGCAAAACAACAATCCGCAGCCGGACGTTAGTACGAACAGTACTGTTGCCTACGAAGTTTCTACAGGTGAAGAGCTGGTAAACAAGGTGAATAATGCTAAAGACGGAGATATCATTAAATTAGTGAATGACATAGACATTGGTACAGCACAAATAATTTTACCATCGGATTGTTTCGTTACAATAGACCTAAATAATAAATTATTAACACTTTACAAAGACCAAGATAAGAAACAAATTACAGTTAAAGAGTCTTCAGGTCTACTTATAAAAAATGGATCAATGTCACGCTTTGATACAGACGAAAATGAAAGTCTTGGAACAGTAATATTTTATAACGTTGCTATTAACGGCAGCGCTAAGCTTGGGAAAATGACAGTGTGGTTATTACAAAACACCACTGTTAAAAACTGTATGTCCAATATTTCTCTGAACCAAACCTATAACTCAGGTGAAACAGAAAGCGGTGCACGTCTAGTGGGAGGGGCTCCAAATACGACACTTTATCCTAACGGCTTTGTTCCCGACACGCAGGACTATTACCCTGGCACTAGTATGATGCATCAATGGTCTTCCGATTATGCCTATAATAGCGGCGAAGATTCAGTTCTTGCAATAGTAGGTTCTAAAGACACGTGGATGCCGTGTATAACCCTAAATGGAGCACTAAATAAGCTAGATGGTGAAACGTATAAGTCTGTTGTATTACTAAAAGACTACACTTTAGAAAGTGAAAGTGTGTTAAGTGCACCAAACACCTGTTTTGAACTCCAAGGCAACACAATTACCCAAACAGAAGAAAATAAATTAAGAATAAGAAACGAAGAGGGGACCGTTAACTTACGTAATGGTACACTTGTGGGTAACTTAGACATGGGAGCTAATGGCCCCCAGGCCGATAACACCTACATATATGGTAACGTTGAACTAAATGACATGACAATAAACGGTAATATCTACAACGATGGTCACCCAATCAGCATAACCTCTGGAAACTATTCCGGGTTATCCTTAATTCGCACTAGCACAAATAATATTTCTGGTGGCGCTTTTAGTGGAGATATTGCACTTTACGACGGAGCGACTTTAAACATAACTGACGGATACTTTGGTGGTTCTATTACGACCGATACAAGCGGCGGTACAGTAAACATAACCGGTGGTAAGTTTGTAAATGCAGTAGGCTCTTTATTGGCGTCACCGTATGCACAAAAAAGCATAAGTGAAGAATATGGTGGTAAAACTTACAATTACGAGGTTATAAAGAACCCTAGCCATGAAAACTGGACTTATTCAACAGAAAACAACAATACTTTAAAGGCCCATTGTGGAACTTGTGATTTTAGTGTATCACTTCAGTTAAATGCTCCAACTTCTAAAAATTACGATGGTAATGCTATAGCTGCAGCCTCTTTTGATGTAACCGAGTCAGCCAATTGGACTGCTGCTGGTCTACCTTTACCGGAAATTACCTACGAAGGAACAGGAACAACATCTTATAGTTCAAGTGCAACCCCACCAACAGATGCCGGTTCTTATGTGGCCAAAATTTCTGCTACCGGGGCAGATAATGCTACAAAAACAGTTGAGGTAAGCATTAATATAAATAAGGCCACTCCAACTTTGGATTTATTTGATATTTCTGGTCTTGAACACACCTACGATGGTAGTGGAAAAAGTGTTATTGTAAATGAAAAAGGCGGTAAAACTGAATTTACAAATAAAGTAACAACTGAATATTTTTACACAAAAGATGGGAAAGAAGACTGGCATGCAGAGGCACCTGCAAATGCTGGGGAATACCTTGTTAGGTTGGTAATAACTGGCGCAGACAATTATTCTGACGCTAATATTGAACTTGGTGCAAGTAATAAACTTAAGATTAATAAAGCTA
>Ga0256405_10010889_pt1 | contig 11814 bp, 14 predicted proteins | sample RumenRJG_02DNA_FD_189096 | JGI IMG/M metagenome (GOLD analysis project Ga0256405, IMG submission 189096) | Bovine rumen microbial communities from Lethbridge, Alberta, Canada - RJG_02 | ecosystem: Host-associated > Mammals > Digestive system > Stomach > Rumen | place: Canada: Alberta...
TGAACAGTTTCTGCTGAGTCTAAAGTAAATAGAGATTTTGATAAAGTTTTAACTTGCATGGCATGGCTCCTAATTTAAGGAGCTTTAAACCTTTATAGCTCCTTCGTTCTGTTTCCACACCATTTACACTAATCTTCTAGAGAAACAACTCATTTATTATACTTATTCACCAGATCCTCAAACCGTTGTTGCATTTAACTATACATGGTTTGATCTTTACGACCAGCTTGAGCAGTCAAGTAAGCTTCAAGAGTGTAAGTCAATAATTTTCCCTTTATTAGAAGATGACAAATCAAGAACTATTCTACAAAATCGATTCGATACATTTTTAACAGGAAATCTTTCATACGTCGAAAAGAATGAAATTGATCCAATTCCATATTTTTCAGATGAGTATTACAAAATATCGGACAATGAAGTACTTTTTGATTGTGGCGCTTATACAGGTGACTCTGTACTAGATTTTATAAAACAGACTAAAGGCAAGTATAAAAAGATTATTTCTTTCGAACCTGACGAAAAGAACTTCAAAAAGTTAAAATCATTAGTAGAAAAGCATGGTCTTCAAGGGGTAGAAATTAAGAAACAGGCAACAGGTTCAAAGAATGGAAAAATAGGCTTGTAAGTAGTGGCAATATGGGAGCAAAAGTAATCGACAATCAGATTGAAGGAAATATAGTAGAAGTAGTAGCTTTAGATAACTACAAAAACGAATTTCCTACTATTATCAAAATGGATATAGAAGGATTTGAGTTAGAAGCACTTAAAGGTGCAGAAAATATAATAAGAACGTTAAAACCAAAGTTAGTAATTTGTATATATCACAAAATTTTGGATTTTTATGAGATACCTATGTATTTAAAATCTCTAGTTCCAGAATATAAATTTAAAGTAAGGCAGCATGAACCTGGATTTTGTGAAACAGTGTTATATGCGTATTTGTAAATAACTCAAATATTGGGAAGGAATTGTTTTAATTTCCCTTTATTACTATATTACGATTATTTAGTTAAATTACGTTTTGAGCTTGCTTGTAATAATTAAAGTAGGAATATTGGTCAAATTTGAGTTTTTAAAGAGTTACTGAGCTGTTAAGAATCAGTATTTGATTATATTTTTAAGTTGAAAGCTCAAGTTACAAAATTTTTTTATGTAACAATAAATGCAAAATTCGAGACAAAAGTGAGCTTAGGTCCCCTTTTTGCGTGTCTGATTACAGAAAACAAACTTTTACAATGATAGAAGTTAAATCTTTGATATGATTACAAAGAGTTAGTAATTTTTTCTTGCCAAAGTTTACTTATGAAATTAAGAGCCTTAAAACTTGAAGATGCAAATCGTATGCTCGAATGGATGCATAATGACGATATAGTAAGTAATTTAGGCAAGAATTTTAAATCTTACACTTTACAAGATTGTAAAGACTTTATAAGTCACTCTCAAACAGATAAATCAAATCTTAATCTTGCAATAACTGACGATAAAGATAATTACATGGGAACAGTAAGTCTAAAGCATATTATTGACAATACTGCTGAATTTGCAATTGTATTGCATCCAAAAGCAATTGGTCTTGGTTTTGCTAGATTTGCTATTCATAATATCTTGTCGATAGGCTTTAATAAACTTAATCTTAAAGAAATCTATTGGAATGTACTTAAAAGTAATATAAGAGCAATTAAGTGCTACGACAAAAATGGATATGAAAGATTTGTACCTGACAGTGTCAAATATTTGACACTGGGGGGGTACAGCACTTCTTTACAAGATCAATTCTACTGGTACAAGATCACCAAAGAAGAATTTATCAAAGCATAGCAATCCAATTAAAGCTTTTTATATATTCGTTATTAAAAAGCTTTATCTTCAGTTTTGCCAGTTTTCAAAAACTTATAGGAGCATAAGTTTATGAAGACTATTTGTGTAGCTGGTAAAAATGATATTGCAGTAAATGTTCTTTTACATTTATTAAAATTCTACTCTCATGAGTTCAAGCTTGTTGTTACCTGCAACTCTAATGAAAATGGTATCAATTCTTGGCAAAAGTCTCTTCGTTATTTTGCAAAACAATATAAAGTACCTGAAGTAAAACTTAGTGATTTATATGAAATAGCTGATCTTATTTTTATATCATGTGAATACGACAAGCTTATTGATATTTCAAAGTTTAAAACAACTGAACTATTCAACATTCACTTTTCAAAATTACCTGCTTATAAAGGTTGTAGCACTTCAGTTCATCCTCTATTAAACGGAGAAAAGGAAGTTGGAGTTACTTTCCACAGGATTGCAAGAGGTTGCGATACAGGAGAGATCATCTCTCAACGAGTCTTTTCAGTAAACGATGACGATACTGCTTACGATTTATATTTAAGCTATCTTGATTATGGTACAAAAGAGATTATCAAGAATATCCCTTGTGTATTAAACAATAGCTATCAGAGTCAGCCACAATCATCTATAGGATCTTCTTTCTATTCAAGAAAGAGCTTAGATTTTAGCAATCTAAAGCTTAATTGCTTTAAAACAGCTATTGAAATTAAAAATCAAGTAAGGGCTTTTTGTTTTAGACCTTATCAGCTAATTACTTTTAATGGTAAGACAATAGTTCGCGCTGAAATAACAAACTCAGTTTCAACATTAAAGCCTAGCTCAATTGTTAATAGTGATGAGTACTCCGTAACTATTAGCTCAATTGATTATGATGTTGTACTCTACTACGACAATTTTGATAAGTTTCTAGAATGTTGTAAAACAGGTGATTTAAACAGTCTTCAGAAGTTACCTTGTATAAGCAACTACATCAAAGCCAAAAATCAACATGGATGGACAGGTCTTATTGTTGCTACCTACAACAATCAAAAGCAGGTTGTAAGATGGTTACTTACCCATGGCGCAAGTGTTGATGATGTTAATAACAATGGCACCAACCTTTTAATGTATGCAAAAGATGCTTTTGTTAAAAGCCACGATTTATCCTTATTAACATTTTATCTATCTCAAGGATTAAGTCCTTATCAAAAGGATTACTTTGGATACAATCTTTACTACTATATAGAGAATATAGAGTTTTCTTTAAAAGCAAAACTACAAGAACTCTTTATTAGTTTTGGTTATAACAATAAATCTCTTGTAAATCAATATGATAGTTGCGGGGGGTATTACTGTTGTAATACCAAACTCTTTAGGCTATTTATCAATTCTTTCTTTACAGAATTACAATTTTTTGTTTACTGTCAGCTTTTTAAAGTTAAAAAGCTGCTCTCTTTTGTTTATCTTTCTTCTTATCAATCTGTCAAGTTGCAAAATTCTTGTAAAAAGATTGAGTCAAATATTATTTCAAAATTTGAGGTATTGCAAAGTCACACGCAGCTATTTCCTAATATATCTGCAGATATCTCGAAAACCACAATACTATTGTAAATAAATTTGGAGATCATAATGGAACAGTTTATTGAAAATTTTATCAACATTTTTGATGACGAATTGTCTGAAGAAGTTACCCCATCAACCTTATTTAAAGATCTTGATGAGTGGAGCTCTTTATGTGCTTTATCTGTTATTGCAATGGCAGATGAAGAATATGGTGTTGAAATCAAGGGTGATGACATTCGTAAAGTAGACACTATTGAAGACTTATACAATTTAATTCAATCTAAGAAGTAATTTTATGGCTTTTCTTGAAGTAAAAAATGTTGAGATTGTAGGTGTAAGTGCCTGCGTTCCTAAGCAAAAGGAAGATAACAGTCAAATTTACCCTAAATGGGGAGATTATGACGGTTTCATCGCCTCTACTGGTATTAACTCTCATAGAGTTGCACCTTCTAACATAACTACTTGCGATTTATGTTATGAAAGTGCTAAGAAACTAATGACCGAACTTCAATGGAACAAAGATGAAATTGAGGCTTTGATTTTTGTAAGTCAGACTCCAGATTATGTACTACCACCAACTTCTTGCATTCTTCAAGAAAAGCTTGAATTATCACAAAATTGCTACACTTTAGATGTATCTTTAGGTTGTAGCGGTTGGGTATACGGGCTTAGCGTAATTACTTCTCTAATGCAAAACGGTACCATTAAAAAAGGTCTGTTATTAGTTGGTGACACTATTTCTAAAATATGTTCAAAAGAAGATAAGAGCACTTATCCTCTATTTGGAGATGCAGGATCAGCTACAGCTTTAGTCTATAATCAAAATGCTTCTCCATTTTATTTTAATCTGCACACTGATGGTACAGGTTATAACAACATCATTGTAAAGGATGGTGGTTACAGAAATCCTGTATCTGAGAGTTCTTTACGTTCTAAGTTAGTATCTGAAGGTATTGAAAGAAACTCTCTAAATCTTGAACTTGATGGCATGAATGTATTTTCTTTTGGTATTACTAAAGTTCCAAAGTGCATCAATGAATTAGTTGAGCATTTTAATCTTGATAAAGAGAAAACAGATCTCTTTGTGTTCCATCAAGCTAATAAATTCATGAATGAGAAAATTTGCAAAAAGCTAAAACTTGATAAGAAAAAGACTCCTTTGTCATTAGATGATTTTGCAAATACCTCTTGTGCAAGTATCCCCCTAACCTTAGTTACAAGATGTCAAGAAAATCTTAAAAATACCTCTCAATCCCTTATTGCATGCGGATTTGGTGTTGGATTAAGCTGGGGGGGTAGCGCTTAAAAGCAATAAAATTTGTGTTCCTGATTTGATAGAGATTTAAATAAATGACTTGTTATAATCCATTTTCATTAAAAGATAAAACAATTCTTATTACTGGTGCTTCAAGCGGTATTGGAAGAGCAACAGCAATTGAGTGTTCAAAACTTGATGCAAAAGTAATTCTTGTGGGTAGAAATGAAGATAGATTAAAAGAAACTTTATCTTTAATGGAAAATCAAGATCTTCATACTTACTACAAAGTAGATATTACTCATGATGATGAGGTCGATGAATTAGTAAGTTCATTACCGGGGTTAAATGGATTGGTAAATAATGCAGGTATTGTAAAAACAATTCTGACCAAATTTATAAAAAGACAAAACTTTGAAGAAATTGTTGAAAATAATACCGTATCTCCAATTCTTTTAACATCCAAGCTACTTAAGAAAAAGAAAATATTAAAAAACGGTTCCATTGTATTTACAAGTTCAATTGATGGACCATCTATAGGCTCGATTGGAAATGGAATTTATAGTGCTTCAAAAGCTGCAATTGAAGGTTTTGTAAAGTGCGCTTGTCTTGAGCTTGCCACTAATAACATACGTGTTAACACTGTAAAACCAGGAATGACCAATACGAAACTCATTACTGATACAAGTGTATCAACAGATGATCTTGAGCAAGATAAACAAAATTATCCTCTTCAACGTTACGGAGAGCCTCGTGAAATAGCATTAGGCATTGTCTACTTATTGTCTGATGCAGCATCTTGGACTACAGGGACTTCCTTAACCATTGATGGTGGATATACAGCTAAATAAATTAGGTTTAGGTTACTATGTCAGCATACATTAAAGCTTTAGATTATTATTTACCAGAAAAGATCCTTACTAATGAGGAAATTGTAAAAGAATTTCCTGAATGGAGTGTAGATAAAATTGCTAAGAAGGTTGGTGTAACTTGCAGACATATTGCCGCTGATCATGAAACTGCTTTAGATATGGCTGTAAAGGCTGCCAACAATCTATTTTCAACTAATGAAGATTTAAGAGCAAATATTGATTTTATCATTTTCTGTACTCAGAGCCCCGATTATAAGTTACCAACATCTGCTTGTATTATTCAAGAAAGGCTGGGACTAAGTACCTCTATAGGTGCTTTTGATTACAATTTAGGCTGTTCTGGATACATTTATGGCTTGGCTATTGCTAAAGGCTTTATAGCATCAAATATTGCTAAAAATGTTCTACTACTTACGGCAGAGACATATAGCAAATACTTGCACGAAAAAGACAAAGGAAATAAAACCATCTTTGGTGATGCAGCTTCAGCTACGGTGATATCAACTGAAGGTTTTTGCAAGATTGGTGAATTTTCTTTAGGTACTGATGGTCAAGGTGCCAATAACCTAATAGTACGCTCTGGTATGAGCAGAGTTCCAAATGAAGTTCACGATCTTAAATTTGATGATAGTGGTAATCCGATATCGTCAGATCACTTGTTTATGAATGGCGCAGAAATTTTTAGTTTTACCCAACACAACGTACCAATAGTAGTAAACAAAGCTCTGTCAAAAAATGAACTTAGCAAAGATGACATTGCTTTATACATCTTTCACCAAGCAAATAGCTACATGTTAAATTTCTTACGTAAAAAATTAAAAATAGCTGAAGATCATTTCTTAATTGATATGGAAGATGTTGGAAATACAGTTTCAAATTCAATTTCAATAGCTCTAAAAAGAGCTTTAAACAATCAGAAGATTAAAGCTAAAGATCAAGTACTTTTATGTGGTTTTGGTGTTGGCTATTCTTGGGGTAGTACTGTTTTAAGTTTTTAATAAGCAATCATATTTAACACTATGAATAAACATTTTCTATCAAAAAAACTATTAGGCAAATACGTAAATTTGCGTGAAATAACCTTAGACGATGCTCAATTTGTGCTAGATTTAAGATGCAATGGTAATAAATCTAAGTTTTTACATAAAACAGAGAATAATCTAGAAAAACAAATTGATTACATTAAAAGTTACTTCAAAAAAGATCTTGAATGGTATTTTATAATTGAAGATCTTAACCACATACCTTTAGGAACTTTAAGAATTTATGATGTTGTTGACGATCACTACACTAGTGGAAGTTGGCTTATGAAAGATGGATCTACTCTAGCTCAAGCTGTAGAAGGTATTATTCTTTTAAAGGACTTTGCGTTTAATGAGCTTGGATTTGACAAAGATATTTTTGATGTAAGAAAACAGAATAAGAAAGTATTAAATTTTCATAAAATGTGTGGTGCTAAAATTATCTCAGAAGATCAAGAAAACTATTATTTTGAACTTACAAGAGAAACTTTCAACAAGAAAATTCCTTTCTTGTATTCTCTGATTGAGAATTGTTAGCTCATTTTAGTAATGGCTTGGGTGCTAATAAATTATAGGTTGCTCTTCATTTCAAATGAATCCTTGAAAAGTATTAATTACGTCAATTATTTAATTTAAGCTTTATACCTAACTACATCAAAATAGCAACATCAAAGTGAAAAGAAATCCTCATCCTTTTTTATCTTTGTGATGTTGCCCCATCTTTTTTATTTACAAAAAGTAAAAACTAAAAAAATCCTTTAGGGATCATTATAATTAACCGATATAGATTATGTGTTAGGTTCGGTAAATTTACTTTCAGTTAAAAATTGGTGTTGATATGAACTATTTACTTTTAAATTTTCCTATACATGGTGATCATAATGGTAAGTTGGTCGCTCTTGAAAAGAGAGCTGATTTTCCGTTTGAAATTAGGAGAGTCTACTATGTTTGGGATACAGCTCATGATGCTATAAGAGGCAAGCATGCTCACCGCAATCTTGAACAAGTAATTATTTGTGTAAGAGGCTCTTGCGATTTTATTGTGGATGATGGTGTAAATAGGGAAACAATTCACCTAAATAATCCAGCTCAAGGCTTATATATTAGTAATTATGTATGGCGTGAATTTACTAATTTCTCTGAAGACTGTATGGTTGTAGTATTAGCATCAGAACACTACAATCCAGATGACTACATCCATGATTATGAAGAATTCAAAAAAAGCGTAGCTAAAAGTAAAAAATGATCCCTTTTTTAGATTTATTTGCAATAAATGAGCGCTATCGCCAAGAAATTGAGCATAGTATTCAAGAAGTATTAGATAGTGGTTGGTATTTGCAAGGTGAAAAAAACAAAGAATTTTGTAAAAATTTTGCATCCTACTGTGGAACTAAATATTGTTTAGGTGTAGCAAATGGTCTAGATGCTTTACGCTTAATAATAAGAGGCTATGGTTTTGGAGCTGGTGATGAAATTATCGTTCCTGCAAATACATTTATAGCTACAGTTTTAGCCATAACGGAAAATGGATGTAAGCCTATATTTGTAGAACCAGATATAAATACCTATAACATAAATCCTAAATTAGTAGAAAAGAGTATTACGTCAAAAACTAAAGCTATAATGGCTGTTCATTTATATGGTCAATTAGCTGACGTCGAGTCTTTATCTAAAATTGCTAAGAAATATGGCTTAAAACTCATAGAAGATTCAGCTCAAGCGCATGGGGCTATTCTTAACGACAAAAGAGCTGGTTCTTTCGGTGATGCTGCTGGTTTTTCTTTTTATCCTGGAAAGAATTTAGGTGCTTTAGGTGATGCAGGATGTATCACGACCAACGATAAAGACTTGTATGAAAAATGTAAGGCATTAGCTAATTATGGCTCTGATTATAAGTATCACCATATTTACAAAGGAATTAATTCGCGTTTAGATGAAATTCAAGCTGCTATTCTCAATGTAAAATTAAAATACTTAGAGCAAGATAATGAGATTAGGAGAAGTATTTCTAAGCAGTATCGCGAACAAGTTGATAATTCAAGTATTATCTTACCAACTGTATCTTCTGAAGAAAGTCATGTATGGCATATTTTTGTTGTTCGTACAAATAACAGAGATAAGCTTGCTGAATTCCTAAAAGAACGTGGTGTCCAAACTAATATCCATTATCCAATTCCACCTCATCAGCAGAAAGCTTATTGTGAATATGAAGGTGATAGTTATCCGATTACAGAACAAATCCACAAACAAGTATTAAGTATACCTATCAGCCCTGTGCTTTCAAAGCAAGATGTTCAATACATAATTTCATGTTTAAATCAGTATAAGGATTAACCAATATGAAAGATGATGCATTAATCTCAGTTCTAATACCTGCTTATAATCACGAAAATTACATTCAAGATACTATAGATTCAGTAATTCGCCAAACTTATAACAATATAGAATTGATTATTCTTGATGATGGTTCATCAGATAACACCTTGGCAAAAATTAAAGAGTATGAGAGTAAATGCCAAAAAAGATTTAAGCGCTTTTTATATAGTACACAAAAGAATCAAGGAACAGTAAAAACACTTAATTCTCTATTATCAAAAGCTAAGGGTGAATATATTGCCATGATTGCTTCTGATGACATGTACTACGATGAAGCTTTAGAGTTGGAGTTAGAAGAATTAAAAAAAGATCCTAATGTATCATTAGTAACTGGAAGATCCTTATATATAAATTCTCAAGGAAAAGTCTGTTATTTAAATTCAAAACAACAACTTACAGAGTCAATTTCTTGCGCAAAATGGATAGATTATAATGATTGTATTTCATCAATAAGAAAGGTAGATTATTTATCTAACAAATTCGGTAGATATGATGATTTGATCAAATGTAACTATATTACAAATGGATATTTGATAAAAAGATCTTTTCTTGACAAGATCCTTCCTTTTAGGGAAGAAGCTCCCCTTGAAGACTATTGGTTAATGCTTCAGTTATCAAAAATTTCAAAGTTTAAGTTTATAAATAAACCTCTTTGCTATTATCGAATTCACGATACAAATACTGTTAAAAATAAACCTCTAATGGCAAAAATGAGTGAAAAGACTCTAAGCTATGAAAGGTTATTGTATCTTAAGAAAGATACTGAAGATATGGTTGAACCTTATTTAAATTATAAACGAAACTATCTTCTAAATGCAGTCACAGAACATGAGTGCTTAGTTCGTAAAGAAAAACAAAATTTAGAATTATCTAAAATTGAAAAACAGCTAAAACAAGCAAATATTTCCAATGTATATGTCTATTGTTTTAATGACCTAGGTCAAGCAGTTTATGAGAGATTATATTATTCAAACTACAATGTTATCTGTATGTTTGATCAGAATGCAAAAAATATTGATCAAAAGGATGTAAAAGTAGTTCAGTTTGATCCAAAGTATCTTGAACCAAATTCAGCAGTTATTGTAGCTTCTGGTCTTTACCAGGATGAAATAATAGAATTTATATCCAAAGACTGCGAAGCTAAGAATGTAAAAATCTTAAGTTTCAATCCTATTTTTTCATAGTTTCTTTTTATTATTATGATCATAAAAAACGCAATCTGGGAACAGCGCAATCTAGGTGTTACTAGTGCTGAAGTTGAAATTGAACCTTCTGACACCTTAGCTTCTGTAAAACAACAGTTGTTAGATCTTGAACTGCAATATCAATATATTGCTGTAAAAGTACCATCTTCTCTTCATGAGCATACTTGGCTTATGAATGAACTCAACTACGACTATGTTGAGGATATGATGTTTTTTGAACACGATTTACATGAAATTGTGAGAACACCACTTCAACAAAGACTATATGATGCCGTTACTATAAGAGAGATGACAGATAAGGATTTCAAACTTCTTCATGAGGAGATTGAAAAAGGATCATTTTCATTTGACAGAATTAGTAATGATCCTGTTTTTGGTCAGAAATTAGGCACTAAAAGATTTCACAATTGGTTAAATGACGAAAAAGAGCGCGGAGCTATTTTTCTTAAAGGCGAAATAAAAGGTGAGATGACAGGCTTTTTTACTATAAGAGAAATTGAGCCTGGTGTCTATACTTCAGCCTTAGGTGGTACCTTTATGAAATGGCGTAAGGGTGGTTTAGGTACTAATGTACAAACTCCTGCTGAAGTAAAAAAGCGTGGTGGCAAAAAGCTAATTTTAGGTGTTTCTACAAACAATATGATACAGATTAGAGCTCTTATTCAAAATGGCTTTTTCCCAAAGAGTGCAAATCATGTGTTTGTAAAACACATAAATTGCAAGCCACAATGATCTTTAGATTGTGAAGTATTACTACTTAGTAGGATAAGATTTGATGCTAGAGGATTTCTTTAAATTATCACCATATGAATTGTCAAAAGACGAAAAGCAAAATCTTTTGACACAAGAGTTGTTGTCTTTAACAAAGCATCACAAGCTTCACTGTAAAGAATATGCAGCTATTTTGCAGGCATTAAATTTTAATGAAGACAGTGTCAAATCCTACTATGACTTACCTTTTATTCCAGTACGTTTATTTAAAGAATACGATTTGATGAGTATCGATAAGTCTCAAGTATTTAAGACTATGACCTCCTCTGGTACAACAGGTCAAAAAGTATCTAAAATCTTTGTAGATAAGTAACTAGTAAATTTGTGACACTAAAAGTTTCAGAATCAATTTTATAAAATGACCACTGTATGAAGTACCTGTTGTTGGTACTGATGTATAGGTGGTTTTATGAGCTTTGGAAATGGTATAGATTGCTACAAGTGCAGTGAACTGCGCAGGCTGCACTATAGCAACTTAGTCGATATCGACATCTTCAGGACCGACGTCTTGAGCTCCTTCATCGTCAAGCATGTATCTATCGTACAAAGCCATGTAATCCCAAACAGAAAGACCTGTCAAGTCAATGTCATCATAGCCGGTGGCATGGTAGGTAGGATCGTAAATTCTCAGTCGACTGATTTCTTTATTCCCGTTCTTATCAGATTTTCCTTCTGTTGTAATGTTCTTTGGCATTACGCAAAGCTGAGTCGGAATATTGTTCTTACATCTGTACTCTTCAAGTCGGTGCTTCTGCTCTTGCACGGCCCATGACAAGTAATCAATAAAAGGAACCCCGTTAATTTCGCAGGTTTGTAACAGGTCAATTTACGGCGTTATTTAAAAGTTTTTAAATCCCTCGTATTATGCAGTCATTGGCGCAAGCTGCTTGTTAGTGGTCCAAGCCCAAATAAGTTTTTGAAAGCAGATCTTTGTTGGT
>Ga0256405_10010890_pt1 | contig 11812 bp, 12 predicted proteins | sample RumenRJG_02DNA_FD_189096 | JGI IMG/M metagenome (GOLD analysis project Ga0256405, IMG submission 189096) | Bovine rumen microbial communities from Lethbridge, Alberta, Canada - RJG_02 | ecosystem: Host-associated > Mammals > Digestive system > Stomach > Rumen | place: Canada: Alberta...
AATCCTATCAGTTTGCTCTGGAAACGGTCGCGCACAGATGTACCTTGAATAGAGGGATTCTTTAGCAGGAAACCTATCATCTTGGAGAAGTATGACTTACCTGAACCATAGAAACCGCTCAACCACAGTCCTGGTTGGGCTGTGTTTGATGTGAAGAAGTCACAGAAGTCTGCCAAATGCTTGGCAAGGCTTTCTGTCAGGATGAATCCGTCAAGTTCATCCATGATGCTACTCTCGTCTTGCTGGTTGAGGTCAATCACACTCTTGATGTCATCTTCGAGACGAATTGAAAGTATATCTTTTATTTTTGTCATATTCATAAATAATATATGTATTACATAATAACCACACAGCGATATTTTGAAGCTGGTTGCAGGTCGAGAAAATAGATAGTCTCATTCCTCGTCACCGCAGGATAGAAAAACACGAGCGGTTTCTGGAATTTCATCACATCCGGGTCTTCCATGATGTTCTGATTGGAAAATCCCATCTTATAGATGACACCGGTATGTATCAATATTGGAGAGACGCCTTTTGCTGCAGAATCCACGATTCGTTTCATCAGAAAACTATAGAATGTTCCCTCTGTATAGTTCTGGCTGACAAATACCTCTGTTCCCATATTCTTGAATTGCCGATGGAACTTGTCAAGCCCTTTTGAATCGATAAACTCCACAAATAGCTGTCGGAGGTCGATGAATTCATATCCCTCAGTGAATCTTTTCTTAGCCTCCTCTATATACTTCTCTTCGTCAACTGGTGGATAGACAAACAGAATGCTCCTTCCGCCATTTGCCTCTGAAGACAAGTGAGCAAGGTCACGTCCCAACGCTGCCGTCAGGTCACCGAATAACCGGTTGTGTTCTTGTATGTAAGTAGATGCCATATTATTTTAAGTCTATCGTTATTTCGGTTCCAATTTGCGACACATCCCAATATGGAATATTTTCTATCCGTTTCAATCGGCTGATAATGTTCTGTTCTTCACTGAACGAGAAGATGATAAAAGGATTGTGCAGGGTTTTGTCACCTGTTACAGTCTGAATAAAACGAATGAAGTAAACAAAGAGGTTATTTGTAATGACAGGGTGAACAATACTCTTCTTGATGGCACCATCCGCAAGACCAAGTTTTTTCATGATGGTGAGATACTTGCTTCCGGAAATCTTAATAGTATCTTCGCTCCAATCCAGCTCACCATCCTCCGTTTCCTTTATAAAACGTAGGAAACTGGTGATTTCTTCTGCCATGATGGTAACACGTCCTGAATAGACAGCCTTCATGAATACCTCTGCTGTTATACGGGAAAAGAGAAGATTTGAATAGGTCAGTTGCCAAAACAAGATGACCAACCTCTCTTGTACCGAAAATGTTTTATCTGCAATGGCATCAAAGAACAGCCTCTTATGAGTGTCATTCTTAAATTTGAGAATACAGGATTCTATGGCAGAGACAAACCGTTGCAAGGATTTTTCTGTCCTAAACTCAAAGGCACCTGTACTGCCTTCAGTGATGCCGTATGTATCACTGATATAGTCAAGCATCACATTGTAGTTTGGAACACTACCCATGATGTTGACCCCTGAATCATATTTTCCGTTATTCTTCTTCGCCATGAATGCGCTTTATTCTTACAAGTTCTGTATAATCCACTTTTAAGGCTGCTGCTATTTTGCTCAGCATATCCAAAGACGGCTGGGAAGAATTGGTACACCACTTGCTAACTGTGGCAGCATTAACGCCAAGTTGCTCTGCAAGCCACTTGTTTGTCCGTTTCTTCTCGGCCAACATTACCTTAATCCGATTTAAATCTTTGTTTTCTTCCATCGTATATGGTTTTAATGCCACAAAAATACTAAAAAAAAATTCATATACACATCAATAATTTGTAAAATTAATAATTGATAACGTCAAAAATTGAAAATAATTCATTTTTTAACCCTATTGTAGGTTGCATATGACAATTACTTGTGTTTTTTATAGAACTATTCACCAAATTCACTTCAAAAGTTGCACAAACACTTCGTTTTTGTGGTTTGTAAAGGTTAAAAATGTTAAATCTTCCTCTTTTACGTGTCCTTTAGAATCTACGTCATTACTTTTCTATCGTTTAGATTATAAAATGTTGATATAGAGTAACTTGCAAATACTATAATTGTAAAAAATTGAGAGAGATTCATTGCAAATGGACACATTCTAATCCTCCAGCAAGAATAATGACAGATGAATATGGTCCTTTTAGTGATGAAACATACGAACAGGCAATACTTTATGTCCCCGAATTTGCTTCAGAGATGTATCAATCTCAATATCTAAAAGGAGTAAATTTCAAAATATTGTTGAGGAATAATGCTTATAATTGGCAGGAACAGGAATGAATGAATGAATATGTTCCCAAAACCTCCTCCTATTCGGATTTGTATCTGAACAGGAGGAGGTTTTGTTTATGGTAGGTTCTATAAATTATGTCGAGACGATTTTTGATTTTATGTAAGTGGACTTTTGTCAGCTTTTGAGAGCGCAATGCGAGCATTGTAACCGAAAAAGATGGCAAAAAGACACCACAGAAAACTAAAAGCGGCCGATAAAACTCAAATACATTGGGTAGGGAAACTAAAAACAGAATTTTTAGAACCTACCTTATGTTACTTTTCGTAATTTTGATAATTAACTATCAAAGATTTGATGGCACAGCATCAAAAGTTTGATGGTTAAGCATCAATTGTTTGATGGTTCGACATAAAATATTTGATGCCGTGGCATCAAAATTTTGATGAAACTAAAAAAATTTCATCAAAATTTATCGCTGAGAATCAGCTGTTTGCAAAGATATAGAAACTTAAAAACTCACTTGCCTAACGGCAAATCATCGTGCGATACCTATTAAAGATAATAATCAAAAGAGCACGCTTGGGGTTTCTGTCCCCCGATGACGGGGGCAATTGCGGAATCGTAGCAATTGGTTACCGAAGGGAAGGTGGTGCGATGGGGGTGTAAAGACCATTGAACGCTCCCAATAAATCTCAAAAAAATCTGAAGAAAATCTCGCTCGCCTAAGGCGAAAAAATACAAAGAACTCAAAAACTTAAGAACTTAAAATCTTAAAAACTCAAGTTTTTGGAGGTTTTGCAACGATTTTTTGCCAAGCAATCATAAAAGCTCAACAGAAATGAGTAAATTTGCACAAAATTTCAACAATCAGTCATTAAAACTATTAAAAAAATATGAAATTGAAACTTGCGGTTCTGCCTGGTGACGGTATAGGACCAGAGATTATGGAACAGGGACTGGCTGTATGTCAGGCAGTTTGCGATAAGTTCGGTCATGAACTCAGTTATGAATATGCTATCTGCGGCGCAGATGCAATCGACAAGGTGGGCGATCCTTTCCCAGAGGAGACTTTCCGCACCTGTATGGATGCCGACGCAGTTTTGTTCGCCAGTGTAGGTGATCCTAAATTCGACAACAACCCTAATGCAAAGGTGCGTCCGGAACAGGGTCTGCTGGCTATGCGCAAGAAACTGGGATTGTTTGCCAACATCCGTCCTGTAACTACTTTCGACTGCCTCGTACACAAATCTCCGCTGAAGGACGAACTCGTACGTGGTGCAGACTTCATCTGTATCCGTGAGCTTACCGGTGGTATGTACTTCGGCGAGAAGTTCGAAAGCGACGAGAAGGCTTACGACACCAACTTCTACACTCGCGGTGAGATTGAACGCATCCTTAAAGTAGGATTTGAATATGCAATGAAGCGCAACAAGCACCTCACTGTGGTTGACAAGGCAAACGTGCTGGCTTCAAGCCGTCTGTGGCGCAAGGTTGCTCAGGAAATGGCTCCTCAGTATCCAGAGGTGACTACTGACTATATGTATGTGGACAATGCAGCAATGCGTATGATTCAGGAACCTCGTTTCTTCGACGTGATGGTTACAGAAAACACCTTCGGTGACATCCTTACCGATGAAGGTTCTTGCATCACCGGTTCTATGGGCTTGCTCCCATCTGCATCTACAGGTGAGCACACTCCAGTGTTTGAACCAATCCACGGTTCATGGCCACAGGCAAAGGGACTGAATATCGCCAACCCATTGGCACAGATCCTCTCCGTTGCCATGCTCTTCGAATACTTCGACCTCAAGGAAGAAGGTGCACTTATCCGCAAGGCTGTAAATGCCAGCCTCGACCAGAATGTACGCACTCCTGAAATCCAGGTTGAAGGTGGAGCGAAGTACGGCACCCGCGAAGTAGGTCAGTGGATTGTGGAATACATTAAGAAATAAAAGACCCCTCCCCGACCCTCCCCCAAGGGACGGGAGTAGTTAGAACTAAACTATATAAACAAAAAACGCATCGGAAAGCCAATGGACTTTCCGATGCGTTTTTGCTTATCCTCTTTTATGTATAGTTATGGGGTAATTACTCCCGCCCCTTGGGGAGGGCTGGGGAGGGGTCTATTCCTCTTTCAGCCCTGCTTTCCTGCACTTACGTAGGGCTGTCCACAGCCATGCGATTGCGACAGCACGAAGGGCAAAGGGAAGTGGCGCAGGAAAAATTGTTGCTATCAAGGCAAATATAGCATTGATGATGCAGCGGGTCTGTTGGGTTGATACTGGTTCCTCCATTATGGAAGAGAAAACTGATGCTACATTGTCCATGAACGATGTCTTGGTTGTAGTAAATTCCGATGTGAGTGCTGTGTAAGTTTTCATATATGTAAATTTTTTAAGTTTTTCTTCGCTGCAAAGTTCAGAGATTATTATGCCAACATACGACACTTAACAGAGAAAGTTATTGGTGAAACTATGACATTTTGTTAAATCAAGTTAAATCAAGGCATAAAAACTCCTTTATCCGTAAATTTGCAATACGAAGACCCACTATATTGGTGGCTTAAATTATGTCAGAAAAACGTAAACACCACCCTAACCCGTTAGTATCAGCCATTCCGTTGGTGGTACTTATAGGTTTGCTTGCCATTGTCATTGCTTTGTTCGGAAGTGATTCGCTGAGCGGAGGCAGTCAGATTGCCCTGCTCATGGGTATGGCAGTATGCGTATTCATATCCATGGTATTCTACAGAGTACCTTGGAAAGCATTCGATGAGCAGATAACCAAAACCCTGGGAGGCGTTTCCATTACAATATTAATATTATTAGCAGTGGGAATGTTGGCAGGCTCATGGATGATTAGCGGAATCGTACCCACGCTCATTTACTACGGAGTGCAATTGCTTTCGCCCAAACTGTTTCTGGTCTGTGCCTGCGTCATCTGTGCATTGGTATCTCTGCTTTCGGGCAGTTCATGGACAACCATTGCCACAATCGGTGTTGCACTCCTTGGCATCAGTCACGCACTGGGCATTAACGAAGCCATTGCTGCGGGAGCCATCATCTCAGGTGCATATTTCGGTGATAAGATGTCGCCGCTAAGCGATACAACCATTCTGGCATCGTCGTCAACAGGCGTAGATCTCTTCACGCATATCCGCTACATGACCCTGACCACCACACCTACATTCATTCTCACGCTCATCATCTTTGCCTTTATAGGTCTCGGTCAGGGAGGCGAAGGCGATATTCATGTCAGTCAGTACACCGATGGACTGGCATCAACATTCAATATATCTCTGTGGACATTGCTCGTTCCCGTACTTACTGTTGTACTCATCGTTCGCCGTGTGCCATCACTCATAGTGCTTTTCCTCTCAGCTCTGATGGCTGGAATCACGGCACTCATCCTGCAGCCCCATATTCTCACAGAGATAGCTGGCGACGAGTCATTGTCATCGGCTGGTGCCCTTGTCAAAGGACTTGCCATAACATACTATGGCGAGACATCAGTAAGCACCAGCTATGCCGAACTCAACGAACTGGTATCGACCAGCGGAATGACAGGAATGCTCAATACCATCTGGCTTATCATCTGTGCCATGTGTTTCGGTGCGGTGATGGTGGCAAGCGGCATGATTGAGAGCATCACACGAGTCGTAATCAGTTGGATTCGCAGCAGAGTGGGTCTGGTGGCATCGACGGCAAGCACTGGTCTGTTCCTGAACATCACTACTGGCGACCAGTTCATCAGCATCGTCCTCACGGCAAATATGTTCAAGAATGTCTATGAGCATAAAGGCTACGAACCGCGTCTGCTGAGCCGTACGGCAGAAGACTCTGCCACCGTGACCAGCGTTCTAATCCCATGGAACACCTGCGGTATGACACAAAGCACAGTGCTGGGCGTCCCCACCGTTGCCTACCTACCCTACTGCTTCTTCAATCTCCTCAGTCCGATTATGACCATCTTAATCGCCGCTATAGGATGGAAGATTAAAAGAAAGACATTTCCCACTATACCTTCCCCAAAAGACGCAGAGTAATTTTACCTTCCATGCGTAGGGCGTAGGGCATAGACCATTATTCAAATCGTGCATGGTAAAATATGCAAATCCTCTGATGTGTGACATTTTTGAAAATAAATGATACATAAGAGAGAATACTGAAGTATCATTTTCTCTAAATTTGCGGTATCATTTAAAGTTTAACATTTATTGTTCTAACGAAAATAACAATTCGAACCCAAAACCTAAAAATTCAAATTTCAAATTATTAATGATAAGCCATCCGGACGGAAAAAGTCCTCCCCTATTCGGGGAAGTTAGAGGGGCTTTAAAAACTTACATATATGAAAAACTTATTCAAGACATTGCTATTCGTAGCATTAATGACAGTGCCCACACTTAAGAGTGCAGCGGCAGTTGATCCTAATTTCTATATCTTCCTCTGTTTCGGTCAGTCGAACATGGAAGGTGCAGCACGTCCCGAAGCACAAGACCTCGCAAGTCCAGGACCACGATTCCTGCTCATGCCTGCTGTCGATTTCCCTGAGCAAGGACGCAAGATGGGCGAATGGTGTGAGGCTGTTGCCCCACTTTGCCGTCCAAACACAGGTCTCACACCTGTTGACTGGTTCGGTCGCACACTCGTGACTTCCCTGCCCGAAAACATCAAAATCGGTGTGATTCACGTTGCTATTGGCGGAATCAAGATTGAGGGATTCATGCCAAGCGAAATACAGAATTATGTAAAGAACGAAGCTCCCAACTGGATGAAGGGCATGCTCGAAGCTTATGGCAACGACCCCTACAAACGTCTGGTAACCCTTGCTAAGAAAGCACAGAAAGACGGAGTTATTAAGGGCATCCTCATGCACCAAGGTGAATCAAATACCGGTGACCCCGACTGGGCAAAGAAGGTGCAGAAAGTGTATGACGCCCTCTGCGGTGACCTCAATCTCAAACCAGAGGATGTGCCTCTCTTCGCAGGCAATATCGTTCAGGCTGACGGCAAGGGAGTCTGCATCGGTTGCAAGAAGCAGATTGACGAACTGCCCAACACCCTCCACACCAGTCAGGTCATTTCTTCAGACGGCTGCACCAACGGTCCCGACCGTCTGCACTTCGACGCTGCAGGCTACCGTGAATTGGGATGCCGCTACGGTGAGGCTGTAGCACGTTTCCTCGGCTTCGAGCCAAAGCGTCCGTTCATCGAAATGCCTAACAAGATTGAGGTTCCCGAAGATGCCTTCATCGCTGAAACCACAATCCCCGGCAACGAATTCCCGAAAATTGACAAGGAACGTCGCGGCTACTTCTACATCAATGCTCCACAGGCACGTAAGATTGTGCTTGATGTCTGCGACAAGAAATACGACATGCAGCCCGACGGCAAAGGCGGATGGATGTGCGTCACCGATCCTCTCGTTGTCGGATTCCACTACTACTTCATGAATATCGACGGAGTGAACTTCATAGACCCTGCAACAGAGACATTCTTCGGATGCAACCGTCAGGCAGGCGGTATTGAGGTACCCGAAGGACCTGAAGGCGACTACTACCGTCCGCAGCAGGGAGTACCTGCCGGACAGGTTCGCAGCATCTACTACTGGTCAGAATCCGCAAAGGCTTGGCGCCATACGATGGTTTACACTCCTGCGGAATACGATCTGAAGGCTAATGCCAAGAAGCGCTATCCTGTGCTCTATCTGCAGCACGGTATGGGTGAGGACGAAACAGGATGGTCGAAGCAGGGCCACATGCAGCACATCATGGACAACGCCATCGCCAAGGGTGAGGCTGTCCCAATGATTGTAGTCATGGAGAGCGGTGACATCAAGGCACCAATGCGTCGCGACCAGAACATGGTCAACTATGGAGCAACCTTCTATCCCGTACTGCTCAACGACCTCATCCCTTACATCGACTCTCACTTCCGCACAAAGAGCGACCGTGAGCACCGAGCTATGGCAGGACTCTCATGGGGCGGTCACCAGACATTCGACGTAGTTCTAACCAACCTCGACAAATTCTCCTACATGGGAACCTTCAGCGGTGCCATCTTCAACCTCGATGTCAAGACAGCCTACGACGGTGTCTTCACCAATGCCGCTGAGTTCAACAAGAAGATACACTACCTCTACATGAACAGCGGAACTGAAGGCATGGACAAGATGTTCGGCACCGAAAAACTTGTGAACAGCCTCAAGGACCTCGGCATCAATGCCGTTTACTCTGAGTCCACAGGCACTTCACACGAATGGCTCACCTGGCGCCGTGGTCTCCACGAGTTCATTCCGCATCTGTTCAAATAACAGGAACAAGAAGAGGAACCAAATTACAATGATATGGGTGGATTCTAAAAACACATTTTAGAGTCCACCCATATCATTGTTTATAGAATATGCAACCAATCCAGGCAAAGAGTCCTTTTTATTATCACACCTGTTTTTCTGAGGAGAAAAAAAAATATTTTTCGTTTGTTAACATCATTTAACTATCGGGGGGGTATTTTCATTTATTGTAATTATATTTGCAACGACAACCATCTTTTTTAAAAAAACGTTTTAATTCTTTATAAACAACTAATTCCTAACTATTAAAAAACGACTGATTATGAAAAAACTGTTTTTACTGTCATTGTTCGTGGTAGCAATGTGCACAAACGCTAATGCGCAGATGTTTTCAAAAAGTGCTTTTCGCAAAGCCAACAGCAAATTTTCAATGGGACTGATGGGAGGTTCCATCGGTTTGTTCGACGACAAGGCTATGCCTGCAATAGGTCTTAACGTTATGTGGCACGGTATTTATTTTGACTTCCTTGGTTGGCCACGCTCTCATGAGAAAGACACTCACGTGGGTAAATGGGATGACGAGACAAGCATTGGAGTACATGCCGGCTACCAGTTGCCCGTGACTTCTCATTTCCGTCTTATTCCTATTATCGGTTATGCAAGTTCCTCATCTGGAACAACCAACGGCTACAACTGGCATGTGGGCAGCGGAGGCATAACCAACAGTTACTCCAAGGATGACGAAGCAGCCGGATTCGACTACGGTGTTGTGTTTATGTTCAACATCAAGCACCTTAACCTGTTTGCCACAGCAACACGCTACTCAGTGTATGGCGGTGTAGGGTTTGAATTCTAACAGACAATTATTATTCACTATCATGAAAAGTAAATCATTATTCATATACATGACCATTGTTGCCATCGCCCTGGCATTTGTCGCCACATCGTGCAGCAAGGACGATGATGAGGGCGGAAAGTCCGGCTCCAAAGCAAGTAGCTATGTGGGGTATTGGGCTGGTCAATACACCTACGACTCTCATTACAACCTGACTCTTAACCTCGGAAGCGACGGCTATGCTGACTACAGCCATTTTTATATGGATAACAGCAGTTATAAGACCATTTCCGATTACAAAAACGTGAAATGGGCTTGTGCCAAGGATGGGAGCTACTTGTTTATTTATGTCACCAGCTCTACAGGAATAAAGCTGCTTATCAACTCATTCACACCAAAGTCATATCTGTCCGTAAGCATGAACACCACGAGCGGTGCATATCACACATATAATCTGCAATATATTGGCAACGGCGGTTCGTCAGGCGGAGGTGGTGGAAGCGGCGGCGGCTCATCCTCCGGAGACAGGTGCAGCAAATGTAACGGATCGGGTAAATGCTCACGTCCTGGTTACAGCGACAATAAATACTATTGCCAAGGCTCAGGCGTTTGCGCGGAATGCGGAGGGTCAGGACAAATGGACTACAAGTATGGTTCAGGCACTATAACCTGTACATGGTGTGATGGTACTGGAAAATGTGGGTACTGCAATGGATCGGGTAAATGCAGCAAATGCAACGGAACCGGACGTAAATAACCGTGAGTCCGGTATAAGAAAAGTCTTTAAAAAGTTGTAGGAGTGAGTAACACATACGGATGAATTTGAGAACCTACACTAATTCATAAAAAAAACCGGCTGTATCAAGCATTTTGATACAGCCGGTTTTTTTATTAGATAATATATCGTGTACGATTTATTGTTAAACAATCTTAAAGTTGTTATTAAATCGCTTGCGATATAAAACAAAAGTCATACCTTTGCAGCACAAAACATCGCAAACGATATAATTAAAGCAAAGCTATGGCAAAGATTTATGACTTCAAGGCTCTGACGAGCAAAGGTAAGGAACTGGATTTCGCTCAGTTCGAAGGTAAGGTGTTGCTGATTGTGAACACCGCAAGCAAGTGTGGATTCACCCCTCAGTTCGCAGGACTTGAGGAGCTGAACCAGAAGTACAAGGACAAGGGACTAGTCATTATCGGATTCCCCTGCAATCAGTTCAAGAAACAGGATCCCGGTACCGACGGCCAGATTGAAGAATTCTGCCAGGTGAACTACGGCGTCACCTTCCAGATTATGAAGAAGACAGACGTGAACGGTCCTGCCGCAGAACCCATTTTCGAATACCTGAAATCCCAAGCACCAACCGAGGAATATAATGGTCTGAAGGCAAAAGCAGCTCATGCACTCTTGAAGAAGCTCAGCAAGAGTGTGGAGAAAGACAGCGACATTCTTTGGAACTTCACCAAGTTCCTCATCTCCAAGGATGGCAATACCATCAAGCGCTATGCTCCCACCACAGAGCCAAAGAACTTTGAAAAGGACATCGAGAGTTTTCTTTAACACGAATTACCACGAATTATCATGAATTAATTATATGAAAAATTATATGGCAATCCGTGTTTGATATAAAAGTTATGCACACTGAACTACAACTCGACAATCAGATTTGCTTCCGTCTCTATACTGCAACACGACTGATTACACAAGCCTACACGCCATTGCTCAACACGCTGGGCATCACCTATCCGCAGTACCTCGTGCTAATGGTGCTTTGGGAGAAAGACAACCAGCCTGTGAACGACATCGCCCATCGTCTGATGTTGGAGACGAACACCGTCACTCCCCTGCTCCAGCGCATGGAGAAGCTCGGTATCGTCAGCCGCAAAAAAGGAGAGCAGGACAAACGCCAGCAGATTGTCAGTCTTACCCCAAAAGGCAAGGAACTGGAGGAGGAAGCCTACGCACAGGTACCTTCAGGCATGAACGAACAGCTTTCTTCCTGCCCGCTGAAGCTTGAAGACTATCAGCATCTTGCGCAGGAACTGGACTCGATTGTTGAAACACTTAAAAACAAATAAATTATGGCACAACCATGTGAAAATTGCAAATTGCGAGCTTGTTACGACAAAAAACCCAAGTCAATCAGAGGACGATTCTGGCGTTGGCACATCAACTTCTGTCCGGGCTGGAAAGCATATTTCAAATCTCTTCCTGCTGACCAGCAGCAGGCACTACGCGAAAAGTATCAGTTCACTAAATATCAATAAACCTTTTAGGTAGGTTCTATAAATTATGTCGAGACGATTTTTGATTTTATGTAAGTGGACTTTTGTCAGCTTTTGAGAGCG
>Ga0256405_10010895_pt1 | contig 11807 bp, 7 predicted proteins | sample RumenRJG_02DNA_FD_189096 | JGI IMG/M metagenome (GOLD analysis project Ga0256405, IMG submission 189096) | Bovine rumen microbial communities from Lethbridge, Alberta, Canada - RJG_02 | ecosystem: Host-associated > Mammals > Digestive system > Stomach > Rumen | place: Canada: Alberta | collected...
TTCTCCCGAAGCGGAATTTTATCTCTACAATTCAGAAGACGGAGGTTCGGAATACGAGATTGAAGAATTCAATTGGGCAGAAGCCGCAGAAAGAGCCGACAGTATCGGTGTTGACTTGATAAACAGTTCACTCGGTTACAACGAATTCGACAAAAAACTTCACAATCATACACACGAAGAACTCAACGGAGAAATCGGAATCAGTACACAAGCGGCAGATATTGCAGCAAGTCGCGGAATTGTAGTAGTATTAGCAGCCGGCAACGAGGGCGACGAGGAATGGAAAAAAATAAGTTGTCCCGCTGATGCTGACAATTGTTTGTCGGTTGGTGCTGTTATGAGTTTCAAAGGAATAGAACCTGCATTTTTCTCATCTTTCGGACCTACAGCCGACGGAAGAATAAAACCGGATGTTTGCGCAGAAGGTTATATGGCATATTGCAGCAAAGACAAAAAAACAATCAACGCATATCCCGGAACATCGTTTGCTTCGCCGATAGTTGCCGGAAGTACATTATGCCTAATGCAAGCTCATCCGAATGCAAATCCGGAAACAATTATCAATGCAATTCATTTATCATCAAATCATTACAACAATCCTACCGATCAATGGGGCTATGGTTTGGGCAATTTTGAATTGGCACACAAGATACTTACAGCATGGGGCTATTAGGACACAAAAAGGAGTCAAAACAAAATCAGAAAAAAAAGGCGGACAATTTGCATTGTTCGCCTCATAAAAAGATAAATTCGAAAAAACCAACCTCTCATAAGTCCCTCTATTTTTCTGAAAAATTGAGTTCCTCCGAATATTTTGATATATATAAAATCAATTAAAAAAATTGTTTTATCTGGCATATCGCGCCTGAGAGTAGAGTTCATCATCAGTGTGCCACATCTTGGTTTCCCACCTCTGGATACCGGCCGCCACTTTGGAATAGACCTTGTTTCCAGTTTTGTAATCCGTATAATAACACCATTTAGCGAACTCTTCGTCTACATCGCCATTATTTTTAATGGCTTGTCTAAGGCCGGATCGAAGGAAAGCACCGATGCCTTTGCTGTAGATAAAATGGGCAATCGCCAGTTTTTTGCTCCCCTTGAGAAAAGGGGTAAAGCGTTCAGTTAAAGCGTAGGCACGTTTGAAATCCTCACGCAAAAGACTGTCAGCTGTTTTTTTTGAAATTTGAGGAGCAAAATTCTCCCCTTTTCTGATTACGTGACCGTAACCAATTGTTAGTTTTCCTGATACGCAGATATATGCTTTTCCATTAGCATATCCTTCATGAGATTTGATGTAGTCAATTACGCCTTCATAATTTTTGCTTTCACTACAAATCAAACTATTGTCAATATCAAAAGAGCTTGATTTGAAGCTTTCGTTGTAGTTTGATTCCACATTAACTTCCGACATCGCAACATTGCTGTTTGCAGTAATCAAAAGAAGCGGAACCGCAACTAAAGATGTAATTAATTTTTTCATTATAATTGTTTTTACAAGAACCAGCAAACATCTTTAGCATCGGACATCGAGAAAGAGGGACATCAAAAAAATTTCTCAGTCGAGATGTAAATAAGAATACTGTTTCTATCGGGACAATGGAAGCTTGTCCCCAACGGGACGCTAACATCGCCGCTCTTCTGTTGGAAGGGTTAAATGTTGATTGAGTTATTAGAGGGTTCATCCCGTTGTTGTTTAGTTTGCAATCCAAAGCAATATATTTTTATGTCTTCGTATAAGATTTATATATATCAAATCTATATTTTAGGTTGTTGTTAAAATATAGAAAAATATAATTGCTTTGGGCCACCATTTTGATGACGCTGCAAAGTTGAGAAGTTTTATTTTTCCAGCCAAAAAAATTTGATGGTTTTGGTATATTTACAAGACAATCAGAAAAGTTTATTAATTACAATTACAAATTTGAATAGAAATAATCAACAATAAGAATTTATAAAAAATTACAACTTTTTAAATATAATTAACACTCAAGATAAAATTAATCCTAATCGAAATTTAAGCAATCATTAAGAAATTTATTATTAAGAATTAATATAAATTATTTTGAGTAATTACCGAGGTTATTGAACTTCACCCACCAATTAAAAAATGTATCAAAAGTGATTATATTTTCTCCGAATTCTTTCAGATAGGCTTCTTTTTCCTGCTCGTTGACATTTACACGCTTTATCTTGTAGCTCCAGTCGTCTCTCACGGCTAAAGCATACCCACCAATCATAGGGCTTTCTTCAAATACTTTTACACTATCCTCCATTTCTCAAAATATTTTTTGTTTTATCCTAATACGTTTAATTTCTTAAAGCAGGGTGCCAGTATTTGGCTAATCAACAATACGCATAAAAGCCTAAAAACAAGCAATTTTATACGAGACCGACTTTTTTCGTAGTAAGATTTTTGTTATTGAGATCTTTCCACCACTCAAAAAATTCTTCGTAAGTAACAATTTCATTACCGAAATGCTCAATATAAGCATCTTTTTCGGCAGCTGTGATACTTACTTGTTTGAGTTTGAAATTCCAATTATCTCTTACTGTAAGCGTGTAACCGCCCAAAACCGGACATTCTGTAAATATTACTATTGGCTTTTCCATTTGCTAATGTTTTTATTTGTGATTAGAAATTAAGTTTCATTTTCACATATCATTAGGCAATATATGTGCCAATTTATAAGAGAATTATATAATTTTGATTAAGAATTTACGCTTCTGCTTCAAGTTCTTCTTTTAAAGAAACTTCGTCCTGACCTTCTCTTACATCATCTCTCATTACCTTATTATTTTCATCAAATATATAAGGAAGAATATCAGTTTCTCTAATAAGAATATCAAAGTAAATTGCTCTGTTAATTGTCATGATTGTAGTATCTTTCTTGGCAATTAAAGAGTTGGCTCCAAGATCAAGATTCTGACCTTTTATCAAAATATCTTTCTTGAAGAAATATCCGTCTTCACCAAAGGCCTCTTTTACGCACAAAGCACCTTTCATCAAGAACATCACATCGCAATCATGATTTTCGATATTGATTTCATCGCCTTTTTTCATGGTAATTACTTCCATGTATTCTGCGATTTTTGCAATCAAATCTTCAGGCACATTTGAATACATCGGATGTTTCTTCAAAAGTTTAATTTTATCTTGAAGTATCGGTTGACCGGATTTCAAATCAGCAAGAAGTTTCTGTTTCTTAGAAGTCATGTTGATAAGATAATCCGAACATTTTACCGGATTTTCATCGTAAACAAGTCTTGCAGCCACAGAATAAACCAACTCGTCGGTATGATAAAGACAAAGGAAAACTTCGTCAGGAATTTCTGATTTACGAATCTTTGCCAACACATCGTCAATATTAGAGCGCGTCCACAAAGCCATATCCTTGTAGTCGATAACGCTTGATTTACTTGCCTCGCTGACTTTGGATTTATGCTGTTTACCAAGCAATTCCACAGCTTTGGAAATTGTCCAAGTATCAAGTTTTGAATAATCTCTCTTGATAATTTCCTTCAATCTGTCCTCAAACGACAATTTCTCTTGCGGGAAGAAATGTGACAATTTTTTGATTTTTTGTAATTGTGACAAATCATCAAACAACGGAGTAACAATCTGTTTGAGATCCTGAGTAAAATTGTTATCAATAATTTCAACGGCAAAGATGTTGTTCTTACCAATTATATTCTTCTGAATCAACGAAATAAGACGCGGCTCATTTACAAAACTCAAAAGATTGAACAAAGTTTCGATATCACGTTCTCTTTCATTATCCAACGCTTGGAAGAGTTTCAGAGTATTCTTCTCATCTTCAATATCTTCCAACGACGACATCAACCAAACAATATTTTCAACAATTTCGCTGATTTTTTGTTTAATTGTCTGAATATCTTTTTCTTCAATAGCCTTAAACTGACAGAAATTCAAACCGCTGATAATCGCTCTCTGAACATCTCTGTTAGGATAATTGATATTCTTAATAAGTTGAGCTTTGGCAGGAGCTGTTGAAATACGTGCATACAATTCAATGATACGTTGCAAAATCTCAACATTTTTACATTTATCAAAATACTCATTAAGCGATGCCAAAACCTTATCACCCATCATACTGAGAATATCAATAGCAGCATTGTAATATTCAACAGATTCTAACAACGAAATAAGTTTATTGATAAGTCTGTCAGAAGCAATTCTTCCGGCAAGATTAATTGCAGCACTTTTAACATTTCTGTGTTTAGAATCCAACAATGTAAAGATAATATCTTCGTCCATTGCTTTCGGATTTTTGTGCATGTATTTAATCAACTTAATCTTATCGGAAACAAACTCGCTGTTAGCCAAAGCAGGAAGATCTTCCGGAGTTAAGGATTTAATCTCGTCAAAATCAATAAAATCAAGAACGCGCTCAGCCAAAAGTCTGATTTCCGGATTTGTAGAATTTTCAAAAATTGTAGTACAATTGGACTTAAAACGCGGTCTCCAAGTCGGGTCAATATTTCTAAGTACTGACTTTATAACCGATTCATCTTTGGATTCAAGAACGATATTTGCCTGAGCCTCAAGACTTCGCGGTGTAGTTTCCGACAAAATTGTTACAGCAAGTGCCTGAATTTTCGGATTAGAATTTTTCAAATATTTTTTCAACGATTCAGCACCATACTGATTTTTATTTTTATCTTTATTTGGATTTGCAGTATCTTTCACAATCTGTTTGATAGTAGCTTTGTAGCTGACATACAGATTTTTAGAGCTGATAACCCACAAAACCAAAATCGGAACAAAACAGATAAGGAAATATCTGAAATCGTATTCTCCGGCAATTTTCAAAATCAGGATATTAACAGTAGCAATAATCACACCGGCAATACCTGTAGAAAACTGCTGAACAACACCTACTTTGGTCTGAACCGCAGCTTTTTCGTTATCAGGCAAAGGCTGATAAAGTATATTGAAAGCGGGATCGTCAAGACCACGTCTCAAAATACGTTCCTGAGATTTGTTAACTGTAATAAGTATCAGAAATACAATAACATTCACGCTCCAAACAAGCCCGACAATAGCTGCCGCCGAAACCACAACAACCATACAAATCGGCAAAATCATCAATCCGAGTTTTACACCGTACTTACTCATGATTTTTGCGGAATAGAACGACAAAATCAATTCACCAATCTTGAGTCCACCATAAACCAATGTAAGAAACTGCGCTGTATTATCGGGATGAATTTGAATTTTTACAGTAGAAAGAAACGAGAAGTCAGTGATGTAAATAATTGTCATTGACAATGTTGCGCAAATAAAGATGTATTTGAAATAATCAGATTTCAAAAGTTGCAACCATCCTGTACCATCATCGCTTTTCTTGAAAGAAATCAACTTCTTGTTTTCTTTTGCAAGACGTTTACGCTCTTCCTTGAGTTTTTCCGGATATTGTTTGTAAAGAGATATCAATGTAAAAATACCGATCGTAAAACCGGCCGCACTGATATAAAGCAATGTATATGAGTGAGATATAACTTTACTTAGCAACGGAATAACCAAATAACCAAGCATAGCAGCCAACACACCGCCAATACTAAAAAGTGCGAAAATTTTCTTTACTTGAACCAAATTCAAGAATTTCAGAGAAAGCGCACCGGTCTCGATACCAACCATCGAAAGGAATGGCCATGCCCAAATAAACACTGTAAAACTCAGCCACTTAGGGTCAACAACTCCAACGAGCATTCTACCCAAAAATGTAAGAAGAGTCATAAAAGTCAACGCACCCATGAAAAGCTTGCGGCTATCGATTCTGCGTTGGAAATAAGAGTAAATTTGAGTAAACAAAAAACCTGCAACACCCGATGCCATATAGGCATAAGGCAATGTTTCGGAACCGAAATAACGAATGAATTCCGAGTTGGCGGGAGTAAAATAAAACGCACCTGCTAAACCTAAGAAAAACGAATGCGCAAAAAGCATCAAGAAGATAGGAATCTCCTGTGGCTTTAGGTCAAAGTTTTTGACTAAAAAATGTGATAACGTCAGCTTTTTCATAGTGTTTTTAGAGTGCATAAACTAAATCCTTACATCTTAATTGCAAAGTGTATACCGAATTTTAACAGTTCATTAAAATAACCTCAATAAAGCGTAAGGTTTGAGTGCCAAAATTACAAAAATATATCAACATTAATTAATTTTTCGCAATTAATTTGTGTTAAATTTTCAAATTTTTATTCCGATCAAAATTTGATCATCCAATTGGGCAGTCCGATTACCGTTATAAGTTACCCAATTTTCGAGACTTGCGGCAACAGAAGCTTTCTGAACTTCGATTGGCAAATCAGCAATATTACAAAGTAATTCTTCCAAAGCCCGCTGTCCGAATTTAGTAATTCCGTCGTCACCGCCAAACTGGTCTACCATGCCGTCGGAATACGCATAAAACATATCTCCGGGCTGAGTATCAATTACATTGTTAACAAAAGTAGCGTTTTCTTTTCGTATATTGTAACCGATACATAGTTTATCGGGCTTTATTGATAATGCTTCGTTGTTTCTTACTCGAACCATAGGACGTTTTGCGCCGGCATATTGCAATGTATTTGCCTCATTGTCAACTACAAAAAAAGCAAGATCGATACCGTCTTCGATATTACCTTCGCTTTTTGACCACGATTCTACAAATTTTTCTTTTATCAAATTCAAGATGTCAGCCGCCGTAAAATTCTGATTTATTGTAGCAAAGACATCATTTATAACAGTGAGTCCGAGCATAGACAAAAGCGCACCCGGCACACCGTGACCTGTACAATCCGCTGTTATCAAATATTTTCGCTTGCTGTCCTGAGCTGCCCAATAAAAATCGCCCGAAACAATATCGCGAGGCTGCCAAAACAAAAAATAATTCGGAAATATCTCGCTCATCATTTCTTCGGACGGAACTGCCGCGTGCTGAATTCTGTAAGCATATCGCAACGAACCGACAAGATTTTCGTTTACTTTGGTTAAATTGACATTTTGTTGCTCAATAACAGCACTTTGAGCTCTAATTTCTTCGGTCTGTTTCAATGCTTTTTCTGACAATTCCTGAAGTTTTTGATTTCGGAATTGAATATCTTCCGTTGCTTTTTTCAGTGATTTGTTGATTTTATTACTATTTGCAAATTGTATAACTTTTATTACAACAATTACAAGCAACATCGCAAAAAAAGCTGACAGAGATTTTATTAAAGTTTTGTTCCTGCGATTTTCTTCCTCAAATTCCAAACGAGCCTGTTTCGCTTGTTTTTCGTATAAAGCAATTTTGTCTTCGTATTCGGCTTGTGCCTGATTGCGTTCGTATTTAACACACATCTGCGACGAAAAATTCGCATTCATAATTTTACGAAGTTCCTCAAAATATTTGAGTTCGTTTCGATAATCCTTAATTGCATGATAATAAATGTGAGCCGCCGTTGCGTAGAAATAAGCAGCATAAGGATCATTTGCGAAACGATCCATCGCACGTTTGGCCTCTCCAAACTGACGGGTTACGCACAAATAATTTACTTTGAAAGCCAAAAAATAAAGTGAAAATGTCTTGCTACCCAGATTTTTTTCCACGTCATTACCAAGGTTATACAATTCCGTAGCTTTTTCCAAAAAATGAGCAGCCCTCTTTTCGTCGGAAAATTCCATAGCTTTAAGATAAAGATTTGGAACATTAACATAATAATTTAAAATCGAATTACTCTGTTTTACACGGTCGTAAATTGATTCGCACTTTGCAATGGCTTCCAACAAACTTGTAGTATCATTTTTTGTTTCATAAAGTTCACTTTTTACAAGAGCGATGTAAAACTCGGCAGAAATTACATTTTCTACATTCAAGGACTCTTTGCTGATTTCCAAGAATTTATTATAATATTCCAACGACAAATCATAAACATTGGTTTCCGCATAAACACTTCCAAGCAAACAATAGATGTCAGCCAAAAGAGCAGTATCTTGAATCTCATGACTAATTTGCATGGAACGATGCAAATAAGTTAAAGCGTCGGAAAGTCGTGTAGAATTAGCAAAAGAACGTGATATTTTAAAAAAAGCATTAGCTAAACAACGGCGATTTTGTACAGAATCACAAAGACTGATTTCCTGAAAAACACAATTGTTATAATTTTCAATATCGCCGTCACTTTCATAAAAATCTTCCAATTTCTGAAGAGTATCCAATCGTTCCTGAATGTTGGCAGACACCACTTCCTGAGCATCTACAAACATCGGTAATTGAATAAAAATCAATAATATAGTGACAAATCTCCTCATTATTTATTTACTGTTATTTTCCATAAAAAGTGTTTCCCGTAATCTGAAAACACAAATTTCATTCCATAGATTTTTTTATATAACTTTGTACTCTCAATAAAAAAGTTAAATACCAAAAAATCATGTTCAACACAAAATCAATAGGCTGGATACTTGTGCTTGTCGGCATAGTAACATGGGCCATTTCTTACGTCATCCGCAGAAAAAATTATCAAGCAGGAACCAAACTTGCATGGATAGCATGTGCAATACTTGTAATAGCCGGTATTTTGATTTTTACATTCTAATCGGCTGATTATCAATGTTTAGTTTCACGCCAATCCCAGCATTCTTTGCAGATTGATTTTTCCATTTTACGCTCAATTTTGTTGGGCAAACGGTAAAAGAAATCCAAACCTGTTATTTTTTCTACCTCATTGACAGTCATTGCTTTGGAACTGAGTTTGGCGTTGCTGTCCTCATTTGGCAACACAAAACCGACAGCATAATATTCACCATCTTTTCCGATTCGCATTATCACTTTGTAAAAATACTCAGGAACCGAAATTTTGTGAACTCCAATTGTTGACAATTCCTGTTTTTTGAGAACCGGACCGCAAACTATAAAAACCGAATCGTATTCCACAGCCCACTTACGACACAGATTTTCAAGCCGTTTCCAAATTCCACGGTTGAATTTCGGATTCTGCGGACTGATATTGCTGAAATAAAACGATTCTTGCATCGCTTTTTCCGAAAATTCCAAATCTCCGGCAGGAACCAAATGTCCTCTATCGTAACCTGTTGAATAATAATCTGATTGGTCGGCAGAATTTTCTACATTCGGATCCGGCTCAAATACACATTTGAATCTGTCAAAAGTTCCGTGAGTTTCTTGCGCTGTTAAAACCCACGCCACCCATTGAGCAAGCCGGTATTGTTCGTTGTAACAAAGGGTATATCCTTCGCGAACCAAAATTTTGTCATGTTTTGAAACTTGAGGAATTTGAAGTTCGCTACGTTGCGCTGTAAGTTGTAAACAATAAATAATCAACAAAATAACGAACAAAAACTTTTTCATTTCAGTAGATATTTATTTAGAAGTTTCAATTTGCAAATCTCTCAAATGTTCCAAAAAATCTGTTTGCAAAGATAATAAAATTGTTGATTGTAACATCAAAAATTTCAATTCAAGATAAAAAAAAACAAAAGATGTTTGCAAAATAATTTTACGAATACAAAAAATCCATCGTCCGACAACGCCAGACGACGGATCTTACAAAAAAATAAAAAAAAAATGAAATATTTTTTTCACAAAATCAATTTTCTACAATGCTTCAGCAATTTTCTTTCTGAGAGTTTCCACTGCTTTGCAAATCTGAATCATCTGTTCATCTGCTACAGTAATTACAGTGTGCGCACCCTGAGTAGTAACTTGCTGACCGTTAACTTCTTCCACAACATCGTCGCCGTCAATAGTTTCGATTACAACAGGTTCGTAAGCCTTAGCTAACTCTTTGAAAGCCGAAACTAATTTTACGTAGTTGACATCGTTGCCCATGTAGTGAATCAAAATTGCCATCAAATCGTCAAGGATATATTTTTGACTTGCAATATGATCTTTCATTCTCTTGTTCTCTTTTTCCAAATAAACTTTGGATGCGAGAAACAACGATTCTGTCCAAACACCGGTAACCATCAAGGCACTGACATTTGTTCTGTCGTTTGCTCTAAGATATTCATCCATTTGGAAATAACTCATTGTAGAAAGAATCAACAAAGAGTCGAGATTGTTGTTGTTGGTAGCTACACGTTTCAATGTAGAAAAGTCGAAAAACTGTCCCAATTTAAGAGCCTCGGTAAGTTTACGAATAGTTACCAAATACTCCAAAACATCTCCGGTTTGGTCGTAAACGTTCAGATAACCAAGATCTGCACAATAAACACCAAGACCTAAAGATTTTTTGTAAATTGTCTCAAAGTTATCAGCTACTTGGGTATTAAACAAGTAGTTGTGATCATACTTTACTTTGGAATCCTTAATGATAGCTGACACTTCTACCGGCGATGGGAAAGAACCAATCAAGTCTCCGAAGTTGTCAACTTTCATTGTATCGTATTTAGCAATAAAATCTTTTGTAAGGCCGTAAGCCTCAAAATCTACGTTAACAGTGATTTCCTGACCACCAACGGGTTCATTGTTACCTTGACCGCTGTTACCTGAACCTCCGCAATTTGTTAACAATAATGCTGATAGTAAAATAATGCTAAGAGCTATGTAAGAATGATTACTGTTCATATTAGTTTAAGTAATGATTAGTTGTTCTTAATAATCTGCAAAGATATTATTAAATTGCGAATTTTCAACTTTTTTTTATTAATTTTTTTTAATATTCCTGTATTTCGTAATTTTTAAAGGCTTATTATCGGATTTACAGTGTGTTTTCATTACTGAAAATTAACTTAATAAGCGATTGGACCCGAACCCAAAAGTTCTGCACCATCGTACCAAGCTGCGAATTGCCCCGGTGTAATACTTTTTTGCGCAATATCAAACAAAATATACAATCCTTCGTCTTCACGGATTAATTCTGCATCCTGAAGTGGTTGACGATAACGGATTCTTACTTTGTATCGGCGGCGTTCTCCTACTTTTAATGCTAAATCTGGACGAACATCATGAATTTCATCCGCATTGATAAACAAGGCTTTACGATACAATCCCGGATGATCGTCACCCATACCGATATATATTGTATTTGTATTGATATCTGTAGCCAAAACATAAACCGGCTTGTCGTGACCTCCGATATTCAAACCTTTGCGCTGACCTATTGTATAATACTGAGCTCCAATATGTTTACCGATTATAAATCCGTCGTCTTCGGTGTATACGTAAGGTTTTGAAAGCGCACGATAATCGTTGGGATCATCGTGACGGCGGCGATACACAAATGCATCGTCGGTCATTTCTACAATATTACCTTCTTTTGATTTTAATTTCTGTTGCAAAAATACCGGCAAATCCACCTTTCCAACAAAACAAATACCCTGAGAATCTTTGCGTTTGGCACATGCAAGATTAATTTCGGCAGCAATTCGTCTTACTTCGGGTTTTATGATGTCACCAACAGGAAAAAGTACATTTTTCAATTGTGCTTGACTCATTTGACACAAGAAATAACTTTGGTCTTTGTTGGGATCGTCACCCGCAAGAAGTCGCGAATATTCTTTGCCGTCAGCACCGGTTACAGTATCACGTTTACAGTAATGACCTGTTGCAACATAATCAGCACCAAGCTCTTGCGCATAACGGTTGAAAATTTCAAATTTGATTTCACGATTGCAAAGTACATCAGGATTCGGTGTACGTCCGCGCTCATATTCATTGAACATATAGTCAACAACATGCGACATATATCTCTCACTGGAATCCACTACATGCAAAGGAATATCCAACTGTTTAGCCACCATACGAGCCACCATCTGGTCTTCCTCCCAAGTACAATCGCCTGAAAGTGTGACCGATGAG
>Ga0256405_10010896_pt1 | contig 11807 bp, 8 predicted proteins | sample RumenRJG_02DNA_FD_189096 | JGI IMG/M metagenome (GOLD analysis project Ga0256405, IMG submission 189096) | Bovine rumen microbial communities from Lethbridge, Alberta, Canada - RJG_02 | ecosystem: Host-associated > Mammals > Digestive system > Stomach > Rumen | place: Canada: Alberta | collected...
TAAGACCATCGAGTGCGTCACGGTGACCAAGGACTGCATCGAGGACGGCTTCAAGCCGACGCTCACGCACCGCAAGAGCGCTGAGGCGGAGGAACAGCCGAAAGAGGCGACCACGCTCACCCCGCCGGAGTTTGATTCGGCATCCTAAGGTACGCAAACAAGGAGATTCCCTATGGAACCTGTCACCAAAAATATACCGGCCCTCGCTTTGCGGGGGCTGGTCGTGTATCCAAGGCTGACCGCCGCCTTTGATTTGGAGCGCCTGATCTCCATGCGCGCGCTGGAACGCGCCATGGAGTCGGATCAGGAGCTGTTCGTCGTCACCCAGCGGGAACTGAACGTGGACGTCCCCCAGCAGGGCGACCTGTATACCGTGGGTACCCTCGTGCACATCTCGCAGGTGCTGCGGGTCAGCGACCATGTGATCCGCGTCATTGTGGAGGGCAAGCAGCGCGCGAGGCTCCGCCGCCTCTGGCAGCGGGAGCCGTTCCTGCAGGCGCAGATCGAGCTGATCGACGAGCCGGAGCCGGTGCGCCCCGGTACCCGGACGGAGGCGCTGCTGCGCCAGACCTACGCCAACTTCGGCGAGTATGTGGAGCTGACGCAAAACCTGACCGCGGAGATCCTCGCTGAGGTGTTCACCAGCACCGAGCCTGGCTATCTCGCGGACTTTATCGCCCAACACGTCAACATCCGCTATCAGGACAAGCAGACCATTTTGGAAGAACTGCGCCCGCTGCTGCGTTTGCGCCGTATCAACGAGATTCTGCGCCGTGAGAGCGAGGTCATCTCGCTGGAACAGGAGATCGAGGGCAAGGTGCGCGAGCGGGTGGGACGCATCCACCGCGACTTTGTCCTGCGCGAGCAGATCAAGGTGCTGCAAAATGAGCTGGGGGACGCCGACGGCGAAGAAGAACTGAACGAGTACCGCGACCACATCGTGGCGCTGAAACTTCCGGAGGAGTCGGAGAAGAAGCTCTTAAAGGACGTGGATCGCCTCTCGAAGCAGAGCTATGGCAGCAGCGAGGCGTCGGTGCTGCGTACATACCTCGACACAGTGCTGGAGCTGCCGTGGAACCGCGAGACGAAGGAACGCGTCAACGTGGAGGCGGCGCGGAAGATCCTGGAGCGCGACCACTTCGGCATGGAGAAGGTCAAAGAGCGCATTTTGGAGTTCATCGCGGTGCGCGCGCTCAAGGAGGACGCGAGGGGACAAGTGCTTTGCCTTGTCGGGCCACCCGGCGTCGGCAAGACCTCCATCGCGCTGTCTGTGGCCAAGGCCATGAACCGCAAGGTGGCGCGGCTGAGCCTCGGCGGTGTGCGGGATGAGGCGGACATTCGCGGTCACCGTAAGACCTACGTCGGCGCTATGCCGGGGCGCATTGTGGAGGCCATCGGCCGCAGTGGTTCGATGAACCCGCTGCTGGTGCTCGACGAGATCGACAAGCTGGGCAGCGACCATCGGGGCGACCCGGCTTCGGCGCTGTTGGAGGTGCTGGACACCGAGCAGAACCACAGCTTCCGCGATCACTATCTGGAAATCCCGATCGACCTGAGCCGGGTCATGTTCATCATAACCGCCAACACCACCGATACCATCCCGCGTCCGCTGCTCGACCGCATGGAGCTCATCGAGCTGCCCAGCTACACGGACGAGGAAAAGGTGCAGATCGCCCTGCGGCACCTGCTGCCGAAGCAAAAGACGGAGCACGGCGTTCCCAAGGCAGCGCTGCGCATCGACGAGAACACGATCCGCGCGGTGATCTCCCAGTACACGCGCGAGAGCGGTGTGCGCCAGCTGGAGCGTCAGCTGGCAAAGCTCTGCCGCAAGACGGCGATGGCGCTCAACACCAAGGGTGTCAAGCGCGTTACCGTGACGACGGAAAACTTGACCGACTTCCTCGGCGTACCGCGCTACACGCGGGAGAAAGCCGCGAAAAAGGACTTGGTCGGCGTGGTCAACGGCCTCGCGTGGACACAGGTGGGCGGCGAGATTTTGCCGGTCGAGGTCAACGTCATGGACGGAACCGGCAAGCTGGAGCTGACGGGCAACCTCGGCGACGTGATGCAGGAATCGTGCAAGGCGGCGCTGTCGTGTCTGCGCTCCCGCGCCGCGGAGCTTGGCATCGAGGCGGACTTCTATAAGACCAAGGACATCCACATCCACTTCCCGGAGGGGGCGGTGCCGAAGGACGGCCCGTCGGCGGGCATCGCCATCACCACGGCGCTGCTCTCGGCGCTGACCGGTCGCGCTGTGCGCCACGACGTCGCCATGACCGGCGAGGTCACGCTCCGCGGGCGGGTCATGCCCATCGGCGGACTGCGGGAAAAGACGATGGCGGCGCTTCGCGCGGGCTTACATACGGTCATCGTGCCGCAGGAGAACGAGAAGGACTTGGACGACATCGACCAGAGCGTCCGCGCCAGGCTGCGCTTCGTGCCGGTGGAGACGGTGGACGCCGTGTTCGCCGAGGCGCTGGTGCTGCCGGAGCTCATCACCGGCAAGGGGCTGGACGCGTTCATGGAGCCGCCGGAAAACGTACTGTCCCCGGCATTGAGGGTTTGAGCATGGCAATCAATTTCAACAAGGCGGAGTTCATCCTCTCCGCGGCGTCTCCGGCGCAGTTCATCCGCGACGGGCGCAAGCAGCTGGCGTTCGCGGGGCGGTCGAACGTGGGAAAATCCTCGGTCATCAACCGCATCTTAAACCGCAAAAACCTCGCCCGTGTGGGCGCGTCCCCGGGGAAAACCACGCAGATCAACTACTTTCTGATCGACGAAAAGATCTACCTCGTCGATCTGCCGGGCTACGGCTACGCCAAGGTCAGCAAGTCCGAGCGCGACCGCTGGGGCAAGCTGATGGAGAACTATTTCCAGACCAGCGGGCTGCTCGACCTCGGTGTGCTGATCGTGGACGCGCGGCACAAGCCCACGGCGGACGACGTGACGATGTGCGACTTTTTCCGCAATAGCGGCTGCCCGATGATCGTGGTCGCGAACAAGCTGGACAAGCTCAAAAAGAGCGAGATCGAGCCGAACCTCGCGTTGATCCGCGAGACATTGGATTTGAGTGATGAGGAAATGCTGGTACCTTTCTCGGCGGAGAAGGGCGACGGCAAGGAGCAGCTCATGGGGCTGCTGCGGGCGTTTTGTGAATAGGGAGGAGATCAACTATGGCGATGAAATACAAGCGTATCCTGCTCAAGATCAGCGGCGAGGCGCTGGCGGGCGCGAACAAGGCCGGCTTTGACTTCAGGGTCATGGGCGAGGTGTGCGACGTGATCAAAGAATGCGTCGAACAGGGCGTCGAGGTCGGCGTCGTGATCGGCGGCGGCAACTTCTGGCGCGGTGTCAAAAACGGCGAGGGCTACATCGAGCGCACCCGCGCCGACCGGATGGGAATGCTGGCAACGGTGATGAACTGTCTCGCGGTCAGCGACGTGCTGGAGCAAAAGGGCGTCCCCGCCCGGGTGATGACGGCGATGGAGATGCACGAGTTCGCGGAGTACTACACCCACGAGCGCGCGATGAAGCATCTCACATCCGGCAAGGTGGTGCTGTTCGCCGGCGGCACGGGTCACCCGTTCTTCTCCACCGACACCGGCACGGTGCTGCGCGCGGCGGAGATCGGCGCGGACGTGATATTGCTGGCGAAGAACATCGACGGCGTATACAGCGCCGACCCGGCGAAGGATCCGACGGCGACGAAGTACGACGAGATCAGCTACGACGAGGTGCTGGCGAAGCGTCTGGGCGTTATGGACTTGACCGCGACGAGCCTCGCCATGGACAACAATATCCCGGTGTACGTCTTCGCGCTCAAAGACCCGAAGAACATCCTCCGCGTCGCCGCGGGCGAGAACGTGGGTACACTGGTACATTAAAGAAAAGAAGCCGCTTGCGCGGCTTCTTTCTTTATTCAAACAGATACGGCACCTGGAACACATAGACGTACCGATGGCGGGAGAGGCGCTGCATCAGGACGCGGGAGGTCTCGTTGTGCAGGGATTGGCGGATGGGGTTGCGCGTCACAAGGCTGGGGATCACCACCGTCAGGTGCTGGTGGCGGTCCTGGCGTCGCTCCTCCTGTTCGATGTGGCGGATCAACAGATCCTCGGTGTTTCGGTACTCCGTGATCTCATAGACGAATTTGCACTTGAGCCCCATCTCCTCCACTTGCTCCCGCAGCAGCAAGGCGTCCTTTTCACTTTTGCCGACATAGTAAAGCTCAATTTCAGTGAAGCCCATGTCCGCCGCGCAGTTGTAGGCCTTGATGAACGCGCGGTTCAAGTGCCGGATGGGGAGGATCGCCTTGCCCGCCCGGGTGGAGCTGAGCATGTTTCGCGCCTCCGCCGTGGACTCGATGGAGAGGTCGCGGCGCACGCGGTCGTAGTGGCGATGGATGGAGAGCATGGTCTCGGTTAAGAGGAAGATGCTCAGCAGCGTGACCCACGCGCCGGAGACGAAGCGGGACACCACCAGCACCACCAGCGTCACGCTGGTGGCGGCGAGGGCGACGGCGTTGACGGCGCTGTGCCAGACCCAATGCTCGCCCCGGTTGCGCCGCCAATAGCGCAGCATACCCAGCTGATTGAGGAAGAACGAGATGAAGATGCCGCTTGCGAACAGCGGGAGCAGCTTGTGCTGATCCGCCTCGAACACCAGTGTGATGAGCGCGGAGGCGGCAAACAGGAACGTAATGCCGTTGGAGTAGTTGAGGCGGCTGCCGCGGAAGATCAGCCAGCGGGGGAGGTAGCGATCCTCCGCCATCATCGCCATGAGATGGGGGAGGTCGGCGAAGGCGGTGTTCGCCGCCAGCGACAAGATCACAACCGTCATCAGCTGCACCCAGTAGTACATGACGCTGCCGCGTCCGAACACCGCGCCCGCCAGCTGGCTCATCACGGTATCGAGGTTGGTGGGCACGATACGATACAGGCTGGACAGCGCGCTGATACCGAGAAACACCACCGCCACGATGGCGGCCATCACCACCAAAACGCGCCGGGCGGTACGCTGGGCGGGTGCGCGGAAGCTTGCTACGCCGTTGGACACCGCCTCAATGCCCGCCAGCGCCGTACAGCCGGAGGCAAAGGCCCGCAGCGTCAGGAACACCAGCTCGCGCTTGCTCAGGATAAATGCCTCCGCGGAGGAGGGGACGTAGGTGACGCCGTTCCAGCGGCGAATGCCGCAGACGATCAGCAGCAGCATGGTCGCGACAAACAGGTAAGAGGGGATGCCCACGATCACCGCGGCGGCGTGGGTACCGCGCAGGTGGAGCCATGAGAGCAGCAGGATCAGCAGCAGCGCGATCCATTTTTTGTAGTCCGCCACCGCCGGAAACACGGATACCACCGCGGCCGCCGCGGCGCTGGCGCTGACCGCGACGATCAGCACGTATTCCACCACCAGCGACGCGCCGGCGACGACGCCCGCCCGTTCGCCCAGGTTGTCCAGCGCCACCGTGTACCCGCCGCCGCCCTGCGGGTAGGCGGAGATGGTCTGGCGGTAGCCCAGCACCAGCACCAGCAGCAGCGCGATCAACGTCGCCGCGATCCATAGAAAACGGCGGTAGGCGGCGATGCCCAGCAGCGGGATCAGGACGATCAGGATTTCTTCACCCGCGTAGGTGACGGTGGAGATCGTGTCGCTGGAAAAGACCGGAACGCCCCAGAACACATTCAGCCGCTCGTTGGCCAGCTCGGAGTCCTTGAGCGGCTTGCCAAGGAAGAAGTTGCGGATGCGGTTTTTCATGGCACGGCTCCTTCTTTTTGGTATTATTTTTATGAATATAGTGTATCAAGTACTTTGATGATTGTCAAGATTCTGTTAAGGCGACGCAAAACGCGCCGGAATTGACTTATTCCGGCCAGGCGTGGTAAAATACCGGATAGCAAAGAGATTGGAGGGATTTCCTATGGCAGACAACAGGCCGAAAGGCAGGGAACAGCATATCGTCGGGCAGGGGAAGGACGTCTACAAGCGCGGCGACGGGCTCGGCACCGGGCCGGTAGGCAGCGGCGTGGACGGTCGTCCCACGGGGTGCGGCAACTCCGACGCGGGAAATCGCGCGGGAAAAAAGAAGCAAAGTCCGCTGATGACCATTATCCTCGCGGCGGTTTTCCTGTTGGGAGGAGGCGGCGTGGGGCTCAGCGGCCTTTTGGGCGGCGGCAGTACACAGAGTACCTCGCCCGTTGAGAGCATCATCCAGCAGGCGGCGGGCGGCAGCCTCGGCAGCAGCGCGACCAACCTCAGCAGCGTACTGTCCGGCTTCGGCGGCGTGTCCACGGGCTGGACGGCGGGCAGCAACACCGGGCGGCTCAACACCTCGGTCGCCGACGGCGCGCGCGATAAGTACACCAACATCCTTGGCAGCGGCAAGGACACCGTGACGATCATGGTCTACATGTGCGGCACGGATCTGGAGTCCAAGTACGGCATGGGCACCGCCGACTTGCAGGAGATGGCGGCGGCGACGCTCAGCGACAAGGTGAACATCATCGCCTATACCGGCGGCTGCAAGCAGTGGAAGAACACTGTGGTCTCCAACAGCGTCAACCAGATCTACAAGGTGGAAAGCGGCGGGCTGCGGTTGTTGGAGAAGAACATGGGCACGTCGGCGATGACCGATCCGGCCAACCTCACCCAATTCATCGAATACTGCACGAAGCACTATCCCGCGAACCGCAACGATCTCATCTTCTGGGATCACGGCGGCGGCTCGCTTTCCGGCTACGGCTACGATGAGAAGAACCAGAGCGCCGGTTCCATGAGCCTCAGCGGCATCAACAGGGCGCTGTCCGACGCCGGGACGAAGTTCGACTTCATCGGCTTCGACGCCTGTTTGATGGCGACGCTCGAAAACGCGCTGATGCTCACCAACTACGCCGACTACCTCATCGCCTCGGAGGAGACGGAGCCGGGCGTGGGCTGGTACTACACCAACTGGCTCACGGAGCTGTCGAAAAACACCTCCATGTCCACCTTGGAAATCGGCAAGAACATCGTGGACGACTTTGTAAGCGTCTGCGCCCAGAAGTGCAGGGGTCAGGACACCACGCTTTCCGTGGTCGACCTCGCGGAGCTGCAAACCACGGTGCCCGACGCCTTCCGCGACTTTGCCGTGGACACCTCCGAGCTGGTGCGGGGCAGCGGCTATCGCAAGGTCTCCGGCGCCCGCAGCAGCACCCGGGAGTTCGCAGCGTCCAGCAAGATCGACCAGGTGGATCTGGTGCACCTCGCCTCCAACCTCGGCACGAGTGAGGCCAAGGCGCTGAGCGATACGCTGCTCGGCGCGGTGAAGTACAACAAGACCTCCGCCACCGTTTCCAACGCCTACGGCCTTTCGATCTACTTCCCGTATCAAAAGACCGGCAAGGTCAAGACCGCGGCGCAGCAGTACGACGCCATCGGCCTTGACGACGAATATACCCGCTGCATCCAGCAGTTCGCCAGCATGGGCGCGGCGGGCCAGACGGTGTCCAGCAGCGTGTCGAGCTACTCGTCCAACCCGCTGGGTGCGCTCCTTGGCGCAGAGTCCTCCTACGTCAGCGGCGTCGCAAGCGGCGATCTGGTGTCGCAGGTGCTGATGGAGCTGCTGGCGAGCTCCTCCGGCTTTGGGCGCTCTCTTGATCTCGCCTCGGGCGACACAGCGGAGTATCTGACGGAGAATCAGTTTGATTCCTCGCAGCTGGTATGGCTGGGGGACGAGCCGCGTATCACGCTGAGTGAGGAACAGTGGAGCCTGGTCAACGATCTGGCGCTGAGCGTGTTCTATGACGACGGCAAGGGCTATATTGACCTCGGCCTCGACAACCGCTTCCGCTTCAGCGACGACGGGACGCTGCTGGGCCAGTACGACGGAACGTGGCTCTCCATCGACGCCCAGCCCATCCCGTACTACTACACCGGTACGCTGGATGAGGGCGACACCTACACCATCAACGGCTACGTGCCCTGCCTCGTCAACGGCGAACGCGCGGAGCTGCTGCTGGTGTTCGACAACGAGAACCCCTACGGCTATATCGCGGGCTACCGCGACGTGTATGCGGCGGAGGAGACGGACACCGTCGCCAAGTCGGCGGGTGAGCTGACCGAGGGCGACCAGATCGACTTTGTATGCGATTACTACACCTACGACGGCGTCTATGAGGACAGCTATCTGTTCGGCGACACATGGACGTACCATGAGGGCGCGGAGATCGGCGACGCCTATATCCACGCCGACCGGGTCAACGCCACCTATCGGTTCACCGACCTCTACGGCCAGAACTACTGGACGCCGGTGCTTCCGTAAAAGAGCAAAAAATAAGAGCGGCAACCGCCGCTCTTATTTTTGCTCTTGTGTGAGGCTCAGCTGATAATGTTCATGCCGCCCATGTCGATCTTGCCCGTGACTCTGGCGCCGCGGGAGATGGAGAGGGTACCGGTGGTGATGTCGCCGATGATCTGCGCGTTCTCGGTCAGCGTGATGTTGCCGCCGATGGTCAGGTTGCCGTTGATGACGCCGGAGCAGAACAGGTTCGCGGCGCTGATGTTGCCGTTGATCGTGGACTTGGCGTTGAGGGAAACATCACCGGAGACCGCGGAATTACCGATGAGTGTGCAGTCGATCAGCGTCAGCTCCATCGCGGAGACGTTGCTGGAGGTGTTGGCGTGGAGCGTGACCTTGCCCTGGGAGATGATCTCACCTTTGAAGTCACCGCACAGCTCCAGATCGCTGTCGCAGCGCAGCGTACCCTCAAGGGACGTGCCTTCGGCGAAGTAGCTGGTCTTGGTGCGATGGAGCGCTTCACGATGAGCGGCAGCCTGAGCGGCGAAGGTATCCGACGCAGGCGTGGGAGCCTCGGCGCGGGCGAACGGCTGGACGGGCTGCGCAGACTGGACGGGCTGCGCGGGCTGAACAGGCTGCGCGGGCGCTTCCTCGACCAGGGGGATGTCGATCTCAGGCTCAGCGGGCTCGGCTGCGGGAGCAGCGACGGGTTCGCTGGCGGTGGAATTGCCAAAGCTGGTGGACTCGCTGGATTCGCCGGCTTCGTTGATCTCCTCGCCATCCTCGGGAGACTTGCCAAGACCGAACATCTCAAACATCGCCTGGCTGAAATTGTCCTTCTTACTCATTTTATTTTCCTCTTTCCGTTATGATATTGATTATTCTGTATAGTTATAGAGTACCGGGAGTGTGTCAGGGGTGATCGCTTCAAAGGTAAAGCCCATCTCCCGAAGCCGGTCGATCGTCAGACTGAGGGCTTTGGGGGTCGTGATCTTCTGCTCGCTGTCATGGAACAGAACGAAGCCCCGTACCTTGCCGCCGGCGTAACGCACGACGTTGTCCGCCAGCTGTTCCGCGGAAGCCGTTTGGGTGCTGGCCGCGTCCTCGCTGGAGATGTTCCAGTCGAAGGGAACAAAGCCGCGGCGGATCATCTCGGAGAGGATCTCCTGATAGAACGCGCCGTCGTAGCCGTTGATGCTGCCGCCGGGGAAGCGGAACACCGTGGGCGTTGTGTGGGTAGTCTCCTGGATCTGGATGAAGTTACGGTAGAACTCGTCCAGAAAGCTTTCGACCGAGGTGTAGACCGCTGCGTAGTCGTGGGAAAAGGAGTGCATCCCGATGGTGTGGCCCTCCTCGACGATCCGGCGCATCCGCTCCAGATTCTTCTCACTCGACTGCCCGATGACGAAAAAGGTCGCCTTGACGTTCTTTTCCGCAAGGACTTCCAGAATCTCGTCCGTCCGGTCGGACGGGCCGTCGTCAAAGGTCAGGTAAATGGTGTTTTCGGCGCGCTCCGTTGCGTTGTAGGGCTGGGGCGCGTAGAAATCCTCGTAGAGCAGCTGATAGTACGGAGGATCGGCGGATACGGGATCCATCGTCCGGGTGTCCACCCAGTACGATCCGGACAGCGCGTCCAATTCATCCAATGCGCTCGGCGTCCTGTTCGGCTCAAACAGCGCGTCGGAGGAATCGTAACCCGTCTCGTACCCCTCGATCTCGCCGCCGGGCGGGATCGAAGTCTGTGCCTGTCGGTAAAACTTGACCGCCAAAAGGGTTGGAACCAAGATCAAGATGCAGACTACCGCTAAAATAATGTTCTTATAAAAGCGGACACTGCCAAAATACAAATCTATATCACCTGCCCACAGACAGCCCAGTGGCTGCCAGTTTCTAACAGATTGATATTATACCACAGATTTTCAAGATGTAAATCACTTTTTTCAACAAAAAGCGAAAAATATTGCAAAGATTAAAAAAACGTTTTATACTAGCACATATCTTGATTTTTGGGAGGACGTCAGTATGGCCGAACAGGGCATCGGAACCCAGTGCGTACAGGGCGGCTACACCCCGGGAAACGGCGAGCCGCGCCAGATCCCCATCGTTCAGAGCACCACCTTCAAGTACGCCACCGGCGCGGAGATGGCAAAGCTCTTTGATCTTGAATCCAACGGTTATTTTTACACCCGTCTGCAAAACCCCACCAACGACTATGTCGCCGCGAAGATCGCCGCGCTCGAAGGCGGCACCGCGGGGATGCTGACCTCATCGGGTCAGGCCGCGAACTTCTACGCGGTGTTCAACATCGCCTCCTGCGGCGACCACATCGTCAGCTCGTCGAGCATCTACGGCGGCACCTACAACCTCTTTGCCGTCACCATGAAACGCATGGGCATCGACTTCACCTTTGTCTCGCCGGATTGCACCGAGGCGGAGCTGGAGGCGGCGTTCCGCCCCAACACCAAGGCCGTGTTCGGCGAGACCATCGCCAATCCCGCGCTGACGGTGCTGGATTTTGAGAAGTTTGCCAAGGCTGCCCACGCCCACGGCGTACCGCTGATCGTGGACAATACCTTCGCTACCCCTGTCAACTGCCGTCCGTTCGACTTCGGCGCGGACATCGTGACCCACTCCACCACCAAGTATATGGACGGTCACGGCGCGGGCGTCGGCGGAGCGATCGTGGACAGCGGCAGGTTCGACTGGACGAAGTACCCCGACCGCTTCCCGGGCCTCTGTACGCCGGACGAGAGCTATCACGGCGTGACCTACACCGAGCGCTTCGGCCTCGGCGGGGCGTTCATCACCAAGGCCACCGCACAGCTCATGCGCGACTTCGGCTCCATTCAGTCGCCGCAAAACGCGTTTTTGCTGAATCTCGGCCTCGAGAGCCTGCACGTTCGGATGCAGCGCCACTGCGAGAACGGCCTCGCGGTCGCGAAGTACCTGCAATCCAGCGACAAGGTCGCGTGGGTGCAGTATCCTGGGCTGGAAGGGGACAAATACTACGAGATCGCGAAGAAGTACATGCCCCACGGCACCTGCGGCGTGGTGAGCTTCGGCGTCAAGGGCGGACGCGAGGCCGCGGAGCGGTTCATGGGCCGGCTGAAGATCGCCGCCATCGAGACCCACGTCGCCGACGCGCGCACCTGCTGCCTGCATCCCGCCAGCACGACCCATCGCCAGATGAACGACGCGGAGCTGACCGCCGCGGGCGTGTCGCCCGATCTGGTGCGCTACTCCTGCGGTCTGGAGGATGCATCCGACCTCATTTCTGATATTGAGCAGGCGTTAGCATAAGCCATAAGGAGGCATATCCATGCCAATAAGAATCCCCAACGATTTGCCCGCCACCAAGACGCTGACGGATGAGAATATCTTCGTCATGACGGAGACCCGCGCCATTCGGCAGGACATCCGTCCGCTGCAGGTGCTGCTCTTGAACCTCATGCCCACCAAGATCGAGACGGAAACACAGCTCGCACGGCTGTTAGGCAATACTCCTTTACAGGTGGAGCTGGAGCTGATGCAGACG
>Ga0256405_10010897_pt1 | contig 11806 bp, 9 predicted proteins | sample RumenRJG_02DNA_FD_189096 | JGI IMG/M metagenome (GOLD analysis project Ga0256405, IMG submission 189096) | Bovine rumen microbial communities from Lethbridge, Alberta, Canada - RJG_02 | ecosystem: Host-associated > Mammals > Digestive system > Stomach > Rumen | place: Canada: Alberta | collected...
CAAGGAATTGATTGATAAAAAGCCAGATGGTGTGTACTTCGCCGACCCCGTGTTCGCGTTTTGGTTCCATAGGGAGTATTGCGTATGATGCTTCTTTGCGACAAGGTGTGTGCCTGACGATTTCGGCGATAAAAAGTGACCAAATTTGGTGGATACAAAAAATAAAGACTTTGCAATTTGTTGATTATTAACCATTTACAAAGTCTTTTTGTGCCCCGGGCGGGGGCCGAAAATATGAAAACAAGAGCGCTGGATAACCCCCACAAAACCAATAACTTACGCGCCTAATGAAAACAATATCAATCACTTACAAAGTCTGAATCCGTTTTCCATCGTTTTCCGTAAAAATCAGGTGTTTTCGATTATTGGGACAAAAACTGATATTTTTGTCCCAACTTTTTTGCCATCCTGCCGGACATTTTGTATCTTTGTGTTGGTTCAATAAATAAGAAATGTTACTATGGCTAACACAAAACTATCCCTCTCCTCCAAGGTCGACAAAACGACCAAGCAGTCCGAGGTTCTCATACAGCTCCGCTGCGGGAACTTCTCTCAGCGCGTGAAGTCCAGGGTCTTCATCTACCCAAAATACTTCAAGCCCAAGACGCGCAAGATCGTCATAGACGCGCGCATCATCACGAAGGAAGTCGCCGCCATGCAGCTGGCAAAATCCAAAGTCGATCTGATCTGCAACACGCTTATCGAGAAGTTCCAGGCCACCCAGCGCGACACTATACAGGAAGGCTGGGCACAGGACATCGTGGACCGCGTCGTATACCCCGAGAACTACACCGTGGAGGAAGAGCACACCTTCTTCGAGCGCTACGAGCAGTTCATCGACGGGGCCGACCTCTCCGTCCCGCGCTACCGCCACTACAAAGTCATGGAGCGCATCCTCAAGCGCTACGAACTCTACACCGGCCGCTCCCTCTCTTTCGAAATGCTGGACAACCTTGAGCTGGAGAAGATCCGCGACTTCATCCGCGACGAGCACAAGTTCTTCACCGTCGACAAGGAAGGCAAGCGCAAGCCCGTCAAGCGCTACGCCGCCGTATATGCCACAGTCCCTGAATACCGCTATCCCGAAGAGCGCGGCCAGAACTATCTTGTCTACACCATGAAAATCATCCGCGCCTTCATCAACTGGGCCCTGCAGCAGGGATACACGCACAACGACCCCTTCCGCGGCTTCAAGCTGGGCATGGACAAATACGGCACACCTATTTATATTACCACCCAGGAGCGGGACACCATATACAACTTCGACCTCTCGGAAAAGCCCCATCTGGAGCGCCAGCGCGATGTCTTCGTCTTCCAATGCCTCCTCGGTTGCCGTATCGGTGACCTCTATAAGATGACCAGGGACAACCTGGTCGAGGATTCCTACGGCACCGCCATCGAATACATCCCCGAGAAGACCAAGAAGAAGAACCCCCGCACCGTCAAGGTCTACCTGCACCCGACCGCCCTTGCCATCATCGGCAAATACGAAGGTGAGCTCAATGACGAAAAGGCCCTCCTTCCCCTTATCTCCCAGCAGAAATACAACGATGCCATCAAGGAAGTCTTCCGTGCCTGCGGCATCACCAGGATGGTTCCGGTCCTCGATACCATCACCCGAAAGACAGAAATGAAGCCCATCTGCGATGTGGCCAGCTCTCACATGGCCCGCCGTACCTTCGTCGGCAACCTTTACAAGCAGGTCAAAGACCCCAACCTCGTCGGCAAGCTCTCCGGCCACGCCGAAGGCTCCCGCGCCTTCGCCCGCTACCGCGACATCGACGACGAGATGATCAGCGACATGACTAAACTCCTGTAAAAAAGCGGTATCTTTGCATCATTATGATAGATGCGGAAGCAGAAAACATAATCGACGCCATCAACCGGCTCTCGCAAGCTGCCGATAAGATACTCGACACCGAAGGTCTCCAGCCGGAAGAGGCCTTCTCCGGTGTCAGGTACTTCCTGGGCCGATACTGCGACTCTCCGGACGGAATTACCGTCATACTTGACACGGACACCCTCCAATCCTGCAGGCGGCGCATCATATCCGGCTCTGGCGATTACTATTCCGCCATCGAATTCCTGGACATAGAACTCGACCCCATCCAAAACCTCGCGGAATACCTCGACGCACAGGACCACGGCAACGAAGCCGAACTCCTTTGGTCCGTTGTGGACTTTGTGGATGAAATCCGGCAATGGACCAACCGTCAGTCAGACATCGTCCCGGAACAGCCGTTTACCAGCTGCCGGCGTCCGCATCAGTCCGACTCCGGCAACTTCACCCAGGACCAGTTCCTCGCCCTCTTTGACAAAAGGAACTGCAAGCCCCACAAGGCCCGCCTCCTGCTCAACCATATTCTTGAGGTCTCCGGCGAGAAGAGCGTCCACACCTATTACGGTGCTCTCGCCACGGAGTGCAGAGGTTGGTTCAAGACCAACGAGCAGGACTTCGCCAGCCTCCTCCGCAACTTCCTCTCCGTCGCCGGCCTTGATCCGGCCCTGGCCGACAACGTAAGGCAGACCAAACTCGGCAAGAAAGTCATCGCCCGCGCCCAGGAGAAAAAGGCTGAAATCGCAGGCACCCGGGTGAAAAACTAAAATTACACATCTTTACACATCCGCCCTTGCAACCGCTTGATAACCAAGCGGTTTTATTTGTGTTATCACCCACCGTCATCTGTGTGAAAACACGCATTTCACCCCATTTAATCAAATTATTTTTGTATCGGAAAACCCTGGGAATCAGATAAAGATAACAACCGTTTCCCGCCGGGCCCCTCCTCCGCAGTTTGTTGTTTCGTTGGGAGGAGCAACTATTAAAACAAGGTATAATGGAAACTCTTGATTTAATAGCGTTGGCAGAGAACTGCCCCGGAACGACAATCTCGGTTAAATTGTCAGACTTGCTGCAGGCGGGCCGCTCTTTCAAGGAAGAGCTGCTCCAGGACCTTCGCGAAAGCCAGATGGCAAAGCCGGTGGATGCCGACGATGAGTACATCACCCGTGAACAGGCGATGAAGAAACTCAAGGTATCCTCCGCCACGCTCTGGCGCTGGAAGAAATGCGGATACCTCGTCCCCGTGCGGCTCGGTTCCTTCGACCGGTACCGCATTTCCGACATCGAGACACTGATGTCTCAAAAAGGAGGTGCCCTATGAGCCAGCCCAAGCACATCAGCGAGGTTCTGCACCAGCTCATCCTCAACAACCCGAATGATCCGTACGCACAGATCCTCCGCCACTGTCCCTTCATGCAGATAGAAATGCTGAAGGAAGGCTACATGACCCTGGACGAACTTACGCCTGAGGAAAAGGAACGTCTGTCACACCACATCAACTTGGAGGACCTGCACTATGACTAAAGAATGGCTCCTCAGCAAGACAAACGGTGGTTCCGACATCATCCAGCACATCATCCGCAAGGAGTTCCCGGACCACATAATGCACGTCAAGGGTCAGAACTGCGGTGACTGCCCCGACCCCGTCTGGGCCGATGGCAGCATCATCGAAGTCACCCTTGACCGTATCCCCGTGGAAGGTACCAGGATGGCCGAATACCGCGCACGCTATCATTATCCCGATGGCCAGCTGCTCGATGGTGACGCCCTCGCGCTCGCCACGGCCTACTACCATCAGCGCGGAGAAGATCTTACCCAGGAACAGCTCATTGCCCGCCTGGCGGAGGAACTCTACATCCAGGAGCCGCGGAAGACCTCGTTCGAGAAGCAGGAAGAGCCGCAGGCTGAAGCGGAACCGGCGAAGCCCGAACTACCGCCCTGCGCAAGGATGAGCTTCTTCCGGGGTCCCATCCGCAACACCAGGCCCTGCCGTGACGCCTCCCCGCAGGACATCTACAAGTACATCACCTCGGACTACGCCAAGGCCAACACGGAAACCCTCCGTTCCATCACCGACCCCAAGGAACACAGCCGTTTTAAGGCCGCGAACTTCGACTATGTGACCCCCGGAGGCCTCTTCCGCTCACGCAAGGAGAGCGATCTGATCCAGGCATCCGGGTATATGGTCGTCGATTTCGACCACATCCCCGACCCCGACGGGCTGGTCCTCCTGCTGGCCAACGAGGACAACTTTGAGACGGTCCTGGCATTCCGTTCCCCGTCAGGCGATGGCGTCAAGTGGTTTGTGAACCTGCCTGTGGGGCAGACCAAGCCCGACGGCACGCCCTTCACTTACGGCGAGTTCTTCACCATCCTCAGCAACTACGTCCGGCACGCCTACGGCTACGAGGCAGACCCCTCCGGAAAGGACATCTGCCGTGCGTGTTTTTTGCCGTTCGACCCCGACGCATTCCTGAATCCATTTTTCATCGAAGACGATTTTGACTATGACATCACCAGATTTCTTAATGGATCTGCTGAATGAGGGCGACAAGCCCTCCCAGCAGCACCCGCAGCCCACACCGGCTGCAGGCTTGAACGCTCCGGACACGGACACTGCATCCAGGGTCGAGGCCCTCATTGCGGCGCTCCGTGCCTCCGGAGCCGACATCACCGCCGACTACAACGACTGGCTGAAGGTAGGCTTCGCGCTGGCCGGAGAATTCGGCGAAGGAGGCCGCGGATACTTCCACGACATCTCCTCCCTCTACCCCGGGTATGACCAGGCCGAAAGTGACAGGAAGTACGACGAGTGCCTCAAGTCCAACCAGGGTAAGACCGACATCGGCACCCTGTTCTATCTTGCCAAGAATCAGGGAGTTACCCTGGAACGAACCGGGAACGCCCCGCGAACGATGAAAGTCGCATCAAGTTCAAAAGGTCAAAGTGACAAAAATGTCCCTTTGTCCCTTTCCGAAGATGACCCTGAGGAAATGCCGGCTTTGCCGATGTTCCCGGAATCAGTCTTCGCCAATCTCCCCGGACTCCTGGAAAAGGTCACCGGACTGATGCTCACGTCGCAGGAACGCAGCCTTGTTCTCATCGGCAGCATCGCCACGCTCAGCTCCGCCCTGCTGCCCTTCAGAACAGTTTACTTCGGCAAGACCATCTTCCCCAACATGTATCTTTTCGTCCCCGGACCGGCGGGTGCGGGCAAGGGAAAACTCGACTTTTGTTTTCGTCTGGTCAAGCCTATTCACAAGGAGAAGCTGGACCGCTGGCTCACGGCCAAGGACGAATACAAGAAGGAGTATGCCCGGTACAAGCGGCAGAAGAAGGGTGAGAACATCGACCCGCCCGAGAAGCCTCCCATCCAGCTCCTGCGTGTTCCGGCCAACTCCAGCGCAACCTCATTTGCCCAGGCAATGGCCGAGAATGGCAACCTGTTGCTGTTTGAAACCGAAGGCGACACCGTGGTCAACACTTTCAACAGCGACTTCGGCAACTACTCGGATTCATTCCGCAAAGCCTTCGCGCACGAGAGTTTCGGGTACCTGCGCCGCGGGGACGACGGAGAAGAGCGGGAAATCGAAAATCCGCGTCTGTCCACGGTTCTGTCAGGCACGCCGGAGCAAGTGAAATCGTTGATACGGGATTCCGAAAACGGCTTGCTGTCCAGGTTCATGTTCTTTTGCATCAACTCAACGCCCGAGTGGCTCGACGGATTCGACTCATACGGCGGCGATGAACCGCTGGAGGATACTTTTGATGCCATCGGCGAGGAGTTCACTGCATTTACGAAAAAGCTGGAGGACAAACCTAAGATTCTGTTCAGGCTCTCGTTGCCGCAGATCGGCAAGTTCAACGACTTTTTCGCCCTGGAAAAGGAACGGATGCAGGACTTCAACGGTGACCGTTACTCCGCCAGTTCTCACCGCCTCGCCTGGTGTTTTCTCCGTATCGCGATGGTTCTGACCGCCCTGCGGATGATGGACGCCGGTACGATCAAGGAATGCGTCGAATGCGAGGACGTAGATTTCGATGCCACGATGGAAATTATCCGGGTCATTTCCACGCATAATGACTACATCTTCAATGTTCTTGACCGGGAGCGACCTGAGGGTATCGCCGTGGCCGATTCCTACTCGTCTGCCACCCGCAAGACCATCTTGTCCGCGTTGCCGGGTTACTTCAAGACCGACGACATGAAGACGGTGGCCAAGCAGGTCGGCAAGACGTTGCGAACTGTCCGGAGGCAGGTAGCGCGGGCGATCCTGGCCGGCGAAGTCGTGCAGGTCAAGCACGGTGAGTATAAGAAATGTTAGCCAGAAGGTGCCCCGGACGGACGTTCGGGGCAGTCCTTCGGGCGTTTTTCCCATAAATCACTTTTTGAAACGTTATTAGTGACATTTTTAACAAATTATGTTAAATTTGCATCATGCGAAGATAAATATAAGTTCGAATATGGATGAACCGATAAACAGGCTAAAGGTCGTATTAGCAGAAAAGAATCGAACTAACAGGTGGCTGGCGAAGCAACTCGGCAAATCAGAAATAACTGTTTGTCGATGGGCACAGAATAAAGTACAGCCATCTCTTGATCAGTTAGTGGAAATCGCGAAGATTCTTGATATAGATGTCAAGGTCTTGATTAATAACACAAAGGACTGATTATCTACGTAGTCTTTTTTACCTGCAGAGACAAATGAGTTTAATACAAGATTTACGCAAATACTATACAACGGTTGAAGGTCGGGTTAAGCCTTCCGGAAATATCACGGGCACTTATACTACGCCCGTGAATTTCAAGGAGTCGTTAAATTGCCCAATTCACAGATGGTATGCATACAAAGAAGGTTTCTCTCCGTCGTTTGTCAAGGGTTTTATTCAACAGTATTCAACCTCTCCGACCAATATCGTTTTTGATCCATATGGCGGCGTAGGGACAACTGTCCTTGCCGCAAATGAACTTGGTTTCGAGGCGTACTCTCTTGACGTTAGTCCGCTTGGGAATTTCGCATCCCGTGTTAAAAATGCCAAATACACCAAAGCCGATTTGAAACGCCTTCAGAATACTATCTCGAGGTTCAAGGATTATGCGCCCCAATTTGATGACAAATATGGTATCAGCAAGACCGTCATCAGTTATTTCCATAAGGAAACCTACGAGGCCATCATTGGCGTGCGTAATTTTGTGGATACAATACCTGAGAGTAAGACAAAAGACATTTTCATGTTGGCTTTGTTGTCTGATATAGAGAGTGTCTCTACTCATAAGAAGAACGGGAATGGCGTGAAGAAGAAAGTTCATCAGCCGCTCCCTACCCCTTACAAGGCATTCAAGGATCTTATAATCAGCCGGCTCAACGTGTTTGTCGGAGATATTTGCAACTTGAACAAAACCACAAAGAATCAAATCATCGATGGCAGTTGTATCGAGGAGTATCATCTCCCTAAAAGGGCGGATATTGTCTTGACGTCTCCGCCATATGCAAACTGCTTCGATTATAGTAAGGTATATTTGGTCGAACTCTGGCTCGGTGGATTCTTCAAGAATCAAGAAGATCAACAGCGGTTCCGTGAAAAGTCAGTCATCAGCCATGTCCACTATAGATGGAAAAGAGCGGATAATGCGAGTGTTCCTATCGTTGAATCGACTATTGTCCCTCTGCTGAAAGGAAGGGACTTATGGAGCAATTCAATTCCTTCCATGCTTACAGGTTACTTCCGCGATATGAAAAGGTGCCTGATCAACCTTTCTAAGAACATCAACCCAGGAGCCACTATTGGTTTCGTAGTTGGTAATCCGACATACGCCGGCGTTGTTGTTGCGACCGATTTGATTCTTGCTGACATTGCTGAAAGCGTGGGATACGAATGCCAGGGAATTACAATCTATCGGAAAGTGGTCCCCTCGTCCCAGCAAACTAAGTTAATCGAAGATTGCGATCAGAAATATGTTCGCGAAAGTATGGTGATTTTGAAATGGCCAAAATAGTAGAAGACATTAATATAACCGGCGGTTTTAATCCATATGAGTTATCCTGGGGCAAGGAAATCACATTCCCTTCCACCAGGACGATCAAGGAGTATGGCAATAGGATATACAACAGGTATCCGGCAAGAAGTGTCTTCTTGGTCCCTCGAGCAATCCTATACCACCAGGCCAACAAAGGTCTACGAGTACTTGATCCCTTCATGGGATCTGGAACGACGGCCGTCGAAACAGTATTAAGCGGCAATGTTCCTTACGGATTGGAGATGGACCCTTTTGCAAGGCTCATTTCTGAAGTTAGCTCCACAGTGTTTAACGACGAGCAGTTGGCCGAAATAAACCACTATTATGAAGTGGTTGCCGCTACATGGAATGGTTTTGAGCCAAGCCCAGTCCCCGATCTTGATGGCATCGGAAGATGGTTCAATCCCGGAGATCTGGATTTGCTTCTGCGGTTAAAGGCCTGTATTCAGGCAACTGTACCGGCACCGTACACAGATTTCTTCCTCGTGGTCTTTGCTGACTGCATTAAGCCAGTATCAAAGATGGAGCGTCAATCTTTGAAGCCATATATCTCGACAAAATATGCAAAAATCACTCAGCAAGTTCCTGTATCCTTTGAGCATAGTTTTCGAGCTCATATAGGTGCGATTACCGAAATGTCCCAAGACTGTCCTGATCATCCCGATTCATTGAGATGGATTGGGTTCGATGCTACTGATTTCGATTTTGAAGGCATTAACCTTGCGATAACTTCTCCTCCCTATATCAACGCCCTTGACTATACGAGATGTGTGAAAGTTGAAGGTGCGATGGTTGGCTATATTACGAATGAGGTGGCTAAAGAGATGCGCGCCATGCAGATTGGTCATGAGAACAGACGAAATGAGGATGCTACGCAAGCTGTAATGAATGAATTCGGGAAATTATATGCTCGGATTGCACTGAAGGATAAGGGAAGAGCTGAAACCTGTCTATCTTATTTCAATGACATATACGCTAATCTGTCATGCGTTTACAAGGCTCTCGTTCCAGGTGGAGAATATCATATGATTATCGGAGATAACACCATCAAAGGTATACGAGTCTCTACGCACAAAATCATTGCATCGCTGGCAAAGGATGTCGGCTTTGAATGGTTCGGCTATTACAAATACAAGATTAAGGACCATAGAACTTCGATCCCAAGGGAAGGAAAACCCAAAAAGATTGAATACGAATATGTTTTAATGCTTAAGAAAAGGTAATTATGGCATCTTCTTTTAAGTGTATATATAACTATCCGGAAACTCTGCTTGACACTCTCTGTCAGTGGAATGATACAATATTGGCCGGAAATCTGGACAATACTGCGACTAATTTCACCGATGCCGTTAGAGCGACAGGATCAAGTGACCGGTCGAGAGCAAAAGAAATGTACCGAATAGGCCTCCTTTGCCTCGAACTGACAAAGGGCGAGATTGGTCTCGACCATATCAAAGCCGGCAAAAATGCTCAATCAGATCTTGGCTTTATCTCTTCGGTCATTACTAAAGCGAAGCAAACCAAAGACTCTGATTCTTTAAGGCTGGCTTATTCGGCATTGTGCTCTATTTATTCTTTGCTACAGTCTGTTACGATTGGCCGAACAGAGATTTCTTTGAATGCACTTATTTATCGCCTAAACAATATCTACCCTTGTCCAGACGATATAGATTTCATCAAATGGCATAGATACGTTCTATCGGCGTTTTTATGCGAACTGAAGTATCGGGAGTATCTTTATTCAAAGAATCCAGTCGCTAATCCGATTCCAGATGTTTTCGAAGACACATTGACAGGTAAGAACACAGCTCCTTTCAGTATGTCCATTAGGACAAACGAGTTTAAGGAACTTAAACTTAGAAAGACAATACAGTCTGCTTCCGATGTTCGTGATGCAATCTCTGAACGAGTATCTCTTACGGATATTTTCCAGCAAAAAATGCCTCTATTTATGTTTGGGAATGATTCGGACATTATTCCCAAAGGATATTATGGGATGGCGAACAAATACTTTTCGTCTTTTTTAAGAGCAGCATTTGAGTTTGAGGTCTCAAATTCGAGCAGGGCATCCATATTCGAAGCCTTATTTGACGAGGATAGTGTAGCATCTGCGAAAACAGATGCATTGAACGCCATTATTGACATATTTGAAACAGCAACGGACACGACGTTAATCACTGAATATAACAGGCTTATGAAAACAATATATCAGGGAGCAAAAGACGCTCTTCGCGTTCTCAACAAAGACCAGAAACAGGGAATATCAGGACAGACAACGACCATCCAAACCATCTACTACGGCTGCCCTGGAACCGGCAAGTCGCATCAGGTAAAAGATCTGACCGAAGGCCTGGACGAGGAGAAGATCATCAAGTTCGATGATGGAACAATCAACGTGTTCCGCACCACGTTCCACCCGGACTATGACTACGCCACATTCGTCGGGTGTTACAAGCCGGTAAAGGAGAACGACAAGCTGGACTACAAGTTCGTGCCGCAGGTTTTCACCAACGCCTACGTAACTGCGAAGAAACATCCCGAGACGCCCATCTACCTCATCATCGAGGAAATCAACCGTGGCAACTGCGCCCAGATCTTCGGCGACCTCTTCCAGCTCCTGGACCGCGAGAACGGTGAGTCCAAGTTCCCCATCGACGCCGAAGAGGAACTGATGAAGTACCTCCGGGACGAAGCCAAGCTGGACGATTACATCAAGATTAAGCTTCCTGCCAACTTCAACATCTACGCGACGATGAACACCTCCGACCAGAGCCTCTTCCCGATGGACTCTGCCTTCAAGCGCCGCTGGGAGATGAAGTACATCAAGATTGACTACACCAATAAGGAAGCCGATTACACCTTCAATGTCGGCGGGAAGGACTACCACTGGCTTGAGTACCTGCCCTGCATCAACGATAAGATCACCCTTGCCACCGACAGCGAAGACAAGCAGATGGGCGAATTCTTCATCCGTTCCAACATGTCCGCCACGGAGTTCAAGAACAAGGTGATGTTCTACCTGTGGAACGATGTCTGCAAGGACCTCTATGCCGGCACCAACAGCCCGCAGTCCTTCTTCTTCCGCGACATCTACGGCAAGCCATTCAAGTTCACGGAGCTTTTCAATGAACCCGCCCCGGACGCATCAGAAGAGGACAAGAAAGACCCGCGCAAGAACGGTGACCTGCTGCTCGAAGGCTTCCTCTACTACGTGAAGAACGGCAAGAAGAAAGCCCCTAAGACCGAGGCCATCACCGAACAGACAGTCGAAGAACCCGAAGAAGGGGGAGAGCAGGCCGCTGAATAATCCACTCCTCTGACCTCCGGCACCGATGCGCATCTACTTTGAAGATTACCTGTACCCGCCGCATCTTCTCGAGGAATACTTCGGGAAGATGCTGGAGCCGTACGAAGGCAAAGTCAGGACGCGCTACGTCGGCTACGTCTACAACAAGGCCAAGTACGACGGCCCCATCTTCATCCTGCCAAAGGCCCTGCTGCTGAAAAGGGGAGGGAAATACACCTTCCTCGGAATGAAGAACGCCGAGCCTGAGAAAATCATCGACCTGGAGTCCCCGTCAAATCCGCTGTACGGTAAAGAAATAATCGGCGAAATCTCCGGCTTCTCCATCTGGGTGCATCAGGTCATCCGCCGCTTCTATGACGAAAACAAGAAAACCGCCATCGTCGAAGAGGCCGACCTCCGGCGCAGCAGCGCCAGCTCCAGCTCCGGCAAGAAGGACCTGCTTAGCGCATCCATGCAGCTCATTGACTTCTTCAAGGAACACGAGACCATCTTCACCACCATCACCAAGGAGAACCACAGCGGCAACAACAACACCTCCTGGCAGCGCACCATCTCCCGTACTCAGCCGTACATCGACCAGAAGACGCAAGAGCCGATGTACGTTCAGACCGTCAACAAGAAGAAGGAACTCGACACC
>Ga0256405_10010898_pt1 | contig 11805 bp, 8 predicted proteins | sample RumenRJG_02DNA_FD_189096 | JGI IMG/M metagenome (GOLD analysis project Ga0256405, IMG submission 189096) | Bovine rumen microbial communities from Lethbridge, Alberta, Canada - RJG_02 | ecosystem: Host-associated > Mammals > Digestive system > Stomach > Rumen | place: Canada: Alberta | collected...
TAATGCTTGACGATAAGGTAAAGCGCGTTTTTGTGGCAGAAGAAGGACATCTTCTGGGAGTCATCAGCCGTTCTGTTTTTGTGGAACTGCTTTTGAAGGAATAACGTTTTGTAACGGAGTACCGGGTATGAGGCGGTTATACTCCGAATATAAAGATACAGTACTATAATTTGGACCAGGCATCGTATCTGTCAGATACAAAAAACAGAAGCCGGCCTGGGAAACGGAGGTAATCATGCAGGACGGTGCATTGGAAAAACTATTTCACCTTCGGGAGAACGGCACCACGGTAAAAACAGAAATCATGGCAGGTATAACTACCTTTATGACCATGGCTTATATTCTGGCTGTCAACCCGTCAATCTTGAGTGTGACCGGTATGGATAAGGGGGCCGTGCTGACAGTGACTGCGCTGGCTTCATGTTTTGCCACGCTGCTGATGGCGGCCTTTGCCAACTATCCTTTTGCCCTGTCTGCAGGTATGGGGCTGAATGCTTTTTTTGCCTTTACTGTGGTCAAGCAGATGGGATATTCCTGGGAAATGGCCCTGGCGGCAGTTTGCGTAGAAGGGCTTTTGTTTATCCTGATGTCCCTGACGAACATCCGCCAGGCGGTGTTTAATGTAATCCCTTTAAGCCTGAAACGGGCGGTTTCTGTAGGCATTGGCCTGTTTATTGCGCTGATCGGCCTGTTCAACGCCCAGATCATTGTGGGAAATCCGGCAACCAAGATTGCTCTTTTTAACTTTAAGCAGTCCGTGCTGGGCGGCTCGTTCCATACGGTGGGCATCACGGTCGTTTTGGCAATTATCGGTATTATCGTAACCGGTATCATGGTGGCCCGGGATGTGAAGGGCGGTATTTTGTGGGGCATTTTATTTACCTGGATTATGGGCGTCATCTGTGAAATCACAGGACTGTATATCCCTGATCCGAAAGTCGGCGCCTTCAGCGTATTGCCGGACTTTTCAGCGGGCATGGCATCCTTCCTTCCCGCTGATCCGTCGCCTATTTTCCTGAAACTGGATTTCAGCAAGGTCGCATCTGTAGATTTTGCTGTTATTGTAATGTCGTTCCTGTTTGTGGACTTTTTTGATACACTGGGTACACTGATGGGGGTTGCCTCCAAAGCCAATATGCTGGAAAAGGACGGAACCCTGCCCCGCATCAAAGGCGCCCTGATGGCAGACTCTATAGGAACAGTGGCAGGGGCCCTGATGGGAACCAGTACGGTAACCACTTTCGTGGAATCTGCTTCCGGCGTCAGTGAAGGCGGACGAACCGGCCTGACCGCTGTTACGACGGCGGTACTGTTCTTCCTTTCCCTCTTCCTGGCTCCGTTCTTTATGGCGATTCCTGCGTTTGCTACGGCTCCTGCCCTGGTCATGGTTGGGTTCCTGATGGTATCCTCTATCAGCCAGATTGACTTCGGCAACCTGCCGGAAGCCATTCCTGCTTACATGTGCATCATCGCCATGCCCTTTGCGTACAGCATATCCGAAGGGATTTCCTTCGGTATCATTTCGTACGCGATCGTGAATACGATGACCGGCCATGCCAGCCGTGTTAGTCCGCTGTTGTACATACTGGCCATTATCTTCATCGCAAAATATGTGCTGATTTAGATGGTGTTGTTAAAAAAACCTTGACTTATTATTACATTTTTAGGATAATGAAATAGTACATTAATATGAATCTTGTGTTAAATGCGAAGAACGGAAATTGGTTTTTGGAAGGCGTTCAGAGAAAAAGCGGCTGGTGCGAGCTTTTCCCGGCTAAAGACCATCTCATCCGGGAGCTGTGCCTGTGAATAAAGTAGCAGGCGCCGTCAGCGTGCGTTAATCGCCCGGCTGCAAAAAGCCGGAACCCAATGAGTGACAAATCAGGGTGGTACCGCGAATTAATTCGCCCCTGTCTGCAAAGCAGGCAAGGGCGTTTTTTGTTTATTGAATTGTTAAATTTTTTTATAATGAGGAGGAATTTCTTATGGGCATGACAATGACACAGAAAATCCTGGCCATGCATGTAGGCCGGGACTTTGTGGAAGCCGGCGACCTGCTGGTTTCCCAGGTGGACCTGATACTGGCGAACGATATTACAGGACCGCCGGCCATCAATGAGTTTGAAAAGATTGGGCGTCCGGTTTTTGACAAAGATAAAATCGCGCTGGTGCCGGATCATTTTTCTCCCTGCAAGGATATTAAATCCGCTACCCTGTGCAAACAGATGCGGGATTTTGCAAGAAAGCATAATATTACCAATTATTTTGAAGTGGGTCGCATGGGCATTGAGCACGCCCTGCTGCCGGACAAAGGCCTGGTTGCTCCCGGTGAGATCATCATCGGGGCGGATTCCCATACCTGTACCTATGGAGCGCTGAACGCCCTGTCTACCGGTATGGGCCAGACGGATATCGGCTGCGCCATGGCCAGCGGAACTACCTGGTTCAAGGTACCGGCTGCCATCAAGGTGGAACTCACCGGCAAGATGCCCAAATATGTTAAAGGCAAAGACCTGATCCTCACCCTGATCGGAATGATCGGCGTGGACGGAGCCCGCTACCAGAGCCTTGAATTCACGGGTCCCGGAGTTGCCGAATTAGATATGTCCGACCGCTTCACCATCTGCAACATGGCCATTGAAGCCGGCGGAAAGAATGGTATCTTCCCCGTGGATGAAAAGACGAAAGCATTCCTGGAAGGCCGGGTGACCCGCCCCTGGACAGCGGTAGAACCGGATCCGGATGCGGAATATGTACAGACGGTACAGATTGACCTGTCCAAGCTGGTGCCGGTGGTTTCCTATCCGCATCTTCCGGAAAATACCCATCCGGTCAGCGAGTCCCATCACATCAAAATCGACCAAGTGGTGGTCGGTTCCTGCACCAACGGCCGGCTGGAAGATATTGCCCAGGCGGCGGAAGTGCTGAAAAACCATAAAGTGAACGATAATGTACGGTGCATCATTATACCGGCGACCCAGGAGGTTTATCAGGAAGCAATCCGGTTAGGCTATGTGGATATTTTCATCAATGCCGGCGCCGCTGTTTCCACACCTACCTGCGGACCCTGCCTGGGAGGCTATATGGGTATCCTGGCTGCAGGCGAACGGTGCGTTTCCACAACGAACCGCAATTTCCGCGGCCGTATGGGACACGTTGACAGTGAAGTATATCTGGCCAGCCCCTACACGGCGGCGGCCAGCGCGGTAAAAGGCTATATCGCTTCGGCAGAGGAGGTTTTAGGATGAGCAGGATCTGGCGTTACGGGGATCATATCGATACGGATGTAATTATTCCGGCCCGGTATTTGAATATTTCTGACTTTAACGAACTGGCAGAACATGCCATGGAAGATATTGATACTACCTTTGCCCCCAATGTGAAGCAGGGTGAGATCATCGTTGCCGGTAAAAATTTCGGCTGCGGTTCCTCCCGTGAACATGCACCGGTGGTGCTGAAAGTGAAAGGCGTAAAATGCATTATCGCAGACAGTTTTGCCCGTATCTTCTATCGCAATGCCATTAACATCGGTCTGCCGCTGCTGGAGATCGGCGCTGAGGTAGAAAAGATTGAAAATGGCGATCAGGTGGAAGCAGACCTGAAGACCGGGGAAATTAAAATTGTAAATAAAAATATTGTTATCAAAACGAAACCCCTGCCGGAATTCTGCCAGAAAATTGCGGACTGCGGCGGACTTGTGAATTATGTAAAAGAACAGGGCTGACCTGTTTCAGGCGCCTGTCCGGTGTAATGACTGGCGGCAGTGCGCAAATGCGATATGGAGAAATAGCATTATAAAAGGAAAGGGCGGAGCTTCAACGGCTTCGCCTTATCCATAATTCTGAAAAGCAATGCATATTGATAAATAAGGAGAACAGCGATTATGAAAATTACGTTATTGCCGGGGGACGGAATCGGCCCGGAAATTGTGGAAGCAACTGTGAAAGTCATGGACGCGGCAGCGAAAAAATTCGGTTTTACTTTGGAATATGACCATCAGCTACTGGGCGGTTGCGCCATTGACGCCTACAACGATCCCTATCCGGAAGTTACGGAAAAATCTGCCAAGGCCGCGGATGCAGTGCTGTTAGGTGCAGTCGGCGGTCCTAAATGGGACAACGTGGATCCTTCCATCCGTCCGGAAAAAGGTCTGCTGCGCATCCGTAAAGATCTGGGCCTGTACTGCAACCTGCGTCCTATGAAGGTGAGCCGCTTTACGGCGCACCTGTCCCCGCTGAAACCGGAACGGGCACAGAATACGGATCTTTTGATCGTCCGTGAGCTGACCGGCGGCATTTATTTCGGAACCCATAACGAAGCGGCTATTGTAGATGGTGTTGAAACGGCTTCCGATATTGACCTGTACACCCGTCCGGAAGTAGAACGGATTGCAAGGAAGGCCTTTGAAGCGGCAAAAGTACGCCGGGGTAAGGTAACTTCTGTAGATAAAGCTAATGTACTGGCGGAATCCCGCATGTGGCGTAAAATCGTTACAGAGATGCAGGCAAAAGAATATCCGGAAATTGAACTGAACCATCTGTACGTAGATAACTGTGCCATGCAGCTTGTGCTGAATCCCAGCCAGTTCGACGTGGTGCTGACCAATAATATTTTCGGCGATATCCTTTCTGACGAGGCTTCCGTGTTAGGCGGATCCATCGGACTTCTTCCAAGCGCAAGCCTGGGGGACGGTACCGGCCTCTATGAACCTATCCACGGCAGCGCCCCGGATATTGCGGGTATGGGCATTGCCAATCCTACGGGAACCATACTTTCCGCTGCCATGCTGTTCCGTTACTCCCTGGACCGGCAGGCTGCGGCTGACGCGGTGGAAGCAGCCGTTGACAAAGTGTATGAAGCCGGCTACCGCACCCCGGACCTGTTCGGGGAAGGTATGACCAAAGTTAATACCCAGGAAATGGGTGACCTGGTGGCGAAAGCACTGCTGGAACTGTAAGGATCGCATGACTGCAGGAGAGGGAGTTGTTATTATGCTGAAGAAAGTTGCAGCGGGGTTGGCCATGTTGCTGCTTTTGAATGGCAGTACAGAGGCCTGCACTACCATGCTGGCGACTTAAAGGAGCTACGGAGGATGGAAGCGTACTGGTTGCTCATTCCAACGACGGATTTGGGGTGTCTGCCAACACAGCCTATGTACCTGCCCGGAACCATCCAAAAGGCAGCCTCCGGCCGGTTTATCCCAGTGCGGCAGCAGTTGATGAAATGCCGGAATATAACTGTTTTATCCAGCCAAATCTGGTAGCCCCGGAACGGGGAGATGGATACAATTATCCCGGCAGGCCCCAGACAAAGCCCATCGGGCATATTCCGGAAGTAGAACACACTTACGCATATATTGATTCTTTCTATCCTATTGTAAATGAACATGGCCTGATGATGGGGGAATGTACCGACCTGTCCGTCCGCCAGCCTGAAACGCCCTTTGAAAAAGGAAAATCCGGACTGTTTTATGCCGACGAACTGGGACGCGTGGCCATGGAACGCTGCAAGACTGCCCGTGAAGCTATTGCGCTGATGGGCAGCCTGATCGATGAGTATGGGCTGTGGGGTACGGCTGAGACCCTGATTGTAGCGGATAAGAACGAGGGCTGGGTGCTGGAGATGCAGCCGGCGCCTGATCAGAAGGGCGGCCTGTGGATTGCGGAACGGATACCTGACGGACACTTTTTTGTAGCTGCCAATCAGCTTCGGATCCGTTCCATCAACGAAGGCGATCCCAATCAGATATTCAATCCCGGTCTTCCCCAGCGGTTAAAAGAACTGGGCTGGGCCGCATATGATGAACAGGGGAAACTGGACTGGGTGAAATCCCTGCAGGGGGGCGAATATAACCACCCCTATTATTCCCTGCGGCGCGTATGGCGGGCCATGAGTACTGTGGCTCCCTCCCTGGGTCTTTCGCCCGAAACGGAAAACTGGGACACAAAAGCCTATCCGCTGTCTGTACGTCCTGACAAAAAGCTGAAACTTGGCGATATTATCAGTATTTACCGTGATTACTACGAAGGTATCGAATTTGATAAGAGCAAAAGCCCTCTGGCAGGGTTGTACGGTTCTCCCTACCATTACGGAAAGGAGAAGGGCGAACGGGCCATTATGACAGCGAAGAGCAGTTTTACCTATGTTACTCAGCTCAACGACAACCTTCCATCACCGGTGATGTGGCTTTCTACCAATGATGCCGGTGCCAACCCCTTTGTTCCTTTTGCTGTGGCAAAGCTGCCGGCAGCATACAGCAACTCTCTGCGGGACAGCTATGACCCGTCAAAGATGTACTGGGCCTCGAGCCAGGTCATGGCACTGACCCAGGGCTATTACAATATTATGCAGCCCCTTGTGAGTGAAGCGCTGCGCAAATCGGAGAGCAACTCCTTGGAATTGGTGAACTCTTCCCGGGGACTTACCGGAGAAAAGTTCAGCGAGGCGCTGAATCATAATGCGGTGAAGGTTTTTGATGACTGGAAAGACCTGTATATCCGGCTGCTGACAAAATACAACGCCGGAGCAGGGGTACAGTATGAACGCTTGCCTGATCCCGGAACTCCGGAAAAATACCACGGTAAACCGGAGGAGGGGCATGAAAAGCTGGCAATGGACAAGGTGAAAGCGGAATCGTAATAAGTCTGCAACATAACAGCGGGATCTGCGTATCAACGCAGATCCCGTTTTTTGTAGGCACTGACGTATAAAATATGGTACAATGAACCTGCAATAAATTAATGAACCAAGACGATGGAATTCAGGCGGAAGGTTAGCCGGTCAGGATAGCAGGTGTATTATGGAGCCACAGTTCCCCTCCTATGTATCAAAAACTTTAGATGTTTTGTGTGACGCCGGGTATGAAGCCTACGTGGTGGGCGGCGCTGTTCGCGATTTGCTGCTGGGGCTGGAACCCGGCGATTACGATATTACGACAAACGCACGCCCGGAACAGGCAGCGGCTGTGCTGCGCAATGCAGGGTATACACTGGCGGAAAAACTGGGAGAAAATTTTGGCGTAGTGGTGGCGATGACAGAAGGACATGCCATGGAAGTGGCGACTTTTCGTAACGAGCGGTATACTTACGGACAGGATGCCCACCGCCCTGCAGAGGTATGGTACTGCGATACCCTGGCAGAGGATCTTTCCCGCAGGGATTTTACCGTGAACGCCATGGCCATGGACCGTTTCGGGAAGTTATATGATTTCCACGGTGGGAAACGTGATTTGGATGCAATGCTCCTTCGCACCGTAGGAGATCCGAGGAAAAGATACGCGGAAGATGCTCTTCGCATGTACCGGGCCTGCCGGTTTGTGGCCCAGCTGAATTTTACCTATGTAGAAGGTAATGACACGGCAGCAGATGTTACCGGCGATTATGATGACAGGCTGACCGTAGAACAGAACCTGCGGGCGGCTATGGAGAAAGCGGGAAAGCCTGTGCCGGCTGACATGAAAACCATGGGGCCGGACGCCCAGCTTACCGGATTTCAGAGGGAAAACCTTACGGAGGCGCAGCGGCAAAGGGATGCCGGTGCGCAAAACGCCTGCTGTTCCGGACCGGAAACGGGTGCAGCTGGGTTTGGACAGCCGGGTACAAAATATTATCTGAAAAAACGCTATACTTTCGATATCAGTCAGTGTCATAATCTTTCCCTTGAGCGGGTGAAAACGGAACTGGACAAGATGCTGCTGGGAAAAGCTGCCGGTAAAGGGCTGGCCCTGTTTTTGTCCAGCGGTCTGGCATGTGCCCGGTGTCGGGTGCGGGACAGGGGCAGCGAATCGTATGTAGACGTACTGCCGGAACTGCTCCATCTGACCGGCCTTCCGCAGAATATCCGGTTCCATTGTTATAATGTGTGGGAACATATACTGGCTGCGGTGGATAACGGCCCTGGAGAGATAACCTTACGCTGGGCCCTGCTGCTGCACGATGTGGCAAAAGGTCTTCCGGGGATCCGTGGTACTACGCCGGATGGCTATCCTAACGACCACGGTCATGAAAAAGAGAGCGCTGTCATTGCAGAAACTATATTGACGAGACTCCGTTATCCCCATGATTTTGTAAAGCGGGTAAGCTGGCTGGTTGCCCGTCACATGCGTTTTGCGCCTATGCTGATAAGGAAGAATAATACGCTGTTACGGTGGATCCGCAGTGAAGCAACGGCCGGCGCCTTTCGGACGGAAGCAGAAATGGCAGAGGCTTTTGCCCAGCTGGTAGAGATATTCCTGGCAGATATGGGGGCAACCTGGGCCGGAGTATTGCAGGAACCGGTAATGGAAGAGGGGCGCCGCCTGGGGGAAGAAGCCGTAGAGATAGCCAGGGAGCAGATGCCGGTTCACACTTCAGATTTAAAAGTGCGTGGCGGTGAAATACAGCAGCTGCTGACAGAAATCTTTTCGAATAAGGATAAATCCATTGCTGTTGGGAAAAACGATGCAGGTCTTTTCCCTGTAACCGTAGGAGACGCCATGAAGTATCTGTTAAAGCGCGTGCAGAATGGAAGTCTGCCTAATGATAAAGACGCGTTGTTGTCTGCCATGCAGAGCAAAATAGCCAGAATAAAGCAGGAATAAGAAAAGGTGCTTACCGTGATGAAAAAAACAGACATAGTATTAGCGGTTGCAGCAGTCGGCGCTATTTTATATTTTTATCTTGGAAGTTCAGGTGGCCAGGAATCGGCACATTCTGACGTAAAGAACGATCTTACGGCTAAAATGGTCCTTTTACTGGGAAGGGACGGTGGAGGATCGGCGGCTGTCCAGGGTAAGGCCGATGTAAAAGATTCGCCTTATTTTAAAAAGGTGGATGTATATAACTTAAAATCCGGGGGCAGCCTGCTGCTGCTGGAAAAATATAAGACGCACCAGCAGCATACGGAGTACACCTGCGGTCCGGCTGCAGCCCTGACGGTGGTACAGCATTTTCTTGGGAATGCTCCTGATTCGGAAATGGAAATTGCGAAGATTATGGGAACCCATCCTGCCGGCGTAAAGGATCCGGGGACGAACACCCGTGGCATGAGCCGGTATTTTGAGAAGAAAGGATGGACCGTTAAAAATTCGCTGAAACACGGTTCGCCTGAAACCTATGAAGATTTTATAAAATTTGTTGATGAAAATCTGAAACAGGGCGTCCCCATTATGGTGGAAAATGTAGACTGGGGCGGCCACTGGCGGGTGATCATCGGGCACGATACCATGGGCGACAGCAACGGTATGAATGATGTACTCATTGTTGCAGACCCTTATGATACTACAGATCACAGTCATGACGGATATAATATTATTTCTGCCACACGTTTCTATTACATGTGGTTTGACGCCCACCTGTTCCGTGAAAAAGAGAAGGAACGGCAATGGCTTACAGCTGTGCCGCCGGGCTATGACTCCGGGAAAAAGAAATAAAAGCATCCAGCATGCTCCAGCGGTGGGGCTCTTTGCGGCAACCGAAAGAAATAGTATACCGGGATTGGGGGAAGCGGATCATTGTCATTTCCCTTAATTGTGCAGCATTTAAAACATTACGGGCAAGGTTCTCCGGACAGAACATGGCGCCGTTCCCTGAAAAGCAGAGATTGATCAGGGTTACCATATTGTCAGACTCGATGCTGATTGTTGGCTGCATATAATTTTCTTCAAATACATGCCGGGCAATTTGCCCGGCTATATTTTTTTTACTGTTCAGCAAAAAAGGGCAGGCACGTATAGCTTCCGGCAGTTCTTGAGGAATCATCGGCAGCCTTTCGCCGTTTTCGGTTGTATTTTCATTTTGGTACTTTTTTAATAGTTTGCTGGCTACCAGGATAATGACTTCTTCTTCATAATAAGGAATTAATTCTATCCCGGGCAGCCTTTTAGGAAAATTGGCAATGGCAAGGTCGATCTCTCCGTTCCGGAGCTTCTCATGGAGCTGTTGGTTTGCGGCTTCGATAAGATGAAATGATACCAGCGGATGCTGTTTACGAAATCCGGTAATCAGCTCCGGCAGCAGATAATTCTCGCGAACCGGCGAGGTTCCAATACGCAGTTCCCCTGCTTCTTTGGTGGCAATATCGTCCAGTTCCCGCTTCAGGGAACGGGCGTTTCTTTGGAATTCCTGCGCGTAACGGTAAAAGATCCGTCCCGCATACGTCAATTCCAGCGGAACGTGGCGAAGGAACAGGGGTGCTCCTGTTTCCTTTTCCAGATTCGAAATATGCGCGCTTAATGTCTGCTGGGTGATGTGGAGTTTTTCCGCTGCCCGGGTAAAGTTGCGTTCCCGGGCCAGCGTAATAAAATAATCCATACTTAAAAAGTTCATATTGTAATGACCGGCCTGCCGGAAGAAAAACGGGCAGGCTTTTTCCTTTCGTGAAAGTTCCGTTTCGGGAGAATTTCAGATGACGGACAGATCATCCATCGTTTGCGCAGGCAAAATTTTACTGGCTGACAGAAAAATCTGTTAATAACATCAACATTACAGAAATATTACTGTAATATATACAAAATATAACAGTTTTAAATCGATATTGCAACTGCGTATAATAGACACCAGAAAGGGTGAGTATTATGCATCGAAATCAATGGATCAAATTAATGGCAGGTCCGGTCTTTTTTTTCGTAACGATTTTGCTGCTGTACCGGAGTTTCGGTTTTAAAGGAGCTGTTGCTGCAGCGACAGCGGTATGGATGGCGGCGTGGTGGATCCTGCGTCCTGTGAATATAGCGGTAACGTCGCTTCTTCCCATTGTCATCAATGCGTTGTTTGGTTTAATACCTAACAGTCAGGTCATCAGCCAGTATTTCTCGGAAATATGTATACTTCTGCTGGGTTCGGATATGATTTGCATGACATGGTCTTCCACGGGGCTGGACAAACGGCTTTCGGTAAAGGCCCTTTGCTGTATCGGGACTTCCGTGAAACAGCAGATCCTGGTCTGGCTGGGAGCTTCTGCCCTGCTGTCCGTTTTTTTGCCTAATGTAGTGGTAGCGGAAATATTTTGTCCCATTGCAGTGGCTATGCTGAAATTTACAGGAGAATCGGATATTGCGAAAAGTAAACTGGCAGCGCCTGTTCTGCTTGCCATCGGATGGGGGAGCGGAATAGGCGGTTTCGGTTCCCCTATCGGCAGCAGCGCCAACCTGGTTGCCATCAGTTATCTGGAAAAAATGACGGGCCATGAATTTATGTATGTTGACTGGATTACGCGTTTTGTGCCTCTGTTGCTTCTGATCTTTCTGTTAAACCTTCTGTTCCTCTGGCATCTGCCGGTTCCGGTAAAAGAACTGCAGGGAACAAAAGAATATTTCAGGGAAAAGTATGCGTCCTTCGGCTCAATGGGACGGGGCGAAAAAATCGGGCTCACCGTATTTTCCCTGGCTACGGCACTGGCCTTCCTGCGTCCCTTATTTGCGGATTTTCTGCCGGGGTTAAAACCGGCCTATTGTTTTCTTCTGCTGGCGCTTCTGATGTTTGTCCTTTATGATGAAAACGGTAACGTCATGTTGCGCTGGGAATATGCGGAAAGCCATGCCATGTGGGGCATGTACTTTTTGTTTGCCAGCGGCATTGCCTTAGGAAAACTGATCATCCAGACAGGAGCGGTGAACCGGGTGGTAGAAATGCTTTCGGCGTTTTCGCTGGACGGGGGATTTGTTACAGTACTTCTTTTTGCTGCTTTTACTACCCTGATGTCGGAAATTTCCAGCAATACGGCGGCGGCCTCCGTCGCCATACCGGTCGTGGCCAGCATCTGCAACTCCCTTTCCCTGAATCCGATTCCTTATGTACTGATAACTATCGTGGCCCAGAGCTGCGCCTA